>JAEEGL012823637.1_pt1 | contig 25206 bp, 20 predicted proteins | sample 9134231 | NCBI WGS metagenome assembly JAEEGL01 (sample SAMN16246548, study PRJNA631951) | gut metagenome | biome: gut microbiome; feature: rumen; material: fiber-attached | host: Bos | place: Iran: Karaj | collected 2018-10 | reverse complement strand
GATCTCTGATGGATGTCTGCCCCAGAGGTTCTCTGTATAGTACTCAAAGAACATTGAGTACAGCTTCTCGCCGAAGTTGTTGATATAGAGGTTCTCAAGATTATCTTCAGGGAGCTTGTGGAATACAGATCCCAGATAGGAGAATCCAACCTTAAGTGTTGTAAGAAGACCGAAGTTCTTAAAGGTTTCAGGCTTTAAGGAAATCGGATAATCATAGAATTTATCATCAAAAAGGATACGTGATACGCGGTGACGTGTAAGCATTACGCGGTCCTCTTTTTCAGGATCGGGGCCACCCTCGTGAACAGGCATCTCTCTGTTCAGAACGATATCATCGTATGACTTATGTCCCTGCATAGGAAGCATCTGATCCCACCATGCATTGACTTCAGGTATCTTGGAAAAGAAACGGTGTCCGCCCATATCCATGCGGTTTCCTTTATAATTTACAGTCTTGGAGATACCGCCGAACTGCTCAGTTTCTTCAAATACGACTACTTCTATTTCCTGACCCTTTTTTAATAATTCATATGCTGCGGTAAGACCTGCTGGTCCCGCACCAATCACAAGCGCTTTCTTACTCATGGATTACTCCTTAATTATTTTCACTCATAACTAACTAAATGATTATAGCAGACTTACCATGATTTGAAAACTTGTAATCGATTTTTCTTCCTGCTTTCTTCCTGTAATCCGCCGGGCTCATGCCTTCTAAGGATCTGAACTTTCTGCTAAAGTAGTCTACATCACTAAATCCTACTCTTTGTGCAATGTCATATATCTTGATATCGCCGCTTTCAAGAAGCTTTTTGGCTTCATCGATCCTCTTTTTATTTACATAAGTATTAAAATTCACGCCTACTTCTTTGCTGAAAACCTTGCCAAAATATACGCTATTATAGCCAAATAAAGGCGCAACCTCTTCCAAGGTCAGGTTTCTGAAATAGTTATGATCAACATATGACTGTACATCCTGCATAGTGCTCTTAGCCCCCTGTCTGTTGCGGACTTTCTGTACTATCACAAGGGCTATTCTGTGGATATATTCAAAGATCTCATACAGATAGAATCTGGTCTCCAAAAAGTCTATTATCTCTGAATTCTCTGCAAAAAGATCTCCTGAATCCGGATAAGTTCTTGATATCTGAGCCTTGATCTGCAATATCATATCTGTCATGTAGATCCTTATGGCTGTAGAATTCTCGCTACAGGCACAAAGAAGACTCTTCATCTCATTAAGGGTTTCAAGAACCCTTTCGATCGATCCTGCCTGCATGAATCCGATAGTCTTTTGAGTATAGTCCCTGAGCATATCTTTAGAAAGGGTTATGTCATAGGTTCCGGGCTCTTTAAGGTTTTCATAACCCATCTTGTGAATTCCCATATCGCAAAAGAACCTTCTGTCACAGAGCTTTTGAGCTTCATCACAGGATATCCTCACATCTTCAGGTCTTTCCACAGGTCGTCCGTAGGTAATGAAAATAGAATCCAGAGGTGAATCTTCCTGTATAAGTCTTTTATCATAATGTTCTAAGAACTTTTCAAATTTTGAAAGAACAGCCTTACCTTTTAAAAGTATCACTCCTCTTTCATTCAAGATGCAGGATTCATAATCTTCATCATCGATGAAGGCTGACAGAAGCTCGGGCAGCTTATATTCGGGCTTACTCCTGTCTGTATGATAGGTCTCATATACTACGACCTGATACTTATCATATAATAGCTTCATTTCCTTAAGTTCATCTTTGCTAAGTCCGGGATTACCTGATCTTAACATCTCTTTGATAACAGCATCCCTTGCTTTAGTCCTTATGGTCTGAAGCTGTCCTTTTCTTGCTTTTTCAAGGCTAAGACTTCTTCCGATATCTTCCAAAGTCTTTTGAAGTTCATCCTCATCAATGGGTTTGGTCAGATAATTAGTAACTCCGTACTTAATGGCAGACTGGGCATACTTAAAGTCGGAATACCCACTCAGGATAATGAATTTGCCAATATAACCAGCTTCTCTGGCCTTTTTTATAACTTCAATTCCCTGAATCCTTGGCATATTTATGTCCATTACTACGACTTCTGGAGCATCCATACTTATTATATCGAGTGCTTCTTCGCCGTTTTCTGCTTCGTATAGTACGCTAAAGCCAAGGTCTTCCCAATCCATTATGCATTTAAGACCTGCTCTGATGTTCTCTTCATCATCAGCTATCATCACGCTAATCTTAGAATCCCTCATAGGCTACTCTTTCCATTTTTATCTGCCAAGGATCTCTTTTTTCAAATCCCCTTCTGCCATCGCATTTTGAAGATCAAATGCATACACATCTGCATATCCAAGGCCCTGGCATTTACTCTTCATGTCATTCCAGATATCTTCAAATTCCTGTTCATCTTTTGCATATATCATCTCCCAGGATTTAGAGATTATTATACGCTTGACTGCTTCTCTTATTTCCTTGATCTCAGCGCTTTCTACGCTCTCATTATATTCACATCCGGGAGACACAATGAGCTTATTATTAGAAACCAGATAGTCCATTGTATTATCAGCACCCATAGCATTGCTCCAATCCAGCATTAGCTTTGTGGATGTCCTGTTCATCTCACTTTCCCAAAGTTCATAGGCATATGGGTATCCGTTATCTGCGATCTCAGTAAGTGAAACTGCCGTATAGTTGAGCATTGATATTCCGCCCCTGTAGGTATTTCCATTAGGATCGTCCGGAATAACAGCACTGCTTTGATCATAAAAAACATCTATTCCATACTCGGTAAGTTCAGGCTTTCCATCTGTTATCGTCCATGTGATACCATAAGGGCCTGCACTTCCTCCGTTTTCTGCTGCCTGATTTTCATATACTCCATCATCTGAATAAATATAATCTACAAAGTCTACCATTCTCTGAGGATCTTTGACATCAGCGCCTACGCACATGACTATGTCATAAACTCCGTCCAGAGAACATCCATGCTCATAGATCTGCATGTCGCCTATATCTGCCATCATGAAGCCCTTGCCTTCCTGCATATGCTCATCGGTATTGTAGGCAGACATTCCAAGGAATCTCCATGGACTGAAAAGGACTGCTCCATCCTGATATTTACTGAACACTTCACTATATGACTGATTTCTTGAATCAGGATCTACAAGCCCTCTTTGATTGGCTTCAAAATATAGCTTAAGAGCTCTGTAATACAGAGAATTATCATCAAGAATCGACTGATAATCGCTTCCATCAGCCTTGGCCAACACAAATCCATTCTCATCATAGCCGTAGAAGCAGCATGGCTGCTTGGCCCATGTCATCATATTGTTGTCCCAGTCGTCAAAAAAGGAAAATGCATATACCTTCTGCCCCGAATCGCTTAAAGGATTCGCCTCCTGCATTTTTTCAAGGACATCAAGCATATCCTCTAAGGTATCCATCTTAGGACTTCCTATCTGTGTATAGATATCCCATCTTACATATGGTGCATAGGTTGAATTTATAATATCTGAAGGGGTATCCGGCGGCAGAGTAGAGATACTTGAAGGGATTGCATATATACCATCAAGGCCACTGTTGAGTTTATAGATAGCATCAGAATATTTCATGATATCCTTATCTTGGATATAAGGAGTCATGTCCAAAAGAAGTCCTGAATCAACAAGGTCCTTAAGGGAATTGTTCTGAGCACTGATCATGATTATATCGCCAAGATATCCTGATGCAGCGCGAACATCCTGGAGTACTGCTCCGTTATAGTTATTATTAACGCTGATGATGTTAAGGTTCATATTAAATCTTTCCTTAACGCACTCAGCAAACCATCCTGACTGAATTCCCTGACTATTTGCTCCACTTGCAAATACGTCAATCGTTAACTCTTCCGGATACTTCTGACTATTCCTTCCGGCGCAGCCTGACAATAAAAAAAGAGTGGATGTCAGTATCAAGGTCGATAACAATCTTTTCTTCATCTTGTCCCCATGTCCCTTTTTATGAATTGCATCACGCTCTTTTATTTTAACTTTTATTATGTGGACATAACAGATTAATTCTCCATTATGTCCACAAATAATTGGGAAGTTCTATTATAAAAATGACAAAATCAAAACTTAGTTAGCTGCGAGTGCTTCCTGTTCCGCTGCTTTGCGAAGCTGTGCCTCACCTTCCTGAAACTCTACGCACTGGTCATAACCATAATCTGTTGCCTGCTGGATCATCTCGCTTACTATAGCTTCGAATTCCTCATCTGTCTCTGCATAGATAGCCTTCCAGGAGTAATCCTTAATGCATGTAGTAACCTGATCCCATACAACCTGAAGCTCATCTGAATGTGTTCCTGCAGAATATGTTGTTCCTGGCGCAAGGATATAATCTGTTGCCTTAATATATTCATCAGGTGTCTGTGCTCCGGACCATTCGATCCATGACTTCTCTATTTCAGAAGCATCGATTGCCTTATAACTCTCCCAGTTCTTGTAGTTATAAGTCTCTGAAAGTTTTGAATCTGGATTAAGTGAATCAAGAGCCCATGTTGTATTGTTCATCTTGAATGAACCATCATCAAATGTTCCGCTGTAATCGCCTGTAAGAGTTGTTGTAGAATCTGTCTTGCAGGAAAGTCCAAGTTCTGTAAGGTATGCGCCGCCGTTTTCATCATAATCCCAGCAAGCACCCTGTGGACCATACTCTGCTGTAAGTCTTCCTTCAGGAGTTGAAAGCCAGTTGATGATTGCCATACAAAGCTCAGGATATTCTGTGTTTGCACCGATCGACCATATTCTGTTTGACCCATAGATGTTTTGGCCATAGATGATAGGTGAAGCATCTTTGGGTTTGACAGGATACATCATCTTGCCTTCACTTATATGTGTCTCTGAGTTGTAGATCGCTGATCCAAGGAAGTTGAATACGTTAAAAAATGCTGTACCATTCTGGTAATCTTCTGCAAGTCCGTCATATCCCTGTGTCTGTGAATCAGGATCCACAAGACCTCTTTGATATAAGTCATTGTAGAACTTAAGAGCTGTAAGGTAAGGGCCATTTTCTTCAAGAGCAGGATGATACTCTCCTGTTGAAGGATCATAAAGACCTATACCAAATTCATCATAACCATAGTATGCAGATGCAGTAGACTTTACAAACATGACCATATCACCATCCCAGTCATTGAAAAGTGATACGCCATAGGTCTTATTACCATTATCATCTGTAGGACATACTTCCTGCATCTTGGCAAGAACTTCTACAAGTGAATCAAAATCTGTGATCTCAGGTGCTCCGATCTCCTGATACAGATCGAATCTAAGATCCCATTCATACATGACTGACTGTGTATCTTCTGCAGAGTAGGCTACGTCATGACCAAATCCGTATATCTTGCCATCTGCATTGATGCTGCGGTTTTTCTCAAGAGCTTTGTCCATATTAGCAAGGATATAAGGACCGTAATCTGCAAGTATATCATCTTCTTCCCAGTCGAAGAGCATTCCCTTATTAACCGCCTGAACATAATCATCGCCGTCTGCTCCCCAGATAACGATATCGCCAAGATTTCCTGATTCCATACGTGTGTCATAGACGCCGTCTGCTTCAGGGATGATATTGAGCTTAACATTGAACTTATCAAGCATTACCTTGGCAAACCATCCGATCTGTTCTCCTGAATAGTTAGCAAGCTGATCATATACATCCAGCGTGACAGTCTCTTCAGGAACTACATCAGACAGATCACCTTCAAGTTCTCCATCTGCAACGTCTCCTGCTTCTCCGGCTTCATTGCCTGCTGCACCAGACTCAGTACCCCCTGCTGTATCTGCTGTTCCAGAAGTCGTTGATGATCCGGAGCATGCTGCCAGTGATGCCACCATAGATGCTGTCGTTAGAAGTGCAAGTAATTTCTTATACTTCATTCTTTTTCACCCTCCTGTGATAATAATAGTTTTATATAGATCATCCCTTTACGGCACCCATCATGATTCCTTTTTCAAAGTACCTTTGCATGAATGGGTATACGCATAATATAGGAATGATAGTGACCATTGAAATAGTATACTTTATGACCTTCCCGTTTAATGCTGATTCAAGAACTGTCTGGCTTATACCGGATGTACTACCGGATGACATAAGAGCTGCAAGGTTTGAAGTTGTATTAAGATAGATATAGAGTCTGTGCTGCAAGGTATAAAGCTTTGGAGCTGACTGCATAAGGATAAGTGAATCCTGGAATGAGTTCCATTGTCCTACTGCTCCGAATACTGCGATTGTCGCAAGTATCGGCTTGGACAAGGGCCATACAATAGATGTAAATATCTTCATCTTGGAAGCTCCGTCAAGCTGGGCACTTTCTTCAAGTTCTGAAGGAATTGAAGATTCTATATAGGTCTTGACCAAAATGATATTGTAAGGAGCTACTATTCCGGGGATCACATAAGCCGCAAAGCTATTAGTAAGTCCCAGCATGGACATATTCAGATACCATGGAATGATACCTGCATTAAAATACATGGTGACCACAATAAATCTGTACCAGAAGCTTCTCCCCCACATCTCCTTCTGGGTCACAAGATATCCCACAAAGCCTGATGCTGTTACCATAAGCGCAGTGCCAAGGACAGTTCTTGAAACAGTGACAAGTGTTGATAAGAACAGGTCATTTACTGCCATCAGTCTTACATAGTTTCCAAAGTGTATTCCTCGTGGAAAGAAGTTGATAAGTCCTTTTCTTACCAGTTCATTATCTGAGATCGTATTGATAAACAGATAATAAAACGGGAATATGCATATAAATGTAAACAGTGCAAAAATAAGATAATTGATCACATTGAAGATAACGTCTGCAAGTGTTATTTTTCCGGGCTTTTTATGTTTTTTGTAATATAGCCTTTCAGCTTTTTCATCAGCTCTTTCCTGCGCTGTTTTAGCCATGTCTTTTTCTCCTTATATCATGTGTATGATTAGTATTCTCAAAGTAAAGTAATATGATCAGACGATAGTCTCACCCCTTACAAGTTTTGATACGTTATTGGCTGTAAAAAGAAGGATCACAGAGACTACAGACTTAAGCATTCCTACTGCCGTAGAAAACGGAATAGCTCCATTTACGATACCCATCTTGTAAACATACAGATCCAAAACCATGATATCTGTTGTATTGGTTGAATTCTCAAATACAAGGTACTGGTCCATACCATTTGAAAGTATTCCGGCTATGGACATAAGAAGAAGCACATAGAAAGTAGGCATAAGTCCCGGTACTGTTACATGCCACATTCTCTGGAATCTTCCTGCTCCGTCAACTGTTGCCGCTTCATATAGCTGCTGGTCTATTCCGGAAATACCTGCAATGTAGATGATCGCGCTCCATCCAAGTCCTTTCCACAAGCCCCACATAAGCATCTTGATCCAGATATAGTCACTGCTCATAAGGAAATTCTTGCCCTGATCCCAGATGTTAAGATTTATCATGAGCGAACTTATGAATCCATCTGTAGAAAAGATCGAGAAAGCAATGGCAAAAACCAAAACCCAGCTTATGAAGTTAGGAATAGTAGTAAAGGTCTGAACGAATCTTCTGAATCTTGAATTCTTAATCTCTGAAAGAAAGATTGCAAATACCATTGGCATCCAGCTTGTCAATATACCAAGAAAGCTCATTCCAAGAGTGTTCTTCATAACTCTGATCATATCTGACCTCGTGGCTGCATTTCTTACAAGCTGTGTAAACCACTTAAATCCGACAAAATTTTCAAAAGAAAGTGTGTCACCTGATTTATAATCAAAAAAGGCATATCTCCAGCCAAACAGAGGAAGATAACTAAAAACGAAAGTAAGAAGTATAAATGGCATCATCATAAGAAAGAGCCTGTACTTAGTTTCCATATAGAATTTCTTTTCCCCAGGAGCTTTTAAGGCAACTATCAGTTCATATACTGAAACTGCCAGCATCACAACAAGGATCGCAAGGATTCCGTAATAAAACGGTGGAAAAGTCGGATCTATCTTCTCGGGCTTTTTGGTATGAGCTACCTGTGTGTATGCCACATAGATTCCCTGAAGTGCAATAAGTGAAATGCTGCTGCCTGCAGTGCTTATGATATTGCCAAGGCGCCTGCACTTGTTATTACCAATTGAAAGGCATGCGCCAAGAGCACAGGCAAATATACCAATACAAACAAATAAGCTTGAAATGCTATCAAGTCTCATTGTGCTTTCAAGTATCCATTCTTTTCTGAAAGCGCGGCCAAAATTATCGATCAAAGTTCCATATGAAAAGCCGGCTGTTAAAAGAGAAATACTACGACCTACCATACCGCTGATCCTTGCAGGATTAGCTGCAGGCAAGAAAAGAAGTACAAATAGCATTATTGCCATAAGACGATAAACATAATAGATCTTGTCAGATAATTTAGAGTTTCCCACGTCGCTCCTCCCCCTCTGGTCTTTCCCTGTTCCCAACAAAAAAAGTACCGAACCTGTTAATAAAAGTTTATCTTTTATTAGCGAAATTCAGTACCTTAACTATTTAACAAAAAGTACGGTAATAATTAAACATCCATTTAATTATTACGGATTTGTACAGGAACATATAAGTTGATTACGGTTCCTGCACCTTGCGCTGAATCTATCGTCATTCCGTAAGGGTCACCATACTTAAGTCTTATTCTGTTATATACATTGGCTATTCCAATACTGCGCCCATCATCTGAAGGAGTCTTTATGCTTTCCTTAAGCTCTTCAAGCCTTCCTTCTGACATACCACCTCCATTATCTGTTACCATGATCTTTAGAGCTTCATATTCCTTGTTATCTCCCAGCATGACTTTGGTAATATCAACTCTTAAGATACCTTTGCCGTCCTTCTCCCTAAGGCCATGCTGTATGGCATTTTCTACAAGTGGCTGGATTATAAGTGGAAGCGTTGTTACCTTATATGTATCTATCGATTCATCTATACTTATTTCATAGTTGATCTTATCTCCAAATCTCATTTTCTGGATCGAAAGATATTTTTCTACATGGTCAATGGAGTTTGCAAGGCTGACTTCTTCAGAATTACCTTTATCAAGAACGAATCTCAGCATCTTGCCAAGGGTTTTGATGGCGCCTGCAACTTCTTTATCTTTGGCTGTAACAGCCTTCATTCTTATGGTTTCAAGTGTGTTATACAAAAAGTGAGGATTGATCTGGCTTGTGAGCATCTTAAGCTCCATCTCGCTTTGCCTGCTCAAGAGCTCTTTTTTATCAAGCTCAGCTTTATACATCTGCGCATTCTTTTGCTTGATCTCATGGGCTGTGACTACCAGGTCTGAAAATGCTTCTGATATCTCATCTTCACCATTAAGTGAAGGCGGAATATCATATTCTCCGCTTGAAACCTTGTGCATAGAGCTTTTAAGCATCTTGACTCTGCCTGCAAAATATTTTGAAAAGATTCGCAGTATCTCAAAGGGGACTATTAGTGCAACCAACAAGATCACAATTATAAAAAATATGATCAGTACCGCTCTTTTTATGGAATTATGATCAATAGTAGTTATATAAAATACTGAATCTGCCCTATAGGATGAAAGGGTGTTGCCATTAAGCATGGTAAAGGAACCATTCAGCATCCTCATGCCATTATAGGAATAGTGCTTATCATTAAAATAAACGGGAATAAGGTCGCTAAGGTTATCACCATAACAGGAATTGTCTGAACTAAAAGAAATCATCCCATCATTAACAGCAATAGCTACTTCATATTGCTGCTCTCTGAGCCTTGTCTTAAAATAATTATCGCTCAGCCTTATGATAAGGACTGCATTGTATTTGGAATCAACAAGAGGTATCTGCCTGATAAGGCAGATGTTGTAGTAGGTTATACCATTTTTATCATGCCTGGAAAGTCCTCTCCAAAAGGCTGCCTTCTGGGTTATAGCCTTCTGGTACCATTCGGAATCTGTGATTTCATCAGTAGTCTGATAAAACTCCTTATAATCCTTGATACTTGGATTATCTGAATAGATCTCTACACTTTCAATGGCAGTGTATTCATAGTTAAAGCTCTCTATGATGTTGATCTTATCTATCGTATCTTTCTCTTCATCAATACTATGATAATCCCGCGACAGAATCTGCCATACATCTTCGCTATAGGTAAATTTCTCAGAAATATTAAAAGCCTGGGTAGTTATTTCAAAAAGAGTTGTAGACACTCTCTGCCCATACGATTCCAAAAGATTTCTGTTGTATCCCATAAACATGGAGAATGTGCTTACAAGCAAAATAGTACCAATTATTCCAATTGGCACTAATCCTGCAATAACATATATATGTAATAGCTGCTTTTGAATATTACCCTTATTAAAAAATTTCATGTTCAAAGATCTGCAAAGCTACTGCGTCCATTTCTTATCTGTATTGTCCTGTCAAAAGGAGTATAGTCGGTAAAATAGATCGTCGATGCGCCGGCAGTTGTAAGCTCGCTGTCCTCTTTGCCTTCCATGAAGTGATGTGCGCCAAAACCAGGGCCAACTGTTATTGTGTCTCTTGCATTGGACACAGCTGTATAGCCGTCCTTGATAGTGATAGTCTCAGAACCTGTCAGAGTTGTTGCCAGATGCTCATTTTCAAGGAAATCTCCGCCTGTAAATGCAAGCTCTACTCTCCAGGGTGCTCCCTTAACAGCATCTGATGATGTTACTACTCTTACATCCAAGCCGTCGCCATCTTTAGCATCACTTATGAACACGTCAATGTCTATGTCAGGGCCATGGAGCTTATCTCTTCCTGCATTATCCATTGCCCACCAGTTACTTGTTTCAGGCCTTTTTTCATCAGTCCAAGGCAGATAGTACCAGCCTTTCATGGTCTGGTGAAGATGGAATACTCCATCCTCTTCTTTCATCTCTTCACTGACAAAGGCTCTGTGCTCACAAAATGATCCTGCAACCTTCATTGCAAGCTGCATTGTACCTACATGGAAATAAAGAAAATCCGATTTACCTCCCATTACAGTATAAGTATAGTATTTATTTCTTACTCTTGCTATATTAGAGTTTTTATAAAATACTCTGTAATCAGGATTATCAAAGCTTCCTTCAAACTCAGTCTTTCGCCACTGCGGATACTTAAGAAAATAAATGAGTACGTCAGGGGCTTCCAAGTCTCTGTCCCTTACTATATCCATGATGGTATTGCACATCTGATAGAAAGTATCATTTTTTCTCTTTTGGGCCATGAGCATGTATTCTGTGTAGTAAGCAAGAGGATATACTATAAGGTCCTTGTCAAAACGGGTTGAGTTAGCTGTAAATATGCTTCCGTTTGGCTCCCAGTAAGTCAGCATCATCTCAAGATTGCGGCATACATGATCTTCGAAAGAAGTATCTCCTGTTGCCTCTGCAAGCATTATCATGGCGTCGTTATTGACTGAATTATAGTTACCTGCAGACTTCTCAGCGTACTCACCGTCTTCGTTACAGTCGATTCCCTCCGCAAGGTATCTGTCTGCGCTTGCATACATAACGTCATCATCAAAGAGCCTGCCGCAAAGCTTTAACATTCCTGCAATAGCCCATCTGTGATTTGGTGTGTGGAAGCCGCCTTCCATAATGCCCTTTGCACCGTTATATATGATGTCACCAAGTTCTTTATAGATAGTCTCTTCTTCAGGGCTTCTATCTTTTTTGTCACGAAGTACCTGATATGGAGGTACTATAGCTACAAGGCAAAAGGCTGTATCAGGAGCTGAATTAAAATTACAGCTCACATAATCAAAGAGGCCGTTTTCGTGCTGAACGCTCTTAACATACTTAAGACCTGCTAGTATACGTTCATAAACATTTTTATTCTTATAGTATTTACTGTCACTGCACAGGTAACACGCAATTATAGTCTCAAGGCGGTACAGTGTAACCTTGGCTTCACTTACGCCTCGCCTGTCTATAAACGCTCCGTAGTAGGGACTGTTCTTATCAAGAACCTGCTCCTGAACGAAATATACTAATCTCTTATCGGAATCTGTCAGTATTCTTCTGTAATGATCTTCCATGGCTACCTCTAACTTTTTTATCTGAACTTACTAAAATCAGTCAACTACTTCCTTTTTTATCTGAACTTACTAAAAATCAGTCAACTACTTTTGCCGCCTCTATTAAAAACAGCATAGCCATCGCCTGTCCATAAGGCATGGGCTTAATAGGTATCTCTTTATAAAAATCCTTAGAATCCCTTCCCATAGGAGTTCCATAGGATACGTCTGCAACAACGCCGTCATCTCCAATCCTGTCCATTACTGCTGACAGGGCTTTAAGAGCCATTCCCTTATACTTATCAGGGAGGATTCCCATTCTTATACTCTTAAGTATACCGTATCCAAAACCGCATGTTGCACTTGTCTCAAGATATGAATCCGGGTCATCAATAAGTGTGTGCCACATGCCTGATGGATCCTGATATTTTGTAAGGGCATCTGCCTGACTTAATAGCGCATACTGAAGGAACCTGGCTGTATGCTCCGGCATACTGCCATCTTGTCATTATCTTTTTCGCACTCTGCCAAAAAAGACAGAGCCAGCATTGGTGCTGTTGTATTTATATTCCTGGACGGAAGGCCTGTTTCAAAGGACTTTTCGTAGTACTTATCAAGGATCTGCTTATAGCTCTCATCTCCTGTTTCTTTATAGAGCATCCACATTCCATAAAGGCCTACAAATGACAGGTACGATGCCTTCCGCTTCTAAATATGCTTCATACAAAAATCCACATCATTTATTAAATACCGGGTTCATGAACGCCTGGTTGGTGCAGTCGTCTACAGCTGTTAAATAGAACCAGTCTTTGGTAAAAAGATTGGAATCTTTTAGTTCAAAGCTGTAATCGTAAAAGATGTTATCGCCATCTTTAATCAGTGCTGATCTTGAGTTCAGCTTTTTTTCTTTATAGAGTCCTTCAGGTGTGTAGATTCTTAAGTACTGAAGGGGTCTTGCTGACATTAGTGTGATCTTGCCGTCTTTATAAAAGAGTATTGGTCCGTTGGTCAGGAAGGATCGGCCATTTCTTAGTGCGTCCAGTACCTTGCCTTGTGTTAGTTTTCCTTTAACGTTTATATAGGTTCTGACGCAGCCGCTGGTAAGGCTGGTTGTAGCCCATTTTTCAAGTGTTGGGACTACCTTTTCAAAGATAAGGTCTAATACTTCAATCTCGTCCTTGTGCTCAGGGTATCTTAGAACTGACATCACCTTGTGAAGCTTCTGAAGCAGTACATAGAAATCGTCGTAATCGTCTGCCTTGATGTTATGGGTATCGCTTCCTGTTGTTGCGGGTCTATATTCTCCTTTTTTCAGCATAGAAAGCCAGAATTCATAGGCTTTATAGTTGGTGGAGCCTTTGATCATGGGAACTGAACCGTTCCAAATCTCCATGGTCTCGAATATTCCTGTCATGTCGTAGTATGCAGGGTTCCAGGAGATGGATCTTGAGAGGTCACAGGGATGATTGATCTGGGCAAGTCCACCGTTGTCTTTGATCTCGTCTGTTATACGCATAAATTCTGAGCGCATATATTCATCTGTTCTATGCTCGTCATCAGGGATGTCGAATATCACGTCAGGTTCTACGCCAAGGGACATAACGTGTCCGTTTGATGTAGATATTTCTTTTGACACTATGGGAAAAAAGTCTTCGCGTTCTTGTTTTCTCCACTCTTCATGATTAAGTACGTTGTGATGATCGCTCAAAGCTCCGTATCTAAGGCCCATTGCTGCCATGGAATTTTTAGAATCTGATCTATTGTTTGTTCTTGACTGTACATAAGTGTTCTCCGCTTTTTAAGAATATGTCTTCCATGAAGCCTTGAATCGTACTTTTTTGCTTTTATAAATAATTATATCTGTGTTTTCTTAGGTTCCATATTTAGTATTAAATAATTCGCCCCAAAAAACTATGCCATATTTGTTCTATTTCTCATTATTATGTATGACTTTTTGTCACTTCGTTCCAAAAGTCATGTAAATAGGCCAATTGAGAACACCTTCGGTGTTGGGCCTATTTACCTACCGATTCACTTTCTTACGAAATCAGCAGTAAATGCGGATTTCTGATTCAAAGTTGCGAAAACATATCATTTATTGACAACAAAAAATCCCACGCAGGTTCAGCACTGAATCTGCGCGGGGTTATAAACTTACTAATGAATATTCTACTTTTTATCTTGTCTTAGGATTTACAAAATATACTGCATCTGCAACTTTGCCATCAATAGCATCATTGCCTATTATTTTCTAACCTTTACCACAATGCCGTCCCAAATAAGGACCTTAAAGAAGAGAATATGCTCAACTAAGGTAAACAGCATAAATATAGCAGCAAGAGCGATTGACCAATCAGAAGGAATGAACTGAAGTATCAAAACCATGATCAGGACAAAGCCTACAAGATATCCAAAACAAGAAACGCATCTTCCAAGGAAAGTTGGCTCAAATGTATAAACACGGCCACCTTTGGTAACTACAGGAGCCATATCACTTCTATCCATGGCAAAACCTATGCCGGCAATAAAAACAGTTGCAAAATAGACACAATATACCAAAGCAACTAAAAACGGACCTATTGCAAAGTTTGCAATTTTACCCCAAAAACCAACTGTCTCAGGATCAAATCCTTTTATATTCATATCTACGCCTTTAAGGGTTAATACTGTAGCGGTTATACCCAAAACAATTGCAATAAACCGTGCTATCATCTTATGTACTTTTTTAACTTTACGCATTCTTTCTTCTCCTCTTTTCAAGCGTTGTCACTTCTTATCAAGCCAAAAATCACCATAAGCCATTATTTTACTCTGTTTCCGAAGAAAAAGAAAGCATGACGACGAATTGACATTTTTATCGGATGAATGACATTTTCATCTGATAATAATGATAAATCGTATGATTTATCATATAATTCTTCTCTTTTGTTCATACCTTCAAAAGCCTTATCCATTGCAATTTCCCCTTTTCCCCAAAATAAAGTAAACATTATTTTACCATAAGAAAAGCCGGCGCATTGCACCGGCTAAAATAATCTAATGTTTAGTTCTTACCTTCAATAAGGGAGTTGATCTTGGTTGCCATAACATCGAGTGCCATGTCATTCATACCGCTGTTGATAACAAGGTCTGCATATACTCTTGTAGGCTCAACGTAGAGGTAATGCATAGGCTTAACTGTTGTAAGATACTGCTCTACGATGTTGTCTATATCTCTGCCTCTTTCCTTAACGTCACGTACTACACGGCGAAGGATTCTCTCATCAGCATCAGCCTCAACGAAGATCTTGATGTCCATCTGATCACGAAGGCGTGAATCCGCAAGTACTAAAATGCCTTCAAGAAGGATGATGTGACTTGGCTCAACTATAGTAACTTCTTCAGAACGGTTGTGCTGTTTGTAGTCATAAACAGGACATTCAATTGACTTTCCTGCCTTGAGCATTTTGAGGTGCTCGAGAAGAAGGTCTGTTTCGAATGCATCCGGGTGGTCATAATTGATCTTTTTTCTCTCTTCAAAAGGGAGATCATTATGAGCTTTATAGTAGTTATCGTAATACAGGACTGTAACCTGATCTTTGAATATATGTTTAAGTCTGTTGGTAAAAGTGGACTTTCCTGAACCTGTTCCTCCAGCGATTCCTATGATAAATGGTGTCTGAGACATCTTAAATTCCTCCTGAAATAAGCTGATGACCAGAAAAAATCATCGTGATACAGAATATCTCAAAATACGCAGTATAGTCAATACCTTAATTTAATTTGAGAAATATTCCCTAATTCTTATTATATAATAGAGGATTCTTCAGCAAAATATCTAGAGTATTTGGTCAAAAAACTACTGTATAAGATGCACTGTTCCTGCGCGAAATTCCGTCAATATCAGTACCGATGGGGATTTTGTAGCAGTCAGAGCCAAGATTTTTTTCCATGGCAGGGTCAAATACATAGTATGTACCATCAACTTCCACTTGAACCCAGGCTGTTGACTGGCTCTTTCCTTCACTATCTGTGATAACGCCTACCATGACTCTTGATCTATAGCCAAGGCTGGCCGCAATATAGGCAAAGGCCGCGGACATGCCATAGGAGTCTCCTGACATGTTTGAAAGGGTGGACAGGGCTTTTTCCTTGGTCCAGTCCCCTGATGGAGTGTAGAAATAGTCATTGTATGCAACGTTTTCTACAAGGCTATCGTAGCAGCTTTTAAGCTGTTCATTTTGTCTCATGCCACTTTGGGTATTATCATCCACAAACTTGGCAACCGCAAGGAGGATTCCGTCATTTACTGATACTATGTTACCCTTTCCATCATCCCACATGATTCCATTTGCAGTATGAATAAGATGAGGAGTTGTAATATCTTTTTCCTCGCCTCCTGCTTCGCTATTATAGGCAATTGTAGCTTCAATCTGCTTTTTAAGGTCTGTTTGCACGCCGTCAAGGGCATACTGGCCTATAGCCACGACAGAATCCGGGATATATGCAGCATTTCTTGCCTGAGGAAAGCACAGTAGCGTTTTTTGGCTTTTATCATAAAGACATCCATCATATGATGAGAAATAGCGATTATTTGAGCTCACTGTTATCTCTTTTAAGTTGAACATGTTTACAAAAGAATTGCTTGATATCTCTTTTACATTTTTTCCGATATGAAGAGATGTGATACTGTCGGCATTCTCAAAAGTATTAACATTGATGGATGTAAGTTCTTCTGCATATGAATTTAGAGGCATGCTTAAAACAGCAAGAATAGCCGCAAGTATCACTACCGCGGCTTTTCTTGCAAAAGTCTTATTTATTATGCATATCTTTTTTCTAATTGTCAGAAGGTTATCTCTTTTCATGATCAATATACGCTGAACATCTCTCTTACATCTGCATAGCTGATCTCTTTGCCATCGCCGCCTTCAAGCGAACTCTTGCCATATCCTGCTACGCCATTGATTCCGTCTGCAAAGCCTTCCTGGCCATCTACGATAACCCTGCACCACTGATCAGCAAATGTTCCGATATTTGCATGCTCCCAGCGGATTCCGAGGTAATCGAGTATTAGTCCGAGAGCTCTAGTCGCTCCTTCACTTGAGTATTCACGTGCTACAAAAACTCCGTAAGCAGTGCGATAGTGTGTTCCCTGAGTTGTATAAGTCCCGTCGTTGCAATATGCCTGAACGATTCCTGCTGCATAGGCGCATTCGAGAACCTCTACTCCTGCACCTTTTTTGGGTTTATAGTTACCTGCAGCCTTTTTGATCTCAGTTGCGATCTGAGCGGCTTTACTTCTGGCAATCTGCTCTTGCTTAGTTGTCATTCCGCCATTATCATGTTTGGTTATCTCTATAACAGTAACAGAGCTGTCTCCTGAGGGTACAACTACTTCCTCAGAAGAAATAAGTCTGTTGGCTATTCTGCCTTCAAATCTTCCATATAGGGCATAATGCATGATAAGTGCATTTGGATCCATTCCAAACGCTGCCCTAATGTCTGCGTAATTCATATAATAGCAGTAAGCATCATATTCTGCGCTATAATCAACACCGTTATAAACTGTTGTTGCCGAAAGAAGAATTTCATAAGGATCTTCAGCATGGCTATCAAAAGATGTTGTGGTAAAAAACATAAGAACTGTGAATACTGCAACGATTATTAGTGATACTGATTTTTTAGCAATAGATTTTTTCATAGAGACCTCTTACCTCCAAAACAACTCATGCCTAATAAACATGGTGTACTACCCATATAGTTTTTTATCGGTTGAACAGGGAGAATAATTTACGATTTCAGTAATTTTTCAGAATCCTATGCTATATTAGAAAATGAAGATATATTAAAGCCATAAAACCTTAAAGTGGAGACTATTATGCGAATTCTTGTAGTTGAAGATGAAAAGATTCTAGCCGATTCCATTGTTGATCTGCTTAAATCCAATAAATATGAAGCTGAGGCGGCTTATGACGGCGTAGAAGGCCTGGATAAAGCACGCCTTAATATTTATGACCTTATCGTACTGGACGTAATGCTGCCCAAAATAAACGGCTTTGAAGTGGCTGCCACCTTAAGGCGTGAACACAACGGCACTCCGATCCTGATGCTGACTGCCAAGGCTGATCTTGATGACCGTGTAAAAGGGCTCGACAGCGGCGCAGACTATTATCTTACAAAGCCCTTTGAATCAAGAGAGCTTATAGCCTGCATCCATGCTCTTACAAGACGTCAGAAGGATCAGGTAGATGAAATAACATTTGGAGATCTAAGGCTTGACCTTGCAGGTATCAGCATGTCCTGCGGCGCTGAAAGCATAAGGCTTTCTTCTAAGGAATTCGATGTTCTTCGCCTTCTTATGCAGGCAGGAAGCAGCAATATTCCCAAGTCAAGGATCCTTGATCAGGTTTGGGGATATGATTCGGAAGCCATAGAGAATAATGTTGAAGTTTATGTTGCATTTCTTCGTAAGAAGCTCAAAAAGCTTGGAAGCAAAGTAACTATCAGCGCTATAAGAGGCGTTGGTTATCACCTGGAATTCTGAGGTTTATATGATCAAACGACTTAGAAAAAGATTCATTCTGACAATGATAGCCATTTCGGCAGTTTTACTTGGAATCCTTTTTATCAGTATTCCTGTTTTGGAATTTAATCTGGCAAGAAGTAATGCATCAACTGCCCTTAATGTTATTTTGGATAAACCGGAAGAGATCCTTTCTCCCAGGGATAATCCTTCTTCGCTTACCTATTCTGCTTTTTATGTAAACCGTGTTGGTACTATCACCAGATATTTCAGTATGGAGTACAACAGGACTCAGCTTGAAAATATATATCGCGAGATTCGTCAGGATCACTATGGCGAAAATGATATGCTGCTTGAAAAATCGCATCTGTACTACAACTACACGGAGAAGGCTAATGGAACATGGTATGCGATATCAGATTCTACAGAAGATGAGCTATATGCTTACTCTCTTTTCAAGACTTGTATTATCCTGTACGCCGTGTCCATGGCTGTTGTAACCTTACTGACTATCTATCTTTCCAGATGGATCGTTAAGCCGATAGAGTTTGCATGGAACAGGCAAAAGCAGTTTATCGCAGACGCTTCACATGAGCTTAAGACTCCGCTTACAGTCATACTTACAAATGCAGAGCTTTTGAATAAAGAAACCACTAAAACTGATACACAGAAAAAGTATATTTCTAATATACTAACGGAATCTTCACAGATGAAGACTCTGATAATGCATCTTCTGGATCTTGCTCGTATTGACAGAGGTATACCAAAAGAAAACTTTGTAACTGTTGATCTGTCCAGCCTCGTAACTGATGAATCTCTTGTTATGGAGGTTGAACTTTATGAAAGAGGGCATTTGCTTGAAACAGCTGTGGACGAAAATCTTTACGTCAAAGGCGATATGAGTAAGCTTCGTGAAGTTGTAGATATCCTTTTAGATAATGCCGGCAAATATGCACACGACGGCTCAAATATCGAGATAAAGCTGTCAAAGCAAAATCCTGCTACTGTTCTTTTATCTGTATCAAATAAGGGAGATGCGCTCACTGACAGGGAGCTGAAAGCTATTTTTACAAGATTCTACAGAACTGACTCATCCAGATCTCATAATGGAAGTTATGGTCTGGGGCTTTCTATAGCCAGGCAGATCATAACCCAGCATGGCGGTGATATATGGGCAGAAAGTGATGCGGATGTAATTACTTTTAAAGTCAAGCTTCCTTTACTCATCTGTCATAAGTAACATGTATTTGTAATATAAAAAAGTCCGAGGTATATGTACTTCGGACTTTTTTGCGCTCAAAATATACTTATGACCTGCCTTGACTTTTAGAACGAAGTGACAAAAGTCATACCTGTTTACATAGGTTTTCTTCCTTCTTTTTTGCCATAAACGGGTTTGGCATTTTTAAGATCTTCATAAAGAACTTTATAGTTCTCGTATCTGATATGTGATATATGGCCTTCCATAACCGCCTTTTTGACACCGCAGTCAGGTTCCGTAATGTGAGAGCATCCGCCGAATCTGCATTCGGGTTCATACATCTCGAATTCCGGATAATACAAAGGAAGGTCTCTTATTGTGACATCTTTAAGATAAAGGGATGTAAATCCCGGAGTATCCATGATATAGGTATCTGGTCCAAGTCCTTCGACATGAAAGAGTTCGGAATGCCTTGTGGTATTCTTACCACGTTCTATCTTCCTTGAGAGCTCGCCTGTCTCCATCTGAGCCTTAGGATGCAAAAGGTTAATAAGAGATGACTTACCTACTCCACTTGGGCCTGCAAGTACTGTTGTCTTACCTTTCAAAAGGCTCTTCAGTTCATCTATTCCATTTCCATTGGCAACACTTATGAAAAGAACCTTATATCCACACTTTTCGTAGGTTTCTTCAAGCTCTCTCTGCTCTTCTTCTCCTGCTATGTCCTGCTTATTAAAGCATATGACAACAGGGAGGTTTTGCTGCTTCATCATGATAAGGAATCTGTCTAAAAGGTTGTAAGACGGATTTGGATGAACTATTGCAAATATGATAAGAGCCTGGTCTACGTTGGCTACAGGTGGTCTTATAAGCTCATTCTTGCGTGGCAGGACTTCAGATACATTGCCGGTAGCATCATCTTCAGATACGACATCCATGATAACATCATCACCTACAAGGGGCTTTATCTTCTGCTGCCTGAAGATTCCCTTTGCTCTGCATTCGTATAGTTTGCCAGATGGCGTATCAATATAATAAAAACCTGCTATTCCTTTAATTATCTTACCCTGCATCAATTCTCCATATGCCTTTTTGAAGGCAGAAAATTACCATAGCTGATAGCTATGGTAACTTGTTTTTATTGCATCTGAGTTAGTGAAACTGTTCTTGTAACTGACTGTGTCACCGCTCCTGATTCTGTATTTACTACAAAACTCATCTCCAAAGTTGCTGTTGATGATTTCGTATATGCCTGATTCTGATTCTGTACTACAGAAACAGGGAATGAACTTGTTGCTGAACTATATAAAAGTGTTCCGTCTGCAGCAGTGATCGTAATATTAACCGTAACGCCGCTTGTATAATATGAGTTCTCAGTCGGAGCATCTATATTACCAACAAATACATACGCTGCTGTTGCAGCCGGGCCTACAGAAACCTCAAGGTTGATGACTGCATCTGTAGAAACCTTTGTTCCCTTGGCAGGATTCTGGTTAATAACCTTATCAATAAGTGAAGTATCATTGTTATTAACAGTCACAACATTAACATTACTGTTTGAAAAGCCAAGTTCTACAAGTGTAAGTCTTGCTGAAGCTTCATCCATGCCTATAAGATTAGGCATCTCTACTTCTTTAGTGCTTTCGCCTGTTGTAGAAGCATCTGAAGCGCTCATATGTGCGCCGGTACTTACTGTGATGGTAATTGTTGAGCCGCTTGCCTGTCTTGTATCCTTATCAGGAGACTGGGCTACAACTACATTTTTAGCTTCTGCACTAGTGTTATCGTCAACTTTTTCTACTTTAAAGCCCTTGTCCTGAAGAGTAGTCTTTGCTTCGATATAAGACATTCCAACAACATCAGGAACTATTATTCCTGATGCATCTGAACCTGACATCTCCTGAGATGATACTGCAGATGGATTATCAGAATCAGAACCTCCAAAAAGTCCAAGATGACCGCCTACTATAAATATCAGGATGATAAATACAAGAGCTACAGCTATAACCGCCATGATGATCATGATCTTATCAAGGTTATCATCTGGTCTTACATCCTTGCGTCTCTTATTTCCTGATCTGTATGATCTGTCATAAACATAGTCACCCTCATCGTACTCATCACGATAGTTCTTATCATTCTGAGGGCGCTGTGATGTCTGATTATTCTGGGCATCTCTATTGCTATAGCCGGCTCTGGCTCTTTTATCAGGTTCCGGAGGATCGATCACTCCTGTATCGTTAAGACGCATCTCACCTGTCTTACCGCCCTGAGCATTACCGCCCCTTATCATCTCCTGCTCTTCATCAGAAGCAATTCTTGTGGCACCTTCTTCATCAGGATCAACAAGAACTACAAAATCTTCATTAGGAGTAATGAGAGATCTCTTAAGATCCTTGATAAGTTCGGTTGCATTCTGATAACGACGGTCCGGAGACTTCTGGCAGCACTTAAGGATGATCTTCTCTACGCTGACAGGAAGGTCTGGAGCATATGTAGCCGGAGAAGGGAACTGCTCCTGAATATGCTTAATGGCAATAGCAACAGTTGTATCACCATTAAAAGGAACACGTCCTGTAACCATCTCAAACAAAGTAACACCAAGTGAATAGATATCACTCTTGGCATCAGAAAAACCACCTCTGGCCTGTTCAGGTGAAGTGTAATGAACTGATCCCATAACGTTGGATGTAATTGTGTTACTGGAAGCAGCCTTTGCAATACCAAAATCAGTAACCTTAACCTTGCCGTCTTTACTTATCATGATATTCTGAGGCTTGATATCGCGATGAACGATGTTGTTCTTGTGAGCAGCATCAAGTCCCATCGCAACCTGTATTCCTATACTCACAGCCTCTTTGACTGTAAGTCTTGATTTCTTTTCTATATACTTCTTAAGGGTTATTCCGTCTACAAGCTCCATTACGAAATAGTAGACTCCCTTATCATTGCCTACATCGTAGACATTAACTATATTTGGATGCATCAGCCCGGCTGCAGCCTGAGCTTCAGAACGAAACTTCTGTACAAAATTCTGATTTTCAGAAAATTCCTGCTTCAGTACTTTAACTGCAACAGGACGGTTTAATTTATGATCAAGTGCTCTATATACATCGGACATTCCGCCAGTTCCGATCTTTTCCTGGATCTCATAGCGGTCGCCGATGATCATCCCGATTCTAATCATCTGTCTTCCTCCGAGATTTCAATAAGGATAACTGAAATGTTGTCTTTACCACCATTCTCATTGGCAGTCTTTACAAGTATTCGGGCTTTATCCTCTATCTCACCCTGCTTATTGACAATCTTCCTAATCTCTTCATCACTTAACATGTTCGTAAGACCATCTGAACACATCAGGATCGTATCGCCAACATTAAGCTCTTCCTGGAAAAAGTCGATATCCAGTTTGTCTGTAGCACCTACAGCTCTGGTTATTATGTTCTTGTCAATGTGATTGCGTGCAGCTTCTCTGTCAATACCACCCATTCTGACCATCTCCTCAACAAGAGAATGATCTCTGGTGATCTGCCTGATACTATCGCCATTTATGATGTATAATCTGCTATCGCCAATATTAGCGACCTGCAGAAAATGCCCCATAATTGTTGCTGCAACAAGGGTTGTCCCCATCCCCTTCATGCGTATATCGTCTTCTGCGACACGGCGAAGAAGCGAATTGGCATTTTGAATTGCCTGATTCAGGATCTTTATAGGGCTCTGCTCAAAAGAGCTTTCTATGCCTTCGACTATTTTATTCACACTGAAACGTGACGCATAGTCGCCTGCATTATGTCCTCCCATTCCATCCGCTACAATAAAAAGATTGGAAAGATTTCCGATTCTCTCATGGGACTCAAAAACATAATCCTGGTTCAGCTCGCGCTCTTTTCCAATGTCAGTAATGGAAAACGATTTGATCAAGACTCTCCTCCATAAAAACAGCAGGTTATTTTTCACTCAGGTGTCGTCTGCGAAGTTGTCCGCATGCACCATCAATATCCCTGCCCATTTCCCTTCTTATAGTAACATTTATTCCGCTTTTTTCAAGTTTATTTTTGAAAGCGAGGGCATTCTCACGAGTCGGAGCCGCAAAGTTGCGCTCTTTGATCGGGTTTACAGGGATAAGATTAACTATAGCGTTAAGGCCTTTCAAAAGATCAACAAGTTCTGCTGCATCTTCTGCGGTATCATTAACACCTGCAACAAGCGAATATTCAAATGTAAGCTGTCTTCCTGTCTCATCAAAATAAAACTTACAAGCGTCTATAACTTCTGAAAGCTCATACTTATTGGCTATAGGCATAAGCTTTTGTCTCTTTTCCTGATTGGAGGCATGAAGAGATAATGCAAGATTGATAGAAAAATGCTCTCCTGCAAGCTCTCTTATCTTTGGAACAAGTCCGCAGGTAGAAACGGTCAGATTTCTCTGACTCATGTTCATGCCTTCTTCACCCGTAAGCATGTGGATGAATTTTAACAGGTTATCGTAATTATCAAGAGGTTCTCCTGAACCCATGACTACTACGTGAGATATCTTCTGTCCTGTGATCCTTGAAATTGCATAAATCTGATCAAGCATTTCTCCAGGCAAAAGAGATCTTACGACGCCATCTATTGTAGAAGCACAAAATCTGCATCCCATGCGGCATCCAACCTGTGATGAGATACAAACACTACATCCGAACTTGTATTTCATAAATACACTTTCGATGACATTGCCGTCAGAAAGGCCGAAGAGGAACTTCTTGGTCTCATCAAGCTTTGATTCCTGAACATCTACTACCTGAAGAGAAGTAAAAGAGTAGGCATTTGAAAGCTTCTCTTTAAGAGACTTAGGAATATTGGTCATCTCGTCATAGCTTCCTGCCATCTTCTTGTGCATCCACTCGTAGAGCTGCTTGGCACGGAATTTGGGCTCGCCAAGAGATACTACCGCTTCTGTAAGTTCAGGAAGTGGCATGGACTTGATGTCGGGGAGTGTATTTATTGTTGTATTATCAGTAGTGATTTCGTTTGACATTGTTTATATTACTTTCTTGTTTCTTTTACTATTCTACTTAAAGATGATTATTTAGTAGTTCTTTTCTTCTGTATTTCCTTGCTGATCTTCCTTATCGAATTACTTGTCAATTCGTCTTAACTTCGCCAGGAAGAATCCGTCGGTACCATATACTCCTGGGAGAAGCTGTAAGTAACCTTTTGAAAGGCTCTCTTCACCTCTAAGTGCTTCCGGCATACTTTCAATAATATCTACTCTTTCAAAAGGCAGGTTCTCGCATATATACTCTACCATCTTCTCATTCTCATATGGATTGATGGTACAGGTTGAATACATCATGATTCCGCCCGGTTTTACATAGTTCCATACGCTTCCAAGAATCTCTTTTTGAAGATCTGTCAGCGATTTTAATGACTTTTTAGATACGCCGTACTTTATATCGGCCTTTCTTCCAATAATTCCAAGACCTGAACATGGAAGATCGCAGTACAGAACATCGGCTTT
>JAEEGL010351504.1_pt1 | contig 25206 bp, 22 predicted proteins | sample 9134231 | NCBI WGS metagenome assembly JAEEGL01 (sample SAMN16246548, study PRJNA631951) | gut metagenome | biome: gut microbiome; feature: rumen; material: fiber-attached | host: Bos | place: Iran: Karaj | collected 2018-10 | reverse complement strand
TAACGCAGGAATGGGACAAGACATTCCCGCAGTCCGACAAGGTAGATCACAAGAAAGTGACATTCCATAACCGCTATGGTATCACACTCGCAGCAGATATGTATATTCCGAAAAACGCCAAAGGTAAGCTCCCTGCGATTGCTGTCAGCGGGCCGTTCGGTGCGGTCAAGGAACAGTGCAGCGGTCTATATGCTCAGACACTTGCGGAGCGTGGTTTTCTGACGATCGCATTTGATCCTTCCTTTACAGGTGAAAGCGGCGGTCAGCCGAGATATATGGCTTCTCCCGACATCAACACCGAGGACTTTCAGGCTGCTATCGATTTCCTCTCCGTTCAGGAAAATGTTGATGCAGACCGTATCGGCATTTGCGGTATTTGCGGCTGGGGCGGAATGGCGATCAATACAGCTGCTCTCGATACCCGTATCAAGGCGACTGTCGCTGTTACGATGTACGATATGGCTCGTGTGAACGCTAATGGTTATTTCGATTCCGAGGACAGCGAGGAAAAGCGTTACGAAAAGAAAGTGGCTCTCAATGCCCAGCGCATCAAGGACTATCAGAGCGGTGAATATGTCCTCGGAGGCGGCTGTCTGTCCCTGCCCGTTCCCGATGATATGCCATTCTTTGTGAAGGATTACAACGAATACTACAAGGGCAGAGCGTATCACCCCCGTTCGCTCAACTCCAACGGCGGTTGGAATGTGATCGGCTGTATGTCATTTATGAATCAGCCTATCAACACTTACAGCAACGAGATCAGAAGTGCCGTTCTGCTGATACACGGCGAAAATGCTCACTCCTGCTATTTCAGTAAGGACGCTTACGCTGCTATGACGAAGGACAGCAAATACGCCGACAACAAGGAACTTATGATAATTCCCGACTGCGTTCATACTGACCTCTATGACGGCGGCGGAAAAGACGCTATCCCGTTTGACAAAATCGAAGCATTTTACCGTGAATACCTGAAATAAGGAAAGACATGAAAGCTTCGTAACATGTAACGTAGATAAAAACAGATTAAATATCCGTCATACCAACTTGACCTCTGCCATCTCGTCCATGCCGAACGTGATCTTGACTTGTTTGTACTTTTTCATTGAAATTCCTCCATTTCAAATTCAGCGGTTCAAGGTGCAGCGTTGTTTTTATTTAGACTTGGTTCAGGGCGGAGGGTTCCCTGAACCTCCGTTTTCGGGAGACTTGCGACCGAAAATCTCCGAAAGTGGAAAGTATGCGCTGCGTGCCGTTGTGGTCGGGGCGAAGATTAGGCTTTGCCATAGTTCACCTGTTTTCCGTGTGCAGTTGACTGCACAAATGGGTATAAGAAAACCGCTCATTACTGGGCGGTTTAGATAGTGTGTGTTACAGTTTTTTTCTGTTCCTCAACAATTTTATTGTATAGTTCAAAAGACTTCCGAGCTCTTTCAGGAGCTTTCTCAGTAAGAAAGGGCTGATCATTTTCGTCATAATCATACCACTCTTTGTTGGTACCCCAGTATAGGTATTCTTTACAATTTCCTTTCATACAATCATCTCCCATTAACAATTTTATTTACCACAGCTTTCGCAAGTTCTCTTGGCTGCTGACTATTATAGTATTCGGCAAAAGATTCAGAAATGAACTCGCCATAATCAAATTGCCATGCATATTCTGAAAGATTATCGCTTACCCATTGATCAGACATTTTACGCGTGAAATATCTGCCATTAAAGGTCTCAAATTGTTTCTTTGCTTCTATCTTGGGTTTTATGCTCTTGCTTTCCTCAATATGATGTCCAAATTCATGAAAAATCGTTGTCCTATATGTTGTTCCTTTAGGATGATAATTCTCCCTTACATCAGCAGAGTAGCAATCAAAGTTTTTTCTGAAATCATTATAGAACACTGGATTAAGATGAATAGTTTTGGATTCTGGATTATAACAAGCATAGTCTCGAATACCCAGTTTAGATGTACCACCGAAACTCAGTTTTAAATCTTTAAAATAATCTGAAAAATCGTATGACAGCTTTTTAAAATCTTCTATAATTTCATTCAAATATTCATTGTTCTCAACGAACTCCTCAAATCCAGTTACACTTTTTATTCCTAATTGCTTTAACTCGACCTCAAATTTTATTATATCATCCTTAGTTGCAGGTTTCTCACTTCTTGCTATTATTATATCACGTTCCGTTGAAAAGTCAATAGATGAATTATTAATTATTACACTACGAAATCGTGCGAGATTCCTACGCTCGATAGCTCTGCCCTCGGACTCCGAGAGCGTCGGCGGTACGTAGTCTGCGGCGTTCACGTTCGGGAGCTCCTCCCACGTCTTTGAGCATGAGCCGTTGGCGTTCTGCTTGCCGCGGAGCACCTGTCCGTCAATCGTGATAAATCTGTCAAGACAGAGCACATGAAGTGTGCGACTTACTCAAAAGACCAAACTGGGTGCAGTGCTCACTACATAAGTCCAGTGGGCATCGGGAGCAGAGGGTGGATATGTACTTCCGCTTCAGGGTAGCCGTCGCTTCGGCGATGCTCTCCCGGAAGATTGTGGCAAAAAAGAGCAGGTTGCGTAACGAAATACGCAACCTGCATAAGAATTACTATTGAAACTTCTTTTGGACGCTCCCTGTTTCGATATGGCGGTTTTTTTGGAGCTCAAAAGACCTCTTACATTACGTAAGAGGTCTTATTTTTTTATTCTGTTTCCTTTACGCTGATTCCAAGAACGTCAAGATTTGCCTTGTCTACAGGCGACGGACACTCGCTCATGAGCTCGCTCGCATTCTGTACCTTCGGGAATGCTGTAACGTCGCGGAGGCTGTCTGCCTTACACATTATCATTGCGATACGGTCAAGTCCGATTCCCATTCCGCCGTGCGGAGGTGAAGCATAACGGTATGCATCAACAAGGAAGCCGAACTTCGCTTTTATTTCCTCATCAGTCATGCCAAGAGCCTCGAACATTCTCTGCTGGAGTGCATAGTCAGTGATACGCATCGAGCCGCTTGAAAGCTCTGTTCCGTTGAGAACAAGGTCCCACGACTTAGCGCGTACATTTGCAGGGTCAGTGTCGAGATACTCGATGCACTCCTCCATAGGCATTGTGAACGGGTGATGAGCTGCGACCCATGTGTTGTTCTCCTCGTCGAACTCGAAGAAAGGCATTTCTGTTATCCACAGGAAGTTGTACTTGTCCTCCGGAATAACATCAAGCTTCTTTGCACAGATAAGACGCAGAGCACCAAGAGTTGAAAGAACTGTCTTTGTCTTATCAGCGCAGATGAGAACGAGGTCTCCCTCATGAGCGTCAACGGCTGCGCATATCTTTTCAAGGTCTCCCTCGCCAAGGAACTTCTTGAACGAGCAGTTAGGCTCCCCTGCCCAGCGAATGTAGGCAAGTCCCTTTGCTCCGATACCCTTTGCGTGCTCAACGAGCTTATCAATCTCCTTGCGGGTATATGTCTCTGCGCCGTTCTTTACATTTATTGCACGAACACTGCCGCCTTCTTCAATTGCATTCTTGAATACAACAAAGTCAATGTCCTTTACGGTTTCGGTGATGTCCTGTATCTCAAAGCCAAAACGTGTATCCGGCTTGTCTGAACCGTAACGTGCCATAGAATCGGCAAATGTAAGCCTCTGGAGCGGGAGCTGTACGTCAACATTCAGCACTTCCTTGAAAAGTCTCTGAACAAATCCCTCGACGCATTCCTGTATATCCTCTGCGTCAACGAACGACATCTCAAGGTCTATCTGAGTGAACTCGGGCTGACGGTCTGCTCGGAGGTCCTCATCGCGGAAGCAGCGTGCAAGCTGGATATACTTATCAAATCCGGCAACCATGAGAAGCTGCTTGTATATCTGCGGAGACTGCGGCAGAGCATAGAACTGTCCGGGGTGAACTCGTGAGGGAATGAGGTAGTCTCTTGCGCCCTCGGGAGTTGACTTCATCATCATGGGAGTCTCTATCTCGAGGAAGCCGTTCTCGTAGAAATACTCGCGTGTAACTCTTGCTATCTCGTGGCGCATTATGATATTCTGCTGGAGCGGTGCGCGGCGGAGGTCAAGATAACGGTATTTGAGTCGGAGCTCCTCGTTTACCTTGGTCTCGTTTGTTATCTCAAAGGGAGTTGTCTCAGCCTTTGAAAGAATGCGGAGGTCGCTTACGAATATCTCTACATTGCCGGTCTTGAGCTTGTCATTCTTGCTCTCACGCTCGATGACCTCGCCCTTTGCCATGAGAACATATTCGCTTCTGCATGAAGCTGCCTTCTCGAATACAGCAGGGTCACTCTTGTCGTTGAACATGAGCTGTACAACGCCTGTTCTGTCGCGGAGAACGATGAAAATAACTCCGCCCTTGTCTCTTATTCTTTCAACAAAGCCGCCTACTACGACTTCTTTTCCAATCTCGGTGACTTCTCCGCAATAATGCGTCCTTTTAAGTCCCTTCATACTGTCAGCCATTTTATTTATCCTCCCCTGTGAAAGCGAAGAGCGAGCCGTTTCCGCCGGTCTCTTCGTCCATAAAGTCAAGCATTTTATTGAAGTAAACGTCCTCGAAAGAAAGCGCGAACTTATCATTCAGCAGTATCTCTGTCTCCTCGCCCTTTTCCATATTCTTGAGCTTAGCCTTGCCTGTCTCGAGCTCGTTGTCGCCGAGAACTACGGTGAATGCGGCTCCTGCCTTATTCGCGTACTTCATCTGTGCCTTGAGGCCGCGTCCCATGAGGTCATACTCAGCAAAGTAACCGTACTCGCGGAGCGATTTTGAAAGCTCCATTGCCTTATCAAGAGCAGCATCTCCCATGGTCGCGAAGTATATATCGCACTTCTTAGGTGTGAGGTAATCGCAGCCCTGCTTGTCCATGACAAGAAGAAGTCTCTCGATACCCATACCGAAGCCGAGTGCAGGTATCGACTGTCCGCCGAGCTGCTCGATAAGTCCGTCATAGCGTCCGCCGCCGCAGACTGTTCCCTGCGCGCCTATCTCAGTCGTGATGAACTCGAAAACGGTCTTTGTGTAGTAATCAAGTCCGCGTACTATCTTCGGGTCAACGGAATATTCGATGCCTAAATTTGTAAGGTATTTTTTCAGCTTCTCGAAGTGATCGCTGCACTCCTCACAGAGATAATCGAGGATAACGGGAGCGTCCTTGGCTATCTCGCGGTCCTCGGGGCTCTTGCAGTCAAGAAGTCTCATAGGATTCTTGACAAGTCTGTCCTTGCAGGTGTCGCAGAGCTCGTCCTTGCGCGGCTCGAAGTAAGCTCTCAGAGCATCGTGATACTTCGCGCGGCACGCCGGACAGCCGATAGAATTTATGTGTAGCTCGATATTTTTGAGCCCGAGCCTGTCAAGAATCGTTTTAGCAAGCGAAATAACCTCAGCATCAGCAGCCGGAGAGGAGCTTCCCGCCATTTCAAGTCCGAACTGGTGGAACTCGCGAAGTCTTCCTGCCTGCGGTCTTTCGTGACGGAAGCAGGATATGATGTAGAATATCCTCTGCGGCAGAGCCTCGTTGAGAAGTCCGTTCTGGAGCATTGCGCGGATAGCACCTGCTGTGCCCTCGGGACGAAGCGTAAACTCGGTCTCCTTTGCCTTTACGGTATACATCTCCTTCTGCACGACGTCTGTCGTCTCGCCGACAGAGCGCAGGAAGAGGTCGGTGTTCTCAAATGTGGGGAAGCGCAGCTCGCCGAATCCAAAGCTTTCAGCAGTTTCGCGCGTGATCTTTTCTACAGTGTGCCACTTGTGAACATCTTTCGGGAGAACGTCCTCTGTGCCATTTGGGCGCTTGATGTTAATAGCCATAATTTTCAGCCTTTCCGGTTATATTTCTTTATACAATAAAGCAAATCGTCTTTACATGAAAATTGTCCCTTGACTAAGGGACAATTACAGCTCATCTGCCAAAGCAGAAAGCCGCTAATTCATATGCTTGGGTTGCCGACTTCACGCCAGTCGAGATCGCCTCTTTCAAGCGCGAGTATCAGAGCTTCTGCAGTAGCGATATTCGTTGCAACGGGAACGTTGTGAACGTCGCATAATCTGAGAAGATTCATATCATTCACGTCAGTCGCCTTGGGATTGATGGGGTCTCTGAAGAAGAGAAGCACATCGACCTCATTGCACGAAAGCAGCGCAAGTATTTGTTCAGCGCCGCCGCGTCCGCTCAGGTAGCGCTTTATAGGCAGACCTGTTGCTTCACTTACCTGCTTTCCTGTAGTATTAGTAGCCATAAGAGTGTGCTTGGAGAGGATTCCGCAGTACGCACTGCAGAACTGTACCATAAGCTCCTTCTTAGCGTCATGGGCAATGATAGCAATTTTCATTTTTCCGTCCTTTCCCCGCTGAGCGGATCTATTTTTAGCTGATTAAGCAGTTTTTACTGTAAGCGGAACAAATTCTCCGCCAAGCCTCTTTGATATAGCGTCAAACGCTTTGAGGGCGGCAGAATCAGTAGGTATCGGATTACCCTTACCTGTAGCGACTGTCATCTTGAAGTCGTCGGGGATAACTCCGATAAGCTGAACTCCGACCTTATCTATGATTTCGTCAAGGTTTGATACGAGGGCTTCACCAATGACCTTCTTGCTTATCTTGTTGATGATAAGACGCTGGCTCTTATTGCCGCGGTTGTAGAACTCATCTGACATGAGACCTGCGTCTCTCATGCATACAGGGTCAGGAGTTGAAACAACAAGAATGAGGTTTGCCTGCTCAACTATGTCGAAAACGTGCGAGCTGATGCCGGCACCGGTATCGATGATGATATACTCGAAATATTTCTTTACCGAACGGCAGATATCAACGATCTGTTCCGCAGTAACGCTTGTAAGCGTCTTGGGAGCGCAGAGAACGCTGAGATTATTCGCCATGGGAGTCTGACATACAGCGTCAAGAGCAGATTTGCGTCCGCTAAGAACGTCGCCGAGGTCATATTTGATATCGCTTTCGAGTCCGAACATGATATCGAGACATCTGAGACCGAAATCGAGCTCGATCAAGAGAGTTCTGTGACCCTGCTTTGCGAGAGTATAACCAAGACCAGCACATACTGTTGACTTTCCTGTGCCGCCCTTGCCTGATGTAACTGCGATGATCTTTGACATAGTTTTTCCTTTCCGATATCCGGAGCCATTATTGACAGATCGGAATCTGCAAAATATTATCTTAATAATAATCCTAATGTACATTATATCACAAAATGTAGTTTTTGTCAAAGGGGTTTTTTGTACATATCGGAAAATTGTGCATTTCAACTCATTTAGCTATGTTGATTTGTTCACTTCTGACAAATAAAACAAATCTATTCAACTATACCATTTATTATTCTACCCGAAAACAGTCTTTTTGTCAAGTGTTTAGACTCAAGATGCAGTATATTTTTACCGTATAAAACAATATATTGACAAGTTTTTTTCGATGTGTTACGATATTCATTGAGGTGAGAGCATGAGCAAAAGTCCATTTTTGTACTCTATCGACAATAAACGCTATCATACGCTGAATTACCACTTCCGCAGCGTATACGGTCATAAGCTGTATAAAGCCGTGATAGACTGCGGTTTTACCTGTCCTAATATCGACGGGAGCAAAGGCTCGGGCGGCTGTATTTTCTGCGACGGCGGCAGCGGATACTTCACAAAGCCGGCACTCAGCGTCAGCGAGCAGATAGAGTCCGAGCACGAACGTATCTCCAGAAAACATGGTGAAGTTCCGATAATCGCCTATTTTCAGGCGAATACAAATACTTATGCACCGGCAGAAAGGCTGCGTGAGGTTTATGAAACAGCCCTGTCTTTCCCGTATATCGCAGGACTGTCTATCGGCACACGCGCTGACTGTCTGCCCGATGATGTCCTCAGCCTCCTCTGCGAGCTCGGCAAACGGACCTCCCTGACCGTTGAGCTCGGTATGCAAAGCGTTCACAACTCCACGATAGAGCGCATAAACCGATGCTGCACACATGAGGAGTTTCTCGAAGGCTACGAGAAACTAAAGGCACGAGGACTTCGTATATGCCTCCATGTCATAAACGGACTGTCGGGCGAAACTCCCGACATGATGATAGAAACAGCCAGACAGATAGCTCAGCTCGCTCCGGACGGCGTAAAGCTTCAGATGCTCCACGTAATAGAGGGAACAAAGCTCGCGGAAATGTACAATGCCGGCAATATCTCTCTCCTTACGCGAGAGGAATACATTGATGTTATCGTCCGGCAGCTTGAACTGCTCCCGCCGGAAACCGTCATAGAGCGCATTACCGGCGACGGCGACAAGAAAAAGCTCATTGCTCCTGCATGGAGCGCAGACAAGATATCCGTGCTCGGCGGGATAGACAAGCGTCTCGCAGAGCTCGATACATGGCAGGGAAAGCTCTATAAACCCGAACAGGTGTGACAAAGCGTCACACCTGTATTTTTATTTTTCGATGACCGCTATCATGCAGGGCATTCTCCCCTCGACTACATGATACCTGACGTTTTCATATCCTGCGTTCATGAAAAACTCTATATAAGTTTCTTCATTGAATGTTCGCGTAAATCTCAGCCCTATCTTCTCCAGAAAAGCCGCACAAAAACTGAGCTTTCCTCCATTGTCGTTGATGTACGTTGGGATTATTACCTTTCCGCCGGGCTTGCAGGCTCTGCACAGCTCCTTGACGGCGAGTTCGGGCTCGTCGAGCAGGTGTATCACGTTTCCGGCAACGACCTTGTCGAATGCTCCGTCCGGGCATTTCAGATGCATGATATCGGCATATTTGAACCTGACATTGCCGAATTTCATGCATTTTTTCTCGTTCTGACGAAGCATTCCGGCTGACATATCAGTTGCCGTCAGTCTCCTGCATACAGGAGCGATATACTTCGTTATCGAACCAGTTCCGCTCGCACATTCAAGGACATTGTCAGTGCTGCATATCTCCTCAGCAACTGCCTTTCCTGTACCGTTGTAAACGTGTTTGTTCAAAAGAGTCTCAAATGCGTCGTACAACGGCGCTACCTTGTTCCAGAACATAGCCTTCCTCCTTATTTGTACTTTTTTGTGTTAAGAGCCCGGATAGAATTCAGTATCAGAAGCATTGCCGTGCCTGAGTCAGCAAATACCGCAAGCCACATATTCGGGTGACCTATGAGTCCGAGCACAAGCACTGCCGCCTTTACAGCAAGTGCAAAAATGATGTTCTCATATGAGATGCGAAGTGTTTTATCTGCTATCTTCTTCGCTGTTACGACAGATTCCGGTTCGCTGCTCATGAACACCGCGTCAGCCGCTTCAAGCGCAAGGTCAGCGCCGCTCTGCATTGCTCCGCCTACGTCAGCGCCCGCAAGGACAGGGGCATCGTTGATGCCGTCTCCGACAAACATGACTGCTCCGTACTTTTGGCGGAGTCCATTCAGCTCTGCAAGCTTTTCATCGGGAAGAAGTCCTCCCTTTGCGATGTCAACTCCGAGCTTGCTGCCGACCTTTTCGGCTGTTTCAGGAACGTCTCCTGTGTACATTGCCGAGGTGATGCCCATTGCTTTCAGCGACTTGACCGCTCCTTCCGCGGACTTTTTGACCTTATCCGATACAAGTATCATGCCCTCAGCTGAGCCGTCAACTGCTATATATACAGCTGTTCCTATTACATCAGCAGACTGCTCCGGCACTGCTGCATTCTTCTCACGCATGAGCTTCATATTTCCGCAAAGTACGGTTTTACCGCTGACTTTAGCCTCAACTCCCCTACCCGCAATTTCAGAAGCATTCTCCGGCTCGGAAAGATGTATCTCATTTTCACGGCAGTATGCTGTAATGCTCTCTGCAACAGGGTGAGTCGATATCTGCTCGCAGCTTCCGCAAAGTCGAAGAAGCTCACTCTTGTCCATGCTGCCGAAGCTGTTCACCTCGGTAACAGAAAAGCTTCCGTCTGTGAGTGTGCCGGTCTTGTCAAATGCTATAGCCTTGACCCTGCCAAGCGCTTCAAGAGAGTTGCCGCCCTTGAAGAGTATACCCAGCTTTGAAGCTGCTCCTATGCCCGAAAAATAGGCGAGCGGAACGCTCAGAACCAGTGCGCACGGGCAGCTTATAACAAGGAATGTCAGTGCAGAATATATCCATTTCTGCCAGTCACCGGTAAGAAGACTTCCGAGTACTGCAGTCAGAACTGCCGCAGCAATAACAATAGGCGTATAAACCTTTGAAAAGCGGGTGATAAAACGGTCAATATGCGGCTTTTCGGCAGAAGCGTCCTCTACTGCGCGGGCTATCTTCGATATCATCGAATCGTCGGCAGCCGCCTCAGCGCGGAGCTCAAATGCATTCGTGAGATTGATGCAGCCTGAGAAAATGCTGTCTCCCTCGTTCACGGAAACAGGTACGGGCTCGCCGTTAACAGCAGATGTGTCTATCCGCGAGCTGCCAGACGAAACAACTCCGTCAACAGCTATGCGCTCGCCGACCTTTATCCTGAGTATATCTCCGACTTCTATCTCGTCAGCATCGATACGTACAAATTCACCGTTTCTGAGGACGTCCGCCTCCTCAACGCGGAGCTCGGCAACATCTGTGATAGCCTTGCGGCTCTTCGCAACTGCAATGTCCTCGAACATTTCACCGATTCGGAAAAACAGCACTACTCCCACAGCCTCCGCATACTCACCGAGAGCGAATGCTCCGAGCGTTGCAACTGTCATGAGGAAGTTTTCATCGAAAAAGTTTCCGGCAAGAACATTCTTTACTGTCGCTTTCAGAACGTTGATTCCAAGAGTGATGTAAGCCGCCGCATACAGAGCTATCGCAAGCGGAAGAAGTCCCGTCAGATGATGAACTGCCAGAGCTCCCGCGAACAGAACAACTCCTGCGATAAGAGGGATAAACTCAGCTTTTTCTTTGCCGTGAGAATGCTCGTGTGAATGCTCGTGAGAGTGTTCATGCTCATGTCCGCACTCGCAATGCTCATCGTGATGATGATGAGCGTGTTCGTGGTCGTGTCCGCACACGCAGTGCTCGATGTGGTGATGATGAGCGTGTTCGTGGTCGTGACCGCATTCGCAGTGCTCATGGTGGTGGTGGTCATGCTCGTGATGCTTATGCTTCTTTGAATCAGCAGGAACTATCTCAACTCCCGGCTCAATTGAATTTGCTATGCTGTTCATCTTGGCGAGAAGCTCATCGCTGTGCTCGCCCCTGACTTTCAGCTTCTTCATCGGAAAATTCAGAACTGCCGACTCTATCTCTTCAAGCTTATTTATTGCCTCCTCGATTTTTCCGCCGCAGTGCGCGCAGCCGAGGTTGCGTATCTCATATGTCTTTTCCATATGCTCAGCCCCTTTCAAACATATGAACAACTGTTCATATGTTTATAATAACATATGATTTTGCATTTGTCAAGGGGTATACGTAAAAAAGACCCGAAAAATATTCGGGTCTTTTAAGCTTATTCCGGTTTGATGAAGAGTTTCAGACGCTGCGCTTCGTTTGAATCGAAGCCGAATTTCTCATAAAACGGTATCTTGTCCGGCATTGCACAGAGCTCGACAAATATCTCAGTCCCGCTCACGCCGTTGTCATTGATGAATTTCAGGAGCTCGGTTATGAGCATACGTCCTATGCCCCTGCCCTGATATTCAGGTCTGACAATGACGTCCTTGATGTAGTAGTCAAGTCCCATATCGCCTATCATTCGCGCCATTGCAACGATTTTGTCGCCGTCGAATACGGATATTCTGAACAGCGTATGCTCCATCGCAAGACGTGTCTGCTCCAGAGAGGGACCCTCTCCCCATACTGTCTGCCAGAGAGAAATAAATTCCTCTGCGGTCAGCTCGTTGTACTTAACGGTAAAATTGCTCATAATATCGCTCCTTTCGTTTTACAGCTTGTACTGCATGAAATTGTTATTCTTCGTGAATCCGAAATTGGTATACAGCAAAACTCCCATATCCGAAGCTGTTATCTGCACAGTGCCGCAGCCGCGCTCACGCGCTTCATTTACAACTCTCGACAGAAGCTCCTTCGCAATGCCCTGCCGGCGGTACGCCTTATCGGTGAACATACTCGAAAGCAGACCTATCCTGCCGCTCGGGCAGCCGAAATAAGGCGGCTTTTCAACTATGGACATTCCGCTCGTCCCGATTATTTTCCCGCTGTCCAAAGCCAGCCACGAAACGAAGGTATCATCTGCCATGTGGCGCTGATAGTAGTCCCTCAGCGCCGGTACGAGGTCGATATCCTCCTTTGCGCCCTCCTCGCGGAGCTGGTTTATACGCATTCCGATAAATATGTCAAGCTCCTTAGTTGTCAGTTTTTGGTACGTTATCGGCATATCAGCACTCCTTTCATATCTCTTTTTTGAGATATCCGCAGGTAAACGGGAAAAAGTCGAATTTTTCAGTTCCGGTGTGAATGAATCCATGCTTCTCATACCATTTCCGCAGAGCCACATTTTCCTCGACTATACTCAGCTTCATAACGGAGCAGCCGAGCTCCCCTGCGCGAACAAGTGAATCACTGAGTAAAGCTTCACCAATGCCGCTGTGACGATAGTCGGGCATTACACAGAGACTTCCGAGCTCGCATTCATTGCCGCTGACAAGCAGGTTGTAATATCCGACAAGCTTGCCGTCCTCAAAATAGCCGTACATCGGACGTTTCTGCTCGTCACGCCACACCATGAGTTTAGCTTCGTCAGTTGCAAACGCAACAAACCGCGGAGCATTTTCGGGAGTGAATCCGAATTCGTCTGCGACTGTCCGGAAGCTCTCCCTTATCACACGGACACATTCCCCTATCTCGTCATTGCGTATATCTCGTATCATATTTGCCTCCTTGAATCTGTCGGGCTGAGGTATGGCATCGGTAAAATACTCGCCGCGTATCAGTGCAAGCTTCTGCTGACGCCGGAGCTTCTTTATCGCGTATTCAAGCCTCGAAGCCGAGCTCCTGTCAGGACAGCTCCACACTGCCTCGACTCGCTCCGGACGGTGTGAGCGCGTGTATTTTGCTCCGTTCGCTGCCTCGCCGGAATGCTCCCTAAAACGACGCTCTATATCGGTCGTTATTCCGGTATAGAGCGTGTCGTCCTCACAGCGTAAGATATAAACGAAGTACATTACTTCTGCTTTATACGGAATGCGCTGTTTCGTATCTTATTTGCGTCAAAGCCCTTGTTCTCGCGCTTTTCACGCCTCGGACGGGGCTTATGCTGCTTTTTCTCCTCCTCGTCATTGAGACGCATAGTAAGAGATATCCTGTTGCGTTTGAGGTCAACATCAAGGACTCTTACCTTTACGACCTCGCCGACCTTTACTGCTTCGAGCGGGTGCTTGATAAACTTGCTGCAAATCTGCGAAACGTGAACGAGACCGTCCTCGTGAACTCCGATGTCAACGAATGCACCGAAGTCGATGATGTTGCGGACCGTTCCAACAAGCTCCATGCCGGGCTTGAGGTCCTTGATATCCATAACATCGCCGCTTCTCAGGAGCGGAGGAGGAAGCTCGTCACGGAGGTCGCGTCCGGGCTTTTTGAGCTCGCCGATGATATCAGTAAGAGTAGGAACACCGATACCGAGCTTTTCGCTTATCTTGTCAACGCCCTCGCTCTCAGCCTTTTCTGAGATGCCGGCTGCTCCGCCGTTTGAAATGTCCGCAAGTGTGAATCCGCACTCGGAGAGAAGCGATGAAGCCGCTGCATAGCTCTCAGGGTGAACAGATGTGTTATCGAGCGGATTCTTGCCGTCGCGGACTCTGAGGAAGCCTGCACACTGCTCGAAAGCCTTCTTGCCGAGCTTCGGGACTTTAAGAAGCTCCTTGCGGTCAGTGAATACGCCGTTCTCGTCGCGGTATGCAACGATATTCTTTGCAACTGCCGCATTGATACCTGATATATAAGAAAGCAGCGAATATGAAGCTGTGTTAAGGTCAACTCCTACTGAGTTTACGCAGTCCTCAACAACGCCGGTGAGGGCTTCGCTCATTCTCGCCTGAGGCATATCGTGCTGATACTGTCCTACTCCGATAGCCTTCGGGTCTATCTTTACGAGCTCTGCAAGAGGGTCCTGAAGTCGGCGCGCAATGGAGATAGCTCCCCTGATAGAAACGTCGAAATCCGGAAACTCCTTTGCTGCGGTCTCGGAAGCGGAGTATACAGAGGCTCCTGCTTCGCTTACTACCATGTAGCTGACATTCTGGGGTATCTCTTTGAGTATCTCCGCAACAAATGTCTCAGTCTCGCGTGAAGCTGTTCCGTTGCCGATAGAAATTACGTTTACGCCGTATTTATCAATGAACTTCTTTACTATAGTCTTTGCCTGCTCAACTCTTGAAGCAGAAGCAGCTTCCCTTACGGGATAGATTATCGCATGGTCGAGCACCTTGCCTGTACCGTCAATAACAGCGGTCTTGCAGCCGTGAGCGTATCCGGGGTCGAGTCCGAGTACGACGCTGCTCTTCATAGGAGGCTGCATGAGCATCTGACGCAGATTCGATGCAAATACCTTTATTGATGCCTCGGCTGCCTTTGCAGTCATGTCAGAACGTATCTCCCGCTCGATAGACGGGAAAATAAGTCTCTTATAGCTGTCGGAAGCTGCCGCACGTACAAGCTCTCCGCAGGCGTTATTTGCCTTTACGTATTTGCCAAAAATAACGTCAGTTGCAAGGCTCTCGTCAAGTGTGACGCTTACCTTGAGCTTGCCCTCCTTCTCGCCTCTGTCAAGAGCAAGAACACGGTGGTCAGCGACCTTCGGGATAGCCTCGCTGTAGTCATAATAGTTCATGTATACAGTCTCTTCCTCGGGGTCAGCCGCCTTTGAGACCATTTCTCCCTTTTCGCCCGCAAGCGCACGGAGCTTCTTTCTTATATCTGCATCGTCGGAGATATCCTCGGCAATGATGTCCATAGCTCCCTGTATCGCAGTCTGCACATCGGGAACTTCCTTTTCCTCGTTTATGAAGTCCTCGGCAGTCTTTTCGGGCTCAGTTGAGTTATCCTGCGCAAGAATGAGCTCGGCAAGCGGCTCGAGACCTCTTTCGCGGGCAATGCTTGCTCTTGTTCTTCTCTTTGGCTTGAATGGACGGTAGATATCCTCTACCTCTACAAGCGTCATAGCGGCGCTGATAGCATTTTCTATCTCGGGAGTCATCTTCTCCTGCTCCGTTATGGAGTTTATTACCTCCTGCTTGCGCTTTTCAAGGTTTCTCAGATACATGAGCCTGTCTTGGAGCTCGCGGAGTATCGTATCGTCAAGCGAGCCGGTAAGCTCCTTACGGTAACGTGCGATGAACGGGATAGTCTTGTCGTCGTCGATGAGTTCAACGGTATTGTCTACCTGTTCCTGTCTGAGTCCGAATTCTTTTGCAAGGGTCTTGTTGATATCCATGTGTTAGTTTATCCTTTCTCTGCTGTATCAGTGATGCTTTCCGCCTCGGTATCCGGCGCATGCTGTACCGGCTCCGGAACTGTTTCATTCATGCGGTCTATCCACGAATACAGCGATTTAGCTATATCCTTATAAACGTTCTGCTCGTTCTTCTCAAACAGAACAAGGTGACGCATATTGTCAAAAAGTCGGTGTGAAACGCTCTCGTAGCCGACGTCGTCAAGAAGCTTCAGATTCTTCATGAACTTGCTCTCCGAAAGCATACACGGGTCGTCGCGTCCGGAGATGAAGCGTATCGGCAGTGCCGGATTAGTAACGTTCCAGCCGGTCTTGTTGTTGGCTTCGTGAAGGAGATACATCAGTCCCTCGTAGCCGTTAATGGTGTAATTGAAGCTGCAAAGCGGGTCTTCGTTCATTTCCTTGACCACTTCTCTCTTGCTGGTGAACCATGAACGCGGCTGTCCGCCAACGTCAAAAGTCCTCTCCATAGCATCGAGTATCTTGTCGCTTCGTGTGCGGCTCTGCACTCCGCTTGCTGATACGGAGCGTATAGCACGGTAAAATGCGGGGAAGAAGCCGGCACAGGGCGTTCCGAGCAGTATAGCTCCGTTTATACCCTCATCGCTGTCTTTAAGCATACAGCGCACGCCCAGCGAGCCTATGCCCTGACCTATCATGAAATACGGCAGGTCGGGATAAGCCTCGTGTATGGACTTCCTCAGCTGAGAAATGTCCTCGACAAATCCCCTGCCTCCGTCACGGAACATGAATCCTAAATCGTCAGGTGTACAGATGCTTTTTCCGTGACCGCGGTTATCATGAATGACTGTAAGGAATCCCTCTCCTGCGAGGTAATCCATAAAATCAAAGTAGCGTTCTTTATGTTCAAACATACCATGAACTATCTGAACTATGCCATTGATATTGCCCGAAGGCTTGGCTAAAAGCGCAGAGACATTCAGACTGTCAAAGCCGGAAGTGAATACAAATTCACGGGCGTCAGCATTCAGCATGGCAATACCTCCTGTCGGTAAGTAATAATTCATTTTACCATATTTTGCCGAAAAAATCAAGTGCTGAGCTGTATAAAAAAACTGCACGGCGTAAACCATGCAGTTTTTGGGATATCAGTCGTATCTGAGAGCGTCGATAGGATTCATCTTTGCTGCCTTGCTTGCAGGGTAGTATCCGAAGAATACGCCGGTAAGCATCGAGAAGATGATCGATATGATTATCGCCGGTACGGACGGTACCATCGTTATAGTTCCGAGCACCTGCTTTGCAGACGGTATCGAGCCGATGATAATGTTTGCGATAACTCCGGCAATGAAGCCGTTGAAAAGTCCAATCAGCAAGCCGATAAGTCCGCCGATGAGACACATTATCATAGCCTCTGTTACGAATTGCAGCTTGATAGTGCCCTTCTTGGCTCCGAGTGCTTTTCGTACACCTATCTCGCGGGTTCGCTCGGTAACGCTTACGAGCATGATGTTCATAACTCCGACACCGCCGACTATGAGTGAGATAGACGCGATAACAGCGACAAATATCGTGATAACGTTGATGATAACGTCGATTATCTTCATCGTATCCTGATTGCTCTGTACCATCGCCCTATAATTCTTGTTTGCAGCATATTTCTTATCAAAGAAATCCTGTACGTGCTGCTTTGCAGCCTTTCCGTCTGTTTTCGGGTCGTAGGAGAGTATCCAGTAATACTCAGTATCCTCACCGTAATTGCCCTGTATCTCCTTTGCGATAGAGTTCGGGATATATATAGGAGTTGCTATATCGTCCTCGTTACCGCTGAGGTTGCCGTTAACAAGTGAATTATATGTGCAGACACCTACGATAGTAAACTCATATGTAACGCCGTTTTCAGCAGTGAGTTTAATTACCTGTCCGATAGGTTCTTCGTTGTTCTTGAAATACTGACGAACGAAGATGTTAGTTACAACACATGTATACTTCTTCTCGGAAACATCTTTCATAGAGAGCATACGTCCTGCAACGAGCCTTGAACCGTCATAATCAAGAGTGCCGTTGTAGGCTCCGACGAGATTTCCCTTCAATTCTTTGTCGATAGTGTTCTTGAAGGTCACACCGCCTACGGGATTTTCATCAGCAACTCTTATCTCAGGATATTTTTCAATAAGCTCTTCTATCATCGAATACTTTATGTAATCTTCATCAGTCATTTCAACCTGAATGCTGTCATAGTAATTATCAGCCCTTGTAACAGTATATACACCCATGACATTCGAGCCAAGCGAGTTAAGAGTCGTTGTGATAGTCGATCTCAGCGTAGTACCAAGCGTTGTGATAGTGATAACAGCGCAGATACCGATGATTATTCCTATCATGGTGAGCAGAGAACGAAGCTTGTTTGCAAATATCGAACTCAGCGCCATTCTAAGGTTTTCCCAGAGGTTCATTATGCTGTCACCTCCGTTTCTGAATTATCAGCTCCGCCCTTATAGCCTGTATCGGAGATAACAGAGCCGTCGCTTATAGTGATGATGCGCTCTGTTTCAGATGCAAGCTCGGGGCTGTGGGTGATCAGGACGATGGTCTTGCCCTCCTCTTTGTGGAGCTTGTGGAAGATATCCATAACGAGATGTCCGGTCTTACTGTCAAGAGCACCGGTCGGCTCGTCTGCGAGGATTATCGAAGGGTCATTCGCCATAGCTCTTGCAATGGCTACACGCTGTTTCTGTCCGCCTGAAAGCTCATTCGGCTTATGAGTATATCTGTCGTCCATTTCAACGAGCTTTAACAGCTCCATAGCTCTTTTCTCGCGGTCCTTCTTGTTGACGCCGGCATAGAGCATCGGGAGCTCGACATTTTTCAGCGCATTTGATCTCGGGATAAGATTGAACGTCTGGAAAACGAATCCTATCTCTTTATTTCTTATTTCACTGAGCTGTTTATCATTAAGAGAACTAACATCGGTATCGTTGAGGTAATATGTACCCTCTGTAGGCTTGTCAAGAGCGCCTATCATGTTCATGAGAGTACTCTTGCCCGAACCGGAAGCACCGACTATAGAGACAAATTCACCTTCGTGGATATCAAGGTCGATGCCGTTGAGTATCTGGAGCTCATTCGGCTGACCGATGTAATATCTCTTGATGATATTTCTCATTGTTATCAGTTTTCTTGCCATGCTCAATCACCCTCAGTTGTATCAGGGTCTACATAGCCTTCCGCAACAGTTACATCGTCTCCGTCAGAAATAGCGGAAACATCTGTAAGGATAAGGTCGCCGTCCTTGAGCTCTGATGAAGAGATCTCTGTAAGGTAGTTTGTCTCCATACCCTTCTGTACTTTGAATTCCTTTGCCTTATAGCCTTTATCGTTCTTCTCGGCAACGAATACAGAGAATGTTCCGTCATCGTTCTCCTTTATGGAATCATAGGGAACAGCAAGAACATCGTCCTTCTGGTCCATGATTATCTTTACCTTAGCACTCATACCGATGAGGAGGTTAGTAGTTCCCTCGTCGATAGTTATCTCAGCAGAATATCCGCCGCCGCTCGTTTCACCTGTGAGAGCGTTTTCCTTCTGACCGCTCATGATGTTTACTACACGGGATACCTTGCCGGTGAACTTCTCTTCTCCTGTTGCGGAAGTCGTGATGACAGCCTTCTGTCCCTCTTCAACATTGAGGATATCAGCCTCGTTGATAGAAACATTTATCCTGAGCTTTGAGTTGTCCTCGATTGTCATGATAGCCTCAGCTGTAGGAACGCTTCCCTCTGCAACGCTGAGAGCTGTGATGATTCCGTCTGTGGGAGCCTTGACTGTACATTTGTCAATACTCTCCTGAAGCTTGTCGAGCTGATTCTGGATAGTTGTATCCTTGTCGTATTTCTCGTTGTCTATCATTTCCTGAGCTGCAGTGATGGCTTCATTGCAGCGCTTTTCTGTAGCCGCGTAAGCGTCCTTTGCGTCCTGTATAGCGGAATCGGACTGGATAACAGCTTCTGAATACTGGTCATACTCTGCCTTCTTGGTAGCGTAGAGCTCGTAATTTCCTGCATCGTATGCCTCGTTCATCGCATCATAAGCTTCATCACATTTGGTCTGTGTTCTGTCCTTGGCAGAAACAGCATTATCAATAACGCGCTGAGCCTGCTTGAGCTGCTCTGTCTTGTCCGACTTTGCACTCTCGAGAGCCTTCGCATTCTTTGTATGCATACTGTCACTCTTCTCGTTAGCCATATCAGAGCTTTCCTTCAGCTTGTCGTATTCCTCCTGGAAAGACGAGCTGTCGAATACGCAGAGCACATCGCCCTCCTTGACATTGCTTCCGATACCTACGTTAAGAGTCTTGACCTTTGTTGCGACCTCACTTGTTACCTTGACTACATTCGAGCCCTCTACCTTGCCTGTTACGCTGATAAAGTTCTCTACGTCCGTATGCTCAAGAGTATAAGTAGTATTCGGCATATTCATAAGGTCCGAAACACCGCATGAAACGGTGCTGTAAAGAAGAGTGGCAGATATAGACAAAACTGCCGCAGTTCTAAGTAAAGCTTTTTTGTTCATATGAAATTTTCTCCCTTCATCTTGATATTGACAATTATATCACACATGATTTTATTTGTCAACAAAAATTACAGTAATGTAATATTGAATAAACTGACCGTTGGCGTGTATGCTGTACTATATGTCTTAGTACAGGTATATTATATCACTGCTTTTTACGTTTGTCAATAAAAAAATAAAAAAAATACTCAAACCGCAATAATTGGTCAGAGTATTTTTCTTATCGCAATATTTGATAGATACTTACTATCAATCAGTTATCTTTCTCGCCTCGATATAGAACCTCTTATCGTCTGCATGACCCATTGAAAAGGTCTTTCTCGGGAGAGCTCCGTCCTTGATAACAGTCGGGAAGAGCTGTGACTTGTCCATATCCGGCAGTATAAATGCGATTCCCTCATGCTTCTCAGCGAGAGCCTTTACGTTTTCGATACCGTGGATATAGTCTATCTTACCGCCGTTTTCCTTGATATAACCGTCAAGATAGTTCTGGAGCGAGCCAACTGAGAGGTTGGAGGTCGCATTGTGGATATAGAGCTTCTTCGATTTGCCGCGGCATACTATCTCTACCCACTGCTCGGAAGCCTCCTCTGAAAGTCCGAGAGCCTCTGTAACGCCGGCGATGAGCTTGTCGCAGTCAACATCGTATACAAGACGGTAGATAGCCTCGAATTTGAGAGCCTCGCTGTGGAGGCCAACTATCTCTGCGAGCGCATAGCGTGCAGGGTGATTCGAGAAGTCCTTGTCTGGATTTGCCTTTTTGAGCTGTTCGTAGAACTCCTTTGCAGTCGCAAGAGAATGATTTCCGTCGCCCATTGCATAGAGGAGAACAGGTGTATCGGTAAGTCCGTACTTTTTATTGAATGTATCAGAGTCAGCAAGCGCTGAAAGCGCGGAGTCTATTTTCTCCTGTGCTGCTTCGTCCACGAGGTAGCCTGTAATGCTTCCGCCGTTCTGCATGAGCTTTGTGTCGTAAAGCTTCTTCATCGAGGACTTGTCAAGTGCTCCGATAACTGTATCCTCGGGGTCGTCGATGAGTATCATGATGTGAGGAAGCTCGAGCGGAGCACCTTGTCTGACCTTTATTCTGGGAGGTATGCGCTCGATGACTGTCGCCTCTGTTGCACGCACCTCAGATGTGCTGCCCTTGGAGAAGTCATATTTCTCGAGGTCTATCGCTCCGATAAGTCCCTTGCGGACGATGCCGTTGCTCTGTACGCGCTCAACGTATACCATAGAGTTTTTGTACTCGGTGAATACGCCGTCAGCGATGTACTTATCCATTGCTTTGTGGATATTGCTTATGCGCTCGGAAACGTCTCCGTCCTCGAGGTAGAGCTCGGGGAGTATGAGCTCGAGAGTTGAGGGAGCTCCGCCGACATTTGCGGAAACAGCGTCCCAGTATTCGGGCTCGCTGGTGTACTGGTCGCAGGCTATGACAGCCCACTTACTCATATCAACTGAGCTGTTGGGGATAAGGATATCGGCGTTGTGGAATGCAGTTGAGTTCATATTATTTCTCCTTTGAATTTTATTATCTCCTGATTAAGACGTGAGACCGGAAGCCCCACGACGTTGAAATAATCACCGTTTATTTTTTCAATGAGCAGAGCGCCCCTGCCCTGTATGCCGTATCCTCCGGCTTTGTCATAGGGTTCATCGGTCGATATATAGGCTTCTATCTCTTCGGGTGAGAGCTCGCGGAAAGTAACGTCCGTCACGACAGTGAATGATGAAGTCTTTCCGCCGTATATGAGCGAACAGCCTGTTGCCACCTGATGAGTCTGCCCCGAAAGGAGCTCCATATAGCCGCGGCAGTGCTCCTTGTCAGCGGGCTTGCCGAGGATAGCTCCGTCAGCGATAACAGTTGTATCACAGCCGATAACGAGCTTGTCCGGATACTTAACAGATGCCGCAAGAGCCTTTATATTGGCAAGATATTCCGAGGCAAAAAGCGGCGGGATCCCCTCCGGAAGAGTCTCATCAGCATCGACTGATACTGCCGTGAAATCGTCAGTTATGAGCTTCATGAGCTCGCGCCTTCTGGGCGAAGCGGAAGCAAGTATTATTTCCATATTTACACCTCTGAAAAATGTTCAAGATAATTTTATCACATTTACGACAAAGTGTCAATATAATTCTCAAATCCGTTTCCCATTCTCATTCCCTAAGCCATGTGTCCGCCTATCTGAGCGTTTCTCTCGCGGGCAGTTGCTCCCTCCTCAAAATTCATGCCCTTCAGCACGGCATTCCGTCCGTATCTGCGTTTAAGACTCAGAACTGCGCTTTGCAGCGCTTTTTCCTTTGCGAGAGCCGTTTTCACAGCTATGTCGTTTTCTATCTGCTCCTCCGGCGGAGAGAAAAAGTCGAGCTGACGCGGAGCCTCTTCCGGTATCTCTGATTCGCGTATAACGCGGCTTGCGGCGATATTCAGCCGTCGGACGAGCAAACTTCCGCATACTATCCTCTCATATAGCTCCGCGACTGCATTTCTTATCATTTTCGCCGAAGAAGTGTAGCTCCCGAGATTGACCGTCCCATGAGAGTGAGCGGGGACTCTCCTGCCGTAGTGGTCGAGCTTCACAGCTCCGTGATACTCCTTCATGCGCTCGGGATATTTGAAGTTCTCGACGTCGTATCCTACGGTCAGCACGAGCTGGTCTGTCACACAGCCTTTAGACAGCAGGTCGAAGCTCAGCTGCTCCGCCATTTCACGAACGATAAGAAGCGCGAGCTCTGATTCGTAGGGAGTTTTCAACACCTGACCGGTGCTCATACTGCGGCTTACCGGACGGTAAGCCTTGATGTACTCCATTCTGCACGGCTCATGTCCCCAAGCATGGTCTATAAGATACTGCGCACGCACACCAAAGAGCTTATACAGCAGGTCGGGATTCAGCTTGTCAAATCTGTCACCGAGCGAGCATCTCGCAATATCTCCCATGGTATAAATACCGTATTTTTCGAGCCTTTCAGCAGTTCCCCTGCCGACCATCCAGAAATCCGTTATGGGAGTATGCCCCCATAGGTACTGCCGATAGGTAATCTCGTCGAGCTCGGCAATGCGTACTCCGTCCTTGTCAGGAGGCATATGCTTCGCAACGATATCCATAGCGACCTTGCAGAGGTAGAGATTCGTCCCTACTCCGGCTGTCGCCGTGATGCCGGTCTCAGCAAAGACAGCGCGTATCAGCTTCATAGCAAGTCCCCTGCCGTCGGTTTTATACGTCCGGAGATAGCCGGTCGCGTCGATGAATACCTCGTCCACCGAATAAACATGGATATCCTCGGCGGCAATGTAGCGAAGGTATATGCTGTATATCCGCGCACTGATGTTCATATACAGCGACATTCGCGGCGGTGCAGTGATATAGTCGAGCTCGAGAGACGGGTCTGCTTTCAGCTCATTGTCAAAGCAGGAGCTCCCCGTAAACCAACCGTGCGGAGCTCTTCTCCGGCGCTCGCGGTTGACCTCCTTAACGCGCTGTACGACCTCAAAAAGACGGGCTCTGCCGGAAATACCGTATGCCTTCAGAGAGGGAGTTACCGCGAGACAGATAGTTTTCTCCGTGCGTGTTGGGTCTGCAACAACAAGATTTGTATTCAGCGGGTCAAATCCCCTGTCAGCGCATTCGACCGAGGCATAGAAGGATTTCAGGTCTATTGCGATGTAAGTGCGTTCTTTCTCTCCCATAGTACAGCTCCTTTCCTGCAATTTCCAATTTGCGAATATACGTTCTTTTATATATTATAGCACATACGTTCTGCGATTGCAATAGTTTTGAGAAAATTTGTTCTGTTAATTTCTGGTTACAAGAAGTTGCATTTTCAGCAAGACTATGATATAATATATTAGTATTGTAGGATTTAGAACGGAGGACACTACATGGCTCATAAATTTGAAGAACGCATTCACAGCATGGTCGACTCTCTGCTTGAGGATTACAGCCACGGCAGAACTATCGACCGCACTGTTGCATTTGAACAGCCCGACAGGGAAAAAATTATCGAAATGATATATCAGCTCAGAAACATAATCTACCCCGGATATTTCAAAAACGACCGCTTCAAGGTGTACACAGTCAGAAACAATATCTCGATGCTGCTCGAAGACATTATTTTCAATCTCTCGCGTCAGACAGCTCTTGTACTGCCATATTCTCAGGAATACGAAAACGCATCTCCCGACGAGCTCACTGCCCGCGCGGAACAGCTCACATTCGCGTTTCTGGATACTCTCCCGCAAATAAGAGACTACATCGAAACGGACGTTCAGGCTGCATTTGAGGGCGACCCCGCCGCATTCAACAAAGATGAGATAATCTTCTCTTATCCCGGACTGTTCGCAATACTTGTAAACCGCATCGCGCACGAGCTTCATCTGCTCGGTATCCCGCTTATCCCGCGTATCATGACTGAATACGCCCACAGCGAGACAGGTATTGATATCCACCCGGGAGCTACTATCGGCAGATATTTCTTCATAGACCACGGTACAGGCATCGTTATCGGCGAGACCACCGAAATCGGCAACAACGTCAAAATATATCAGGGCGTTACCCTCGGAGCTCTTTCCACCCGCGGCGGACAGCTCCTGAAAAACAAAAAACGTCACCCTACTATCGAGGATAACGTTACTATCTATTCCGGAGCTTCAATTCTCGGAGGCGAGACCGTAATCGGCAAAAACGCCGTCATCGGCGGTAACGCCTTCATCACTAAGTCAGTTCCCGAGGGAGCAAAGGTAAGCATAAAAAATCCCGAGCTCCGCTTCAACTATGACAAAAAACAGAAAGAGCTCGAACAGGACGAACACTGGTTCTATATCATATAAAAGAAGGCTCACCTTTACGGTGAGCCTTTAAAATTTCTATTATTCAACCGGTACTACCCAATCAAATGTATCTTCGATCTTGCCCCACTGGATACCTGTCATTGTATCATAGAGCATCTGTGAGATATTGCCGATCTTGTTGCCGTTTATCTCCATTACCTTATCGCCCCACTTGAGGTGACCTACAGGGGAGATTACAGCAGCTGTACCGGTACCGAATACCTCGTCGAGCTTGCCTGCATCGTAAGCGTCAGCAATTTCCTGAATGTCGATGCGTCTCTCTTCAACTACGAGGCCCTTGCTCTTGCATACCTCGATAGCAGACTTTCTTGTGATTCCAGGAAGGATAGAGCCCTGAAGCATAGCCGTTGCCGACCATGGCCGCATCATTGCCTATGCGATCGGTGAACACGTTGAGTTTGCCGGAGTCCACTCCGGAGACGCCACCATCC
>JAEEGL013353494.1_pt1 | contig 25207 bp, 28 predicted proteins | sample 9134231 | NCBI WGS metagenome assembly JAEEGL01 (sample SAMN16246548, study PRJNA631951) | gut metagenome | biome: gut microbiome; feature: rumen; material: fiber-attached | host: Bos | place: Iran: Karaj | collected 2018-10 | reverse complement strand
CGACTCATAGCTGTGTCTGAACTGATCCAGAAGCTCCTCCGACGCATCGGCGAGCGTCACTGTACTGTAGCCCTGTCTGCGCAGCGTATCACACATTCGTCTGCCTGACTTTTCCATATAGGCGTCCCACCTGTCCCAAAGGTCGTCTCCGTAGCACCGGAAATTGTATTTCGTTCTTTGCTTTTTAAAATCCAGCTTTTCAAGTATGTGCATAAGCTCGGGAGCATACTCATGGGCATCGGAGAAAGATGCCGAGAGCGCATAGTCCGCTGTTCCGGAAGCCTCTCTGATAAGCGCCTGCGCCACTCCCGTTCCCCTGTACTCCGGCAAGGTAAGGACATATACTATAAACTCAAGACCATTCGACTTTGCTGCTGCCAGAAAACCGGCAGGCTTACCGTCAAGATACGCGATAAACGTTCTGACGGTATGCTCTTCTTTTTCGATCTGTCCTTTCGCATAAGCCGAAAGGTATTGACGGGAAAGCTCCAAAGCGCTCTCTGCCGCCGCTTCTTCAATTCTGATCATTTGATTATTCATTTTTCAACACGACCCATGATTTGTTTACAACGATCTCTGCTATATACTCCGTAACAGCGATCTTTATCAGTTCCGATCTTCAATTCCAGTCTTCGTAGCACTTAGTCCCTTCTATATAGTACTCAGACTTACACCAGTAGCCGCGTGCCCTGCTCCGTGCTTCGTCCCAGTAACACATATTGCATCCTATTTCATTCCCGTCGGGTGCGTTCTCGTTCCTCCACCAGCTGCCACCGGCTACATTCTCAAGATCGTCAAAGGACAGCTTTTCATCTGTCTCTGCGGCTTTGTCTCTTCTGTAAGCCTTCTCGGCTTCGATAATCTCTTCCATAGTGACATCATAGCCCGAATCTGTCGCTATTTTCAGCAGCTCCGCCGGGTCGGTGACACCTGCCACCTTTGCTTTGAGTTCTTCGTTTGTCTGAAGCTCCGCTATGAGCTTCTTTGCAATTTCTTTTGACATGATCTTAATTCCTTACTTTCATATATGTTGATTTTGGTGCATTATCGAATCGCCTGTACTGACAGCTTCTTTAAAAAGCTGATCAGAGAAAAACGCTTAGAATTCCGGGATCAAACTAAGCTTGTTTATGCGGTCACACTCATCGGAAAAAGAAGGATCTTGATAATCTTTGGAACACAGGTACATGCTCAGCTTGGTTCAGTCATACCTGTAATAGGAACTGTCGCGGTTCATATCGTGACAGTCGGGGTCAGTCTCCGCGAATGGGAGATCTTCTCCACCCGCAACTCCTTCAAGATCGTCAAAGGACAGCTTATCATTGGTCTCTGCCGCTTTTTCTCCTCTGCGCACTCTCTCGGCTTAGATAAGTTCCTCCATAGTGACATCATAGTCCGAACAAATCGCCCCAAATGTTTGCATCCGTGGAACTGTGGCATATAACCTTGTTGTCCGGTAAATAATGTTCTCTTGTACACCACACATTGTTTTCCTCGCAGTAACCGCGTGCATGATAAGAGATGGCACAAGCCATTTCATGACCATCCGGCGCTTCATCGCTGTACCAGTAGAGACCGCCGGCGACATCTTCAAGATCGTCAAATGAGAGCTTTTCATCTGTCTCTGCCGCTTTTTCTCTTCTGAGCGCTCTGTCGGCTTCGATAATCTCTTCCATAGTGACATCATAGCCCGAATCTACCGCTATTTTCAGCAGCTCCGCCGGGTCGTTGACACCCTGTACCTTTGCTTTGAGTTCTCCGTTTGTTTCAAGCTCGATTATGAGCTTCTTCGCGCTTTCTTTTGACATGGTTTATGTCCTCCTTTTAATTTTTTACGCTGATACCGTCAGTTCAGCCGATAAAACACGATCTGACCGCTGTCTTTGGGAAACAACCGATAATTACATTCGTAATCTTTAGCAGGTTTTACTTTTTAATCATTATCTGCATTTCGCAATTTTTACCATAGTAATAACGGGAGCACCAGACGTTGTTCTCTTCACTCCAGGCTCTCAAGTGATAGCTTATAGCACAGCCCATTTCATGACCGTCAGGTGCGTCATCACCATCCCCTAGAACTCCGCCTGCGACATCTTCAAGGTCGTCAAATGACAGCTTTTCGTCTGTCTCCTCGGCTTTGTCTCTTTTGTACGCTTTTTCGGCGTCTATGAGTTCTTCCAGAGTGACATCATAACCCGAATCTTTGGCTATTTTCAGCAGTTCTACCGGATCGGTTATGCCCTCGACCTTTGCTTTGAGTTCTTCGTTTGTCTGAAGCTCGATTATGAGCTTCTTCGCGCTTTCTTTTGACATTTGTTTATTCTCCTTCTGTTATTATTTTGCTTCTGCCGCAGCGTGAAAGCAATGCGGCAGAAGCAATCTTCTGACATTAAAGACCTCTCTGTTTTCAAACTTCCCAACTATTTCCCTTGCAGTCAGTACTATAAAGACTCTTCTGGCAATACCAATATTTAGTACACCATATATTATTTTCGATCTGCCAGTCCGTACCGTGGTAACTTATAGCACAACCCATTTCATGACCATCGGGCGCATCGTCACCCGTCCAGAGCCCACCGCCCGCGACACCTTCAAGGTCGTCAAATGACAGCTTTTCGTCTGTTTCCGCGGCTTTGTCTCTTTTGTACTCTCTTTCGGCTTCTGTAAGCTCTTCCATAGTGACATCATAGCCCGATTCATTGGCTATTTTCAGAAGTTCAGCGGGGTCGGTGATGCCTGCCACCTTTGCTTTAAGGTCTTCGTTTGTCTGAAGCTCTGCTATGAGCTTCTTTGCTGATTCTTTTGACATTGTTATGTCCTCCTTTTCTTATTTAAATGCCCTTACGGACATTCATTAACGGTGTTTGTTGTGTCGTCCGCCTTATCCTTTTTCTTCGGCGGGCAGCGCTTGATGTATTCCTCAAATGCGGGCTGTGCGGCGGCAGTTATGCGCTCCTCCCAGCCGTTCTCAAAGAAAGCACAGTTGTCCTGGTCGGGAGCGTAATAGTTATCGCTGTACATTACAGCGGTATTGCGGCAGCCTCCTGCGCAGCGGTCAATAAACTTGCAGTCCCGGCATTTTCCGCTCTTGTCACGTACCTCCGCCACCGTTGTATGGCAGAGCTTATTGAAATCAGACTCATACGCGATTATATCTTTGAGTGGAGTTTTGAACAGATTCGGGAAATTCACCGAATAATTGCAGTCCGCCATTCCCATGCAGGGACAAACCATTCCGTCAGCGCCGATATACATATTTTCCAGCAGGACTCCGCAGGCAGGAGCTTTCTGCTCTTTGTCGGCGGGACATTCGCGCCTGTAATATATGCCCCATTTATCATCTCCGGGAGTGTACAGGAAAGCTCCCGACATCATTATAGAAAGCGGTGCGTTATCTTCAAAATACTCCGGGATATACTTTTCTATCATCTCAAAGTTTTCGTCCGGGGAAAGCTGGAGATCCGCCACCTCGGGATTTGTCCACTCACCGAGTTCCATCATTGCACCGAGCTTCATACTTCTTACGCCCAGAGAAGCCAAAAATTTCACCGATTCGCGCACGGTGTGCTTATTCTTTTTATGTACGCACATAGAGGCGGATACGCCTATCCCCCGCTCTTTGAGAAGCTTTAACGCTTTTATCGTTCTTTCCTCCGCTCCGGGAACTCCCCGGAGAAAATCGTGCATTCCGATACCGTCAAAGCTCAATTGGAAAGAAGGTTTCTGACCGCGTGCCTCAAGCTCGTCAAGCAGCTTCTCATCTACAAGCCATCCGTTGGTGTAGAGTGTAGTAACATTGATCCCGCGCTTTGTCAGCTCGCTGATTATATCCAGAAAATCATCCCGTATCAGCGGTTCGCCGCCTGTCAGACCCACATCATAAATGCCGCATTCCGCTAAGCTGTCAGCGATCTTTATTATCTGTTCGTGTGTGGGAGCGCCGTGCTTTGCGTGAGGTGCCGACATAAAACAGTGACGGCATTTAAGATTGCACGCCCCGGTTATCGACCAGTGTACGGACTGCTTATATTCTACCGGATAGGTGAAATATTCCTGTTCAGAGCTTAAAAAGTCGAGAAGTCCGGCTTTTCTTATGATGCCGTCTTTTTCAAAATCTCTCATAAATTCCTGCTGATATTCGTGCAGGCTTTCCACATCTATATCGTGAGCGCCATCGCATTTCATAAGCAGAATATAATAGTTCTTGTCTATGAACTTGACTGTTCTTTTTTCCGAATCGTACAAGCCTCCGAGTCTGTTCTTCCAGCCGCGGAGACGATATCTTCTGTTAAGAATGTAATACATATTATTTTTCCTTTCTCAATCCTGATTTTTTTCAAGCAACTTGCGCAGCACTTCAAGAGCTCTTTTTTGTCTGCTTACAACAGTGTTATAGGTAATACCCATTTGCTCCGATATCTTCACAAGCGTCCAGCCGCAGTAAAAACGAAGTACCAATATATCCCGCTGCTGTCTTGGAAGCTTTTCCAGCGCTGCGATAAGCTCTTCGGCTCTTTCAGTGTCCATCAAGATTTCCTCCGCTGAAGGAAGCACAGCTTCTCTTTCGGATAACTTGGAGAATTTGTGTGACCTGCGGTAATAGTCAATAACGGTATTGTGAGTAAGCCTATATAAAAGTGTGGAAGCGGCGGCATTTTCTCCGTCGAAAGTCTCAAGAGCTTTTAACAGCTTTACAAAGACTTCCTCGCACAGATCCTCGGCATCCTCCGGCGGTGATACTCTTGCGGAGATATACGAAAGGACGGTCTGCCTGTAATCTCTGTACAGCTTTTCATAAAGAAACGAAGAGATCATTTACTACCGCTCCCTTCGTTATCCGGCGGAGGCACATTGATCCCGCCCGCGGCAGTTTCAAGATCATTAGTGGACAGCCTGAGATCATCGTCATACCTGTTCAGTGTTTCATCTATAATATCTTGCAGTCCGGCGTTACGCTCAAATTGCTGAAACCCGAACAGCTCGGCAAGCAGTGTCTCCATATCCGGCATTTGCTTTACCTCCTTCCTTTTTATTCATTTCTATATATTTAAACGAATAAAAAGGAAAATTTGGCAGCAATTTTAGAATTTTGTATGAACTCATAAAATTGCTGCCATAGTTTTGGTTATTCTGCTGCAACATCAAGTCTCTGCCGCTCAACGAGCTCAGCGAAATATCCGCCGTTTGCAATAAGCTCATCGTAGCTTCCGTCCTCAATGATCCTGCCCTTGTCGAGGACCAGGATACGGTCGCAGTTCTTTATAGTAGAAAGTCTGTGCGCAATTACGATTCGCGTACAGCCCATTCTGTCAAGCGCTTCGGACACCTGCTTCTGTGTCTTGTTGTCAAGCGCGGATGTTGCCTCATCGAACATAAGCAGCTTAGGCTTCGGAGCAACTGCCCTCGCTATCATAAGGCGCTGTTTCTGACCGCCGGATATACCGCCCTGACCTTCGGAAACCATTGTCTGCATTCCCATAGGCATAGCACGTATGTCATCGGCTATACCCGCTATCTCGGCGGCTTCCCATGCGTCGTCCAGTGTAAGTTCGGGAGCCGATATAACGATGTTCGAGTATATGTCATTCTGGAACAGACCGCCGTTCTGCGTCACGGCACCGATCTTACGGCGCAGCGAGCACAGATCGAGACTTTTCATATCCTTGTTGTCATAGTATATCGCACCGCGCTCGGGCTTTTCAAATCCCAGCAGCAGACGCATGAGTGTTGACTTTCCGCAGCCTGTTCTGCCGACGATCGCTATATACTCGCCCGCTTTTATCTTAAGCGACATATCGTTTACTATGTACGGCATATTTTCACCGTAGCGGAAATAGACGTTGTTGAGTTCTATTGCTCCGGTTATTTTTGTGACTATCTCCTTGTTGTCGGCAGCCTCGGGTTCGGCTTTAAGGAAAGGCTCCGCCATTTCCAGTATCGGCTTTACATTCGCTGACTGGAGCGCTATATTGGCAAGCGCCATGAACGCACCCATAAGGCTTCCGTAAGCCGCGTTGAACGCAAGATAGCTCGATGCGTCAACACCGCTCTGTGCTGCAAGCCAATACAGCAGGATCGTTGATATGAGGGTTATCGCAAGATTTATGACAGTGTTTATTTTCAAGAAAAGCGGCGGGTCATATTTGAGCCGGGCACCCTCGGAATACAGTTTGAGCCATTTTGCGAAAATACGCTTCTCGGCACCCGAGAGCTTGAGCTTCTGCACGCCCGTTATCATCGAATACGCCATACCCGACTGCTTTGCTTCATGCTCCATGTGACGTTTGGATATCTTTGTCTGAGTAAGCGAAGCAGCAGCAGTAAATACAATGCTGACCAGTATCACCAACAGCGACGGAACGACGAGTGTCGGTGCGAAGCTGAATATCTGCGTAATGTACATCAAAGAGAAAACAGATGACAGACCGGTAGAGAATACCACGCTCATTATGACTGAACAGAGTGTGTTTATCGACTGCGAGCGCTTTGTAAGCTCACCGGCGCTGTACTGACGGAAGAACGGAGCGGGAAGTGTCAGTATGCGCATCATGAGCGCTGCCTCCACGCTTACCGATGTCTTAGTCTGTAAGCGCTGCATGAGCAGCCCCTTTACCGAGTTTATCAGATTTGAAGCTATCGCGATGCAGACGATACATATAGTTACACCTATCAGCGCGGACTGTTCGCCGTTCTGGAGCACCTGACCCGTAAGTCCCTTTGTGATGCGCGGGATCAGCATTCCGATAACGGTCGCCGCAAAGGTCGCGATAACAATTATCACTATATCGGATACCGACAGACAGTTCTTCATATATCCGATAAGATCGGGGATACCCAGCTTTTTCTGCGGAAGAGGTCTGTAGAAGCAGTATGCCTCACGCTCGAAAAGCGCCGCGTTTTTGGAATTGACGGTCACATTCCTGCCGGTCTTGCGGTCGGTATAGTAATAACCTATGATCTTCTTCGGCAGCAGCGCGACAGGTGTCCCGTCCTCCTTAAGATACGCGAGCAGGGGACCGTAGGAATCCCTGTACCAGCCCTCGTCAAGCTCGACCGTGCGGCGCATGATGCCGTGAGGACGCAGACTGTAATCGAGCTGCTCCTCATGATCCCTGACACCCTTCGGAAGTTCAACAGGCTTATAGTGGTAATATTTAAGGATATCCTCGATCGCCTGACTTGTGATGATGCGTTCATCGCTCATTTCCGATGCCGCGCGCTTGCCGAGAACGACCTCCGCGGCACGGAAGAAGGAGTCCTCAAAAAGCTGCTGGTCAAGATCTTCTCTTTGCTTTACTTGTTTTTCAAACCAACCCATTTGACACTCCCCCTTATTCGTTAGTTACAAGGTCGGTGTACGCACCGCCCTTTGCCATAAGTTCTTCGTGAGTTCCGCGTTCGATGACCTTTCCGCGTTCAAGAACGATTATCTCATCGCAGTCGCGGATAGTTGAAAGTCTGTGCGCTATGACTATGCAGGTGATACCTCTGTCCTTTATCGCCTTGACGACCTCGTATTCGGTCTTTGCGTCAAGTGCCGAGGTCGCCTCGTCGAGTATGATTATCGACGGATCCTGCGCAAGAACACGGGCGATCTCCATTCTCTGGCGCTGACCGCCGGACAGGTCGCGTCCGCCCGAGGTGAGCTTGTAATCATAGCCGCCCTCACGCTGCATGATATCCTCGTGAAGCTGCGCGTCACGGGCAGCGAGCACCATTTCAAAATCCTGTATCGAGTCGTCCCACATCTTGATATTGTTCGCTATCGTGTCCTCAAACAGTATGATATCCTGATCGACTACGGCTACCGAGCCGGTCATGATGCTGCGCGGTATCTCGCTGCGGTGCTTGCCGTCAAAGAGTATCTCGCCCTCCCACGGGTTGTACAGACCGGAGATCAGCTTTGAAAGCGTTGATTTTCCGCAGCCGGATGTCCCGACAAAAGCTACTCTGCTGCCCGGGGTGAGCGTCATCGAAAAGTCCTTTATCAGTGGTGCCGCGAGCTTTGAGTACCCGAAGGTTATGTTTTTCAGCTCGACATTTCCCTTGAGCTTCTTCAGCTTCACATCGTCGGAGACCTCGTTTGTAACATTGACATCGGACGGGTATTCCATTACATCATCGACGCGCTCCATCTGTGTACGCATTTCCTGAATGGTCTGTCCCGCCTGTATCAGCGTCATGGCAGGAGACATAAACGATGTAAGGAAGCCCTGAAACGCCATAACTCCGCCGAGGGTGAATTCACCTCGCATACAAAGCCACACGCCGAGTATAAGCACAGCGTAATTCGATATCTGCGCAAGAAACTGGGGAATAGAGCCGAGATACTGCTGTAACCGTGCGAACTTTACCTTCTGTGTGTTTACCGATGCCTGAAAGCCCGACCACTTGCGAAAGAAGCCGTTTTCCGCACCGCTCGCCTTGATCGTTTCGATCATTTCGACACCTGCGACAGTAGTTCCCGCGAGCTTGCCGGAATCACGCATCTGTATGCGGGTCAGGTTCATTCGCTTATCCGAGATAACTCTCGAAAGTATAAGGTTAAGTACAATGGACGAAATACCCACAAGCGTCAGTAAGATGCTGTATCTTACCATAACGACGAAATAGAATATCATCATTATCGTATTGAGCAGAAGCGGCGCAAATGTGTTTATCAGTGTACTCGCTATCGCCTCGTTCTGCGTCTGGCGCTGCTGTATATCACCCGCCATTCGCTGCGAGAAGAACTCCATAGGCATACGAAGCACCTTCCACATATATGTGGAGCTGCCGATAAGTGACATCTTACCGTTTATCTTGAGTGAATAGATCGTCTGCGCCCATGATGTTATGATCTGCAATGCCGCAAGCCCTACCATAACGGCAAGGAATCCGTTCAGCCAGTTCGCCGCATTCCCCGAGAGGATACGATCGAGGAACACGCGCGACATAATAGGATTTATCACTCCGAACGAATAGCTGATAATACTCGTAAGCATAACAAAAGCCACTGCGGCACCTGCCCCGATAAGACGCTTGCGGGCAAATTCCAGAGTGCTTTTCTTTTTGCCGGAGGGAACGAAATCCTTTCCGGGCTTTATTACGACAGTCACGCCGGTGAAAGCCTTGTCAAACTCATCCATAGGCACCTTGACAAAGCCCTTTGCCGGGTCGTTTATGTATGCGTATTTTCCCTTGAAGCCGTCAAGCACGACAAAGTGATTGAAGTTCCAGTGGATTATGCAGGGAAATTCTCCCTTTTCGCGTATTGTCTCCGGTGAACGGCGATATCCCTCCACCTGAAATCCGTAGCGCTGTGCGGCAAGCGCTACATTTTTCGCATTTGAGCCGTCGCGGGAAACACCGCAGTCCGAGCGCACCTGCTCAAGCGGTACCCATTTTCCGTAATATGCCATTACCATTGCAAGTGAAGCGGCTCCGCACTCCAGCGCTTCAAGCTGCATCACAACGGGTACCTTAGCAGCGCCCTTGGTAACGGTCGGCTTTATCCTGTATTTCTTTTCAGCCATTTTCCACCTCGTCACGCGGTAAGCAGGAAGCTTATCGGCGATACGCTTTCAACAACTATCTTTGCGTCGTAATTGCCGTTGGCGAGTGTAACGGGCGCATACGCTACCGTGCGTCCGAGCTCATCTTCATCGACCGTTGATACGGTAAACTCCTCTTTTCCCACACGAACGGTCATTCCGGAATTTACCTGTGCGCTGCTTAAAACGGTTATCTGCGCCGTGCCGTCCGTAACAGACGCTTTCGCGTCCGTTACCACTTCAAGCTGTCCTATGGTAGCCCAAGCGAAAAATCCCGCGAGCAGCAGTATTATCACCGCGAAAAGCACCCATATCCCGGGATTTGTCACATGAAGGTAATCCGTGAGCTGCTCGGGAGAAGCGATGCGGTCAAGGGTCTTTTGTCTGAATATCTGCTTTTTCTGTTCTTCAGCCATTTCCGTGTCCTCCCGTTACTCGATAACAAACGCGTCCGTAAATCCGGTCACATCGAATACATCTCTGACCGGATCCGTGATATTGCGGATGATAACACCTTCTTCATCGTCGATCTCCTGAGCGACGCCGACAAGGACGCGAAGACCTGCGCTGCTTATGTATTCAAGCTTGCCGAAATCGAAGACTACCTTCTCCATTCCGTCGAGTTCGTCCTCGAGCTTTTCCTCAAGCTCCGGAGAGGTCAGGGTGTCAAGTCTGCCCTCGACCGCTACATTGAGCTCCGTTCCGTTCTTTGTGATGCTGATGTTCATACCTATTCCTCCTGAATGATCTGTCATTGAAATTGATTTGTTTTATCGGGTATATTTACTGCCTTTTTCTCACGTTGAGAAACTCGGCAAAGCCGGTGACGCTGAATACTTCATAGACATCGTCGGAAACATTTATTATCTGTATCGGCTTATCTTTCGTCTGCTGCACCTTAAGAAGCATACGCAGTCCCGCACTCGATATATATGTCAGCTTTGAAGCGTCAAACACGATATTGTCTCCGCCGTATGCCTTTATAGCGTCGAATATCTCTCCTTCGAGCTGTACGGCATTGTTGGTATGGATCTTTCCCTCCGGAAAGAATGTGAGCTTATCGTTTTCTGCTACTGTTTTCAAGGTGTTATCCTCCTGTAAATTATTTTGCCGTTACGGGCGGCCGGGCATCCCGCCTTTTTTACGGGGCTTGCGTACACCTATGCCAAGACCCTGACTGTGATCCGCGTCGTCCTCCTCAGGCTCCTCATCGGGCAGATAAGCGGGATTAGCGAGACCACCCGATACCGCATCGAGATCGTCGAGATCGAGTCTCAGATCCTTTTCTTCCGGAGTGTTTTTCGTCTTTTTGCTCATGTTTTTTCCTCGTCTTTCTGAAAATTTGTTTATTCGGAAGTAACCGCAAGATGCCGGTCGATTTCCGTATTTTATCGTTCCTGTATCATTCCGTCAAGACCGGCTTTGCACATATATTTTATCCGCTCGGCGGTCGCCATTGCCTTGAAGCCGCCGGTCAGTGACCATTTCTCCAGACTGTACGCAGCGTTTTCCGTAAGCTCCGCTACCGCTTTACGAACCTTTCTCGGCAAGTCCTTTGTGTAGAATATGAGCCGTCCGCCGCTGCCCTCGATAATGCCCATGAACCGCAGGAACCACTCCGCTTTGTAGAAACCGAATGTGTCATATATCCCGATAAAGTCCGCCATTATCTCGTCGTGCAGGATATTGTTCGTTATCCCGTATGTCTGCTTGGTGAAATAGTGGGTACATTCATGATTCTGCCGCAGCAGCATCGACTTTTCGAGCCATTCGGCATCATCGGAAAGTCCGAGCTCGGAAGCGGGAACATTGCTGTACGGCTTCGCGGAAAGAATGATGAACCGCGTTGTCTTTCCGTGGATAAACGAAGCGCCTGTCGTAGAGATGTTATCGGGGCGGACGCCTTTGTAGGCGATGTTCGTCACGAGCTGCTCGAAATCCGCCGTATCACGGACATATATTATCGGGATCCTCCCCGCCGCGGAATCAAACATCTTTATTTTCAGCGTTTCCGGCGAGTTGAAGCTCACCGGGCGAGCGGCGCATATCTTGTCGTTTATCGCCTTATCGTCACCGAACATTTCCGCATAGTAAAGGATCTTATCCCACAGACCGAGGAACGAAGTGTCCGGGTCTTTGATCTCATTTGCTCCGGCAAAGCGGTTCAGCGTATATTCGTTGAAAATAAGCTGTTCTTCATCGTTGAGTCCGTATTTTGCGGATATATCTTGTAATGTCAGATACGATCCCCCCTCATAATGGAAAATATCACGCTCCTAAGACACGGATGTCGTAAGGAAGTTTTCCAAAGCGCCGCAAGGATGCGGCGCTTTGGAAAACTTCCGAAAGAAGCACACTATCCCGTAACACTTTATTATAGCACACCCACTATCACAGCAGTATCACAAAAAACGGCGTTTTTGGCACTTTTTCAAAAAAAGTCCGAAAATTCTGCGTATTGCACAATTTTCTGTAAGATCATTTGTACAGCATTAACAGCAGCAGCGTGATATAGTTGTCCTGTATGTATGTGGCGAATGTATATGTCAGCAGCGGGATCACCGGCTTTCCGTCAGTTTTATGGATCTGAGAATTATTATAGCATATAATTTTGAGTTTGTAAACAGAAAGATCAATTTTTGAAGACATAAAAAATGATCTCCCGAACAGAGCCTCGATCCGGCTCTATTCGGGATATTATTATTCAATATCATCATCCACCACAACAAACGACTGCTTCTTCGTCTTGACCTTGCCCGACATCGGCACTTTCATCTGCTGCGGCGGAGACGGCTCGGGTGTCGTTATCCCATACTTCGCCACGATAGCCTTCTCGACCTCCGCGACATCGCTGTAATACACCTTGCGCTCGGATTTTTCGGGAATGGAGTACGGCTCTTTCTCGAACACGATGCCCCATTTAAAGAACAGCTTCAACACCGTCTGCATCGGGTGACAGCCTGTTTTCATCACGACGAAGTGACCTTTCGGCATTGACTTCAGCTCGTCCACGGTCATGAGCGGTCGTTCGATCATCTGAAGCTGGCGATTGTTGCCGTCGCGCCCCGCCGATCTTGTCAGCGAACCGGAGAGAACGGTCTGCTTTCCGAGGTTTGCGGACATAGCCTCCGCGGTCTTGCTGTTGGGAGCGAACGAGCCAAACAGAGTGCATTGGCAGTTGTCCACGATGATCTCTGCGCCCTCTTTGCCGTAGGTTTTCTCAAACTGCGCAAGAGACTGAATTATCGCCACGATAGATATTTTACGGGAACGCGCTGCCGAGAATACCATTTCCAAGCCCTCTATCTTGGGCAAAGATAACGATAGGTAACTCTTTGATATAATCTCCGAGTTTTCCCCCGTTCCACACCGTACATGAGACTTTCATACTCATACGGCGTTCCATCAGTATTACAATTTCGTTAGATTGGTATTACTTTCAAAGGTTTCAAAACTTTTCAATCGCGGGATTACCCGCCAATATTCGGAATTTGTTGATTTTATCATGCTGAGATTTATTAGGCTTTAGCTTTTCAAGATATGCGTTTATTGTATCGCTTTTAACTGCGTGTATAAGTTTATGTACGTCTTTGTGGACTATTACAAGGTTTCTGTACTCATCTGTCCCGCCTTGACTTATCGGCTTTATGTGATGACAATGTAACTCGTCAATCCATAAGACCTTTCCAGTCACGGCGCATTTGCCGTATTGTGCGGCATAGAGCGAGACCCTGTTATCCATATACTCAATGCTTCGGTTTGGAATGTAAGCCTGTGCAAGCAGGTGAAGCACCGTCAATACACCTTCATCAAACCTGAGAGTTTTATGTATTTCTTCGCGTCCTTCGGGCGTATATTTGCATATCTTCGTCTTTTTATACATCGGGTTTTTAGTCTGAATATAACCAATAGGGCATATCGGCTCTTGACTGAGAAAGCGAATCATTTTACTTTGACCGTAGTTATCGGCAATGTATTTTCTTGTGACTGTACCAGTCTTTTTGAGCCTTTTGAGACGGTTATACATTACGCGGTTTATCCTAAACTGCATTTTCATACAATCATGATTTATCACTGTCGCGTATCTGTAATAATTGTGAATACCGAACACCATTGAATTATACTGCTTAACGTGCATAATCAAATCGGTATCGTTTTTACTATGCTGTATCAGTTTTATCTGCTTTATCAGCTTGTCCGTTTCACGTTCTGCCGCCTTATCAGACATATATGACCTTACCGCATATTTACCAGCCTTTTTGACTGCCTTGAGCTTGAACCCCAGAAATTCAGAGTAATGCTTTTTGAGATTTACAACCTTTGACTTTTCCTCGCTGATGTCAAGTTTAAGCCTTTCTTTAAGCCACTTTGTGACTGCAATAAATACCTTGTCTGCGTCGCTTCTTTTTCGGCAAAATATCTTGAAATCATCTGCGTACCGCACAATGTACATTTCTTTCAGAGAGGTTTTATTTTTGAATATTCAAAGCCGCAATAGAATCAATAACAAAAAGACCTAAGGTATAAAGATTCTGCTTTACTATACAGGAGTCCTGTGAGTATATTTCTGAAATAATCATCAACTGTGATAAAAACTAATCTTTTGGAGCAGCAAAAAAGCTGCTCCGTTCCTTTTTTACAGGTAATAATGTACAATGCAAATTGTAAAGGTTCAGCGCAAATCAGCCATTCGAAATGGGAGCGCAGCGAAATAAAGAACAGCTGATTTGCGACCTTAGGAAAAGCCCGCCGTACAAGCACGACTGGAGGTCGTTCGGAAGGTTTTCAAAACACCGCATGATTACTGAGATAGAAAACCTTCGATACAGCGGGCATTCTGCTATCATGAACCCTTCATTCCGATTTGCATGAGCCTTATGCCCAGTGCAAGTCCTTTTCCAAACTCATTGACAGCGTAGATGCTGTCGAGTATGGACTGCTTTTCCTGCCTTTCTTCCCAAAGCTCGCTCAGCCCCGGGTTGGCTTTCATAAGCTTATCCGTTACTGCAGCGAGCTCGTATTCGGCAGCTTTCATCTTTTCCGACAAAGCGCCGCATTCCTCACAAGGTCTGATCTCACCGTAATACAGGGATTCGATAATCTTTACTACATCTGCGCCGTTTGTAATTTTCAGTTCGTCCATATTCTTTTCCTGCCTTTCGTTTCATAATAGCGATATAACTCCTTTCATCAAATCATCGCTATACCTATTATGATAACGTCGGAAGAAAAATAGGATCACGCAGCCTCGTTCCCGTATTGGTCCACGGGATAACGCTTTGTTGCTTTCGGACAGGATATCGGCATTTTAACTGTGTGATTACTGCTAAAGGCTTTATCAGTCCTAAGAAAATATGTGTGGGTAAAGAGTCTGACGTCATCCCAGCACACATCTACGTTGTACCAGTCATCACCGATCTTCACCATATTCCAGGCATGATCATCGTTTATCGCTCTGTTATTTGCCTTCCCCCATACAACGATACAGTCTATGCCCGCAAGCTGGCAGACTACGCAGAAAGCGTCTGCATAACCGCTGCAATCGGCTTTACCTTCAATGAACGCCGATTCCATTTCTTTGTAGGACTCGTAGGTGATAAGATCACGCAGCTCGTCGTGAATGACCTTGATCTTATCAAACGTCCGGTCGTACATGCACGCTTTATCAGCTATAGCTTTTGCTGCCTTAAAGATTTTGTTCCGCTTCTTAGGAGTCATACTTGTAAGCTTGTTATCAATTTGATACTGGGTAGGATAAAGCTGCAAATGGGGATTCTCTCTTTGAAAAGCATAATAGGCAATGTCCTTATCTGTGGAAGAATAATTGGGCTCCGGACCGTTTATTGAATATCTTTTCTTGTTGAAACAGTACCTGTAATACGCTTTTTGAGTATCGGTAAGAGTGTTGTAGTAATACTTGTGGGTGTAATCGTCGATGAAAGCCTTTGAGCGTTTAACAGCATTCATTTTTTTAGCAGTAGTTTCCTTTGATTTTGTTATCGTGACCGACGTCGTTTTTCCGGTATTATAGTCACCACCCGGAGCGCAAAGCGGATCATTTATCTCCGTCAGCATAATTTCTTCCATTGTCAGATTACTGTTATGATGCGGCTCGCTGCACCCAGCGAGCAGGATGCAGGAGCACAATGCGATTATAAATATTCTATTATTTTTCATAATGATTTCTCCCTTCGTCAATAACTAATAGAAACACTTGTTTCTATAAGTTATTATAGCATACTTTTAGTTATAATTCAAGAGGGAAAATGAAAAAAAGACCGTAAGAATCGGTCTTTTCACAGAATTTTCAGTTTTATATGCAATTACTCCGCATGCTCGATAAGAGCCTCGACCACAGCGAATATCCTATCCTGTTCTTTTTTCGGGAGTGCATTTATTCTATCGAGCAGCAGCGAGCCTTTGATCTTGTAGTTGTCGTTCAGAACGCCATGCAGAAGCATATCCGCAGTAACACCGAGCGTATTTGCAATGTCCACGAGCATAGCAAGCGATGGGGCTTTATCGCCGCGTTCGAGTATTCCGATGTAGTTTGCGCTTACGCCGGTCTTTTCCGCAAGCTCGGATTGTTTAATTCCTTTTTCTATACGATATTTCTTTATGTTAGCACCGATAGATACAGCGTCCATTTTTCACGACCTCACTTTCGCTACTCTCGTTGTATCTATCATACCACAAATCCTGCTTTTTTTCAAGTATAAATATTGGCTGTTTGTAGTGAAAAATAGACTGATACCATAGGTAAAACTAACAGAATAACCACTTATATCTGTGTTCGAATCGTTACATACTTAATAATGTCAAGAAACAGTCAATTTTTATGCCGGAACGATAAAAAATAAACTGATGAAACTGGGGCTACTGTTAGTTTTTCCCGTTGGAACAGTCGCATTTATAAACAAGCGGCCTCGTACCTGAGTTTGTCTTATATTTAAAGCATTCTCGGCGCGGGTATCTTTTTTGTGCTGCCATTTCCTAATTATGACCTGTCCGTAATCATAATAGATACAAGAAAACTCATAAGGAGGACAAAGCTATGTCAAAACATAAGTCTTTAAGGAACCAGGTCAACACTATCATTTACAGCCAGCTTAGATTCGGACAATCGAAGTATCTGGCACGGCGTGAGGAATGCACGAAATACCCAAAAGGTATCTTTTCTCACCTGACATTTGAGACGTATATGCAGCAGTGCCATCAATTCGTGGATTGGCTTAAGAAAAATGAAGAAATACCGAAAGTCCGTCTGATACGCGATGCCAGGATATATGTAAAAGCATATCTGAACGAGTTGAAAGCAAAGGATTATTCTGCGTTCACGGTTCACACTGCCGCCGCTGCGCTGGCGAAACTGTTTGAGTGCAGAATGGAGAATTTCGGTGTCGATCTTGATAAGCGCGAGCGTAAGGTCATAAAGCGTTCCCGTCATGAACCCGACCCGGAGTATGAACGCAAGCATCACGATATTGTCGATTTCTACCGCGGCTGCGGACTTAGGCGCTGTGAAATGCTTCGTCTGAAGGGTGAAGATGTGTACAAGAATGAAAACGGCGATGTCATCGTTCACGTTCGTAAAGGAAAAGGCGGCAAGGAACGTTTTGTTACAGCACGAAAGCAATATGCAGATCATATCGAGAAAATGGCGGGCGCTGTCCAGCCAAAAGAGCATGTTTTTCTTACGCTGCCCGGTAAGCTGCAGAATCATCACTATCGCGGCGACTTTGCTAAAGGACTGTATTACGAGCTTGCGCGGCCCATTGAGGAGCTCGCTCCGGACGAGCTGTACATAATGCGTAAAGAACGTGCTGGCGAAAAATTTGACCGCGCCGCCATGCTCGAAGTGAGCCGCCAGCTCGGTCATAATCGTATCGGTATTATCGCGGAGAGTTATCTTTATAAGACCGTTCCTTCGCCCACCTGAGGTTGTTCACATTACAGTTTTTCTTGTTCCCGTCAATGAATACAACTCTTTTGTATCCATACGGGTTTGGAAGGAAAGTCTCGGCGACAAGCTGGTGAAGCTTTCTCTGAATTGGCTTGCCGTTAGTGGTTATCTTTACTCTGCCGTATGGATCCGGGATATATTCATGACCTTCCCGCCTTGTATCAATGACTCTTCCGTAATTTGATACATAAGCGAAGGTACCCGGGATACGGACAAGGCGTTCTCCCTTGTGCTTTCTTGGAAAATCCAGAAGATCATATACACTTAACGGATCACCGTCCCAGCGCCACACCTTCCAACCGGCACTTTTTCTCATATGGTTGCAGCATTCCCGGATATGATCTGCTTTTATGTTGTATTCTTTTGCCGCTGCGGAAGCCGAATCCCATTTTTTGACGAAATCTCCGTCCGGCGAGAATTCGCAGACAGTTTTTCCTTTGAATTGGTAGGACCTTGCATATCCGGCATATTTCAGATTATCCACGCGGTTGTTGTACGGGTCATAATCAACGTGTGAGAGGACATAACGCTTTGTTGGCGTACGAACATAGGCTTCATATACAAGCTTTTCCACCGCACATATCCTTGTGGAATGAGTCTTGGGGTTATATAACCTTACGCAAAGCTTTCTGTCCATAAACGTCGGACGAAGCACCTGAAGACTTCTGATGTTTCGCACCCAGCCGTCGTTTGACACTTCATAGGTGTTATAATCGCGGATAGCGCGCCATTTCACAGGCTTTGCTTCTTTGTCGGGCTGATACCATTCATAATTGTTCAGATTGTAATGATTCCAATTGCAGGATCTACATTTCAGCCTGTCGCCGATGTTGTGCCGAAGATAAGTTCGTGCAATCATCTCCGCCACTTTCACATATTGATTCGACGAGCCTGACCATATTTCGACAAACCAGACACTGCCAATCTTTATCGGGCTGATCAACTCGTCATACGGTTCGAAGTATACGCGGCCGTCCTTGCTGACCAGATACTCGGGGTAATCCTCGCAGACTTTGAAGTAGAGTTTCTTTTCCATTAGTTCCATAATAAAGCACCACCTTATTAATATTCCAGAAAGAGGAGACCCGCTCAACAACCGAGTCTCCTTTTCTATATTTATTATGATAGCGGCGAGGAAGCGATAAAGCGGTCGGAAACATCAGGTCAAACTATTAGTTTTTCGCACGAATTCAGTATGTAAAAATAAAGCTGCCCCTTATGCAGGAATACTTTTTATATAGGGCTCCTGAATAAGGGGCTTGTTTTTTTATGTCGGTATTTGTCGTTTTTTCTTTTAGGTATAGTTAGCCCGTGAAAAAACCGGTCTTTTTAAGACCTTTTCAACAGAAACGCTGCTGCTCCGCCATATGAAATTTTAATTCGTTGTTAAGTGCGTCCCCTTTGGAACGGCGTTTAGAGCTTGCGCGCCCCTGACGTGCGTCATGATAAATCCCATAAAAATCACCGCATTTCCTCGATTTTTTGGCAGATAAGTGGTTATGTCATCCGTATTCCGGACCACAGGCAGTGCGGATCATATTGCATTACGAACCGTACACCCGTATTTTTCCTGACATTCAGAAGTCCTTTCATCACATTTTATCCATCGGATCATGACAGCAAGCCTCGTTATCAAGATGCGCTCAGTAAAACAGATCTTATACCTGTTTCTTATTCACGGCGCAGTCCCTGATAATTTCAGCCCATGATGAAAACTCCAATCATCAATATATCTACATACTTATTATGATAGCGACGACATTCGGATAAGTCCGGGCTGAACATTTTGGGGAAGTGCTATGTGTTAAAAAAAGACGTTCGACATAAATCGAGCTTTTTCGCCGGTCAAATCCTGACGATTTTTATTTGAATGTGTCGGAAAATGTAGAAATCGGACGAAAAAAATCAGGTTCCACTTATACGAAGGAGTTGAAATTACCTCAACGGCGTTTTCCGTAATCATAATATATTCAGATTATGAAAACGGAGGCGATGATATGATAATCTTTTACGATATCAGAGGCAGACCATGTAACCGATGAAAAGATATTTCAAATCAAAGGAGGGATTTACATGGATCTGTTCAGATCAGTAAAACAGTCGGTCACGACAAGGCAGGCAGCAGAGCTGTACGGATCGACAGTAAGCAGATACGGTATGATGTGTTGTCCGTTCCACAATGACAGAAACCCGAGTATGAAGGTCGATGCGCGTTATCACTGCTTCGGCTGCGGCGAGGACGGAGATGTTATCGACTTTGTCGGCAAGCTGTTCGGATTATCTCCGAAAGATGCCGCATCCAAGTTAGCGTCCGACTTCGGTATCTCATACGAAGGCACGGGACAAGGAACCGCGCCAAGCATAATAGCCGAACGTCGAAAAAATGAAGAGCGTTTCAAAAAAGCTGAGCGCAGATGCTTCGATGTTCTTACCGACTATTATAAACTGCTCCGAAGCTGGAAACGCGACCTCGCCCCGCGTTCTCATGACGAGATCCCGGACCGGCGTTTCTTTGAAGCTCTGCTGAATATTGACTACATAGATTATCTTTGCGATGAGTTCATTTCCATGACAAACGAAGAAAAGGAAGAATTCATGGCAGATAACGCAAGGAAGGTGAAATCGCTTGAACAAAAGCTCAACCGAATCAAAGCAGGAAAAAGCTGAAATAAGGCAGGAAACTTACGGTTTTTTTACGAAAAATAAGAATACCGACGAAGTTCTTAAAAGAATAGGCAAAAAAGAGGGCGGCAGTCCCATAAGTTCTATTGAGAATTATCTAAAGATCCTGTGGTATGATACGCGAATCAAAGGAGCGATATGCTTTAATCTGCTCACTGAAAAGATCGATATAGTACGTCCGGTTGGCTGGTGCAGACAGTTATCGCAGCTCAATGACGTTGATATGTGTTATTTAAAGTATTACTTTGAAAAGATCTATGGACTTTCAAGCGAAAAGAAATTAGAGACTGCCGTTCAGATAATTGCTAATGATAACAAGTATCACCCTATCTGCGAATACCTGAGCAAGCTGGAGTGGGACGGCACCGAGCGAATACGTTTTGCACTTCACCGTTATCTCGGTGCGGAAGTGAACGCCTACACCTATGAGGTTATGAAGCTGTTTATGATGGGCGCGCTGAACAGAATATATGAGCCCGGCTGCAAGTTTGAGTATATGCTGTGTCTCGTCGGCGGACAGGGCGCGGGAAAGTCCTCATTCTTCCGGCTGCTTGCCATTAAGGACGACTGGTTCACCGATGACATCAGGCGGCTTGACGACGAGAACATCTATAGGAAGCTGCAGGGACACTGGATAATCGAGATGTCGGAGATGATCGCAACAGGAAATGCCAGAAGCATTGAAGAGATCAAGTCGTTTCTTTCAAAGCAGAAGGACACCTACAAGGTGCCGTATGAGATACACCCGCAGGACAGGCTTCGTCAGTGTGTTTTCGGCGGCACATCAAACGCGCTTGATTTTCTCCCGCTTGACCGCACGGGCAACAGGCGGTTTATCCCGATACCGGTACATCCGGAGCAGGCGGAGATGCATATTCTCGATGATGAAAAGGCATCGCGCGAATACATCGACCAGATGTGGGCGGAGGCCATGACGCTGTACAGAGCGCACGACTATAAGCTGACCTTGCCGAAGGAGCTGCAGGATTATGTGAAAAATCTCCAACAGAGCTTTATGCCCGAGGACACCAAGCTCGGCATGATACAGGAGTTTCTCGATACCTGCGGGCGGGACACGGTCTGCTCGAAGATGTTGTTTGCCGAGGCGCTCGGCCGCGGCTCAGAGGAACCGAGAAGGCTCGACATCAGGGAGATCAATGACATCATGAACAACAGCGTCACAGGCTGGCTGGCGTTCTCAAATCCCCGTCACTTCGAATACTACGGAAGACAGAAGGGCTGGGAAAGAGTCCGTGTTCCCGACAACGAACAGACGACAACGAATGTTCCGAACACCGAAAATACCGTTCACGCCCCGCCGGGAAATGATGACTATCCCTTCGATTGACCATTCGTTGCCTGGTATATTGTCAGTCCGTTGTCGGGTTCGTTGCCGGTAGATTTGGCTTTACAGAGCCTTTTACTCTTTTCTGACAACAAAAACAACTAAATAATATAAAAATATAAAAAGGCAAAGGAACAAAGATATAGGTCTTTTATTCAAGATTGTCGGGTTTTAGTTGTCAGGGACATAGAAACACCTATGCACCTATAAGGCGCTTATCGTTATCATAATATAGGTACAATAAATTAATAAATGGAGGTACTTCTTATGCATAAGAAAACAGAGATCATCGAACAGATCAAGATATTGCTCGCAATGCTTGAAAACACAATGACTGAGGAAATAAAGCCTGCGGTCACAGAACCGGCGATTCCGATACTGCTCACTATCCAGGAGTGTACGGAAATGATCGAGGGACTGAAACCCAACACGGTACGCCAGCTCGTTAAGCAGGACAAGATCAGGTACATACGAGCGGGCGAAGGCAGTAGAGGCAAGATACTCGTAAACAAAGACAGTCTGATCGGGTATCTTCAGTCGGTAATGCAGTATTGAGAGGAAATAGGCAGCCTCCGGCTTGACCAGCATAACGGAATGTGATATAATATTACCGGAGGTTGCTGTATTTTTTCCGGTCAGGAGGAAATATGGCATATATAAGAAAACGCGGCAACTCATACCAGATACGAGTAAGCTGCGGAATGGACGATAAAGGCAATCAGATTGAAAGAACCACTACATGGAAGCCCGATCCCACATTGTCCGACAGACAGGTCGAGAAGGAGCTTCAAAGGATAGCGACTGAATTTGAGGAACACTGCAAGAGCTGCTGGCGTTCCGCCAATATCAAGTTCAAGGCATTTGCCGAGGAATGGTTCAAGGAATACGCTGAGGTAAACCTGCGCAGCACATCGCTGGAAAGAATGAGAGGACTAACCAACCGCGTATATCCTGCATTAGGACACATCAGCCTTGGTAAAGTAACCGCGCTGCAGATACAGGAATTTATCAATGACCTCGCCCAGAACGGCAAAAACCTGAAAACCGGAAAGCCGTTGGCACGAAAGACAGTTGTACATCATCTCAGCCTCATATCCGATGTTTTCAGCTATGCTATCAGAATGGGCATGATCGATGACAATCCCTGCGCCCGTGTGAGAGTTCCGAAGGGCTACAAGCCCGAAAAGAAGATCTACACCATCGACGAGGTCAGGCAGATCATAGATTTGCTGAAAACGGCGCCCTTGAAGTATCGCGCATTCTTTATTCTTGCTGCAAGCAGCGGTTTCCGCCGCGGAGAGCTTCTCGGACTTGAATGGAAGGACATCGACTGGGAAACCCGTGTTATCAGTGTCCGCCGTACATCAAACTATACGGTCGCCCGCGGTATTTACACCGACACGACCAAGACAGAAAAGTCTAAGCGCTCACAGCAGTTCTCTGCCTCGGTTATTTCTCTTCTTAAGGAGTTCAAAGCCGAGCAGGACAAGGAACGTGAGAAATACGGCAGCAAGTGGGAGGATCACGACAGGCTCTTTGTGAAGTGGAACGGATCTCCGATGAACATCAGAACACCTGAGGACTGGTTCAGGAAGTTTTGTGAAAAGAACGGCATAGAGTTCCGGGGAATTCATTGTTTCCGCCATTTTTACGCTTCCGCCCTCATCAACGCAAATGTCGATGTGGCTACAGTATCATCGGTTTTAGGACACTCTTCGATAGGAACTACGACCGGGATATACTTGCACGCCTTTCAGGAGGCCAGTGCGCGGGCTGAATCGGTCATAAGCACAGTCCTTGAGCTTGACGGTGACAATCAGAAGGAAAGCACAGCGGCTCCAGCAGTCATTCCCGTGCCGGTCGAGGTTCACAAATCACCGGTAGTAAAGGGGGCGGAGACTTCTACAACAAGGAATGTCGTGAAGATCACAAGGAAGCGTCCCCGCGATAACGGAACACGAAGGACCCCGCGTCCATAAGAAACTACGGACAAAACTACGGACAAAAAACTTGTCCCCAAAAGAGCAAAGTCCGGGGAATCGCATAATAAAGGCATAAAATCGGCGGAGAAGCAGATTTGTCGCCCGGGAATTACGCTCCGGCAGAACGAAATATTACCGATTTTATTACACAAAGGCACAAATATTTAAAGAAAAATCATTTTTCCTCTCGTTTTGGAAGATAAAACAAGGTAAAAGAAGAAACAAAACGATATAAAACTTACGGCAAGTCCGCAGCTTAAAAAAAATTACGGACAAATTACGGACAAAAGCCGTATCTGAGAGAAAAAAAGAACTCCGGCTTTGGCTTAACAAAGCCAACCGGAGCCTAAACCTTATTGGTGTGCCACCCGGGATTCGAACCCGGGACACCCTGCTTAAAAGGCAGGTGCTCTGCCGCCTGAGCTAGTGGCACATACATATAACAGATAACATTATACCAAATAATAAAAGATTTGTCAATAGTTTAAGCAAAAAAACTCACCGCCGAAGCGGTGAGTTTTTGGTTTTGAGCTTATTTTTTCTTCTTGCGGGATTTGAACGCAAGTGCAAGTGAAGCGATAGCGGCAGCTCCGGCAGCCACAGGAGATGCAACTCCGGTAGCAGGGTTGTCAGAGGAAGCGATGTTCGGGAACTCTCCGAGAGGAGTCATGTTTTCATCAAAGTCGATGAATCCGAGAGGCGTCGGGTTTTCAGGGAATTCAATACCTTCATCATCATCGGAATTGTATGTGATCTCGGTAAGAATGAGATCATCATCGTCATCACTGTCTGTAGGGATGTCATCGTCATCCGTAGGAATGTCGTTGTCGTCCGTAGGAGTATCATCGTTTACCGGATCGGTATTTTCTGGAACATCATTGTTTTCCGCAGGAGTTGTGTATTCAGGCGGAGTTACGTTGTTGTCGGGAACATTGTCCGGTGTTTCGTTATCCTCGGAAGATGTTGTATCTGTAGGAACTGTATCATCATCTGCAGGAGTTCCTTCGGTTGTAGGAGCAGTTGTTTCCTGAGGAGTTTCTCCGACTGTGGGAGCTACATTGTTCTCATCGGGAGTAGCTGTTTCGCCATCAGGAGTACTTGTCTCGTCCGCAGGAGTTTCTGTTTCATCTGCCGGAGCAGTTGTTTCTTCAGCAGGAGCGGTGGTCTCGTCTGCGGGAGCAGTTGTCTCGTCTGCGGGAGTGGTGGTCTCGTCTGCGGGAGCAGTTGTCTCGTCTGCGGGAGTGGTGGTCTCGTCTGCGGGAGCAGTTGTCTCGTCAGCGGGAGCAGTTGTCTCGTCAGCGGGAGCAGTTGTCTCGTCAGCGGGAGCGGTTGTCTCGTCTGCAGGAGCGGTGGTCTCGTCTGCAGGAGCGGTTGTCTCGTCTGCGGGAGCAGTTGTCTCATCAGCAGGAGAGGTTGTCTCATCAGCAGGAGAGGTTGTCTCATCAGCAGGAGCACTTGTCTCGTCTGCGGGATCTGTTGTATTTTCGGAAGTTGTAGTGCCGGGATATTCCGGAGTTAAAACTTCGGGAGTGGTTGTCTCTTCAGCGGGAGCGGTTGTCTCATCAGCAGGAGCGGTTGTCTCGTCTGCGGGAGCGGTGGTCTCGTCTGCGGGAGCAGTTGTCTCGTCTGCGGGAGCGGTTGTCTCGTCTGCGGGAGCGGTTGTCTCGTCTGCGGGAGCGGTTGTCTCGTCTGCAGGAGCGGT
>JAEEGL015195288.1_pt1 | contig 25209 bp, 18 predicted proteins | sample 9134231 | NCBI WGS metagenome assembly JAEEGL01 (sample SAMN16246548, study PRJNA631951) | gut metagenome | biome: gut microbiome; feature: rumen; material: fiber-attached | host: Bos | place: Iran: Karaj | collected 2018-10 | reverse complement strand
TTCGTCGGCAAAGGTACCAACGACATCACCTGGGAGACCAACACCGCCTTCAACCTCGGCGTAGAGTTCATTCTCTGGAAGCGACTGAGCGGTGAAATAGTATGGTACCGCCGCAACACCACCGACATGCTCTATGCGGTCTACACTCCTACCTCCATCGGTTTTCCCAACTACTATGACAACATTGGTGATATGTACAACACTGGCTTCGAGGTGGATTTGAACTGGAACCCCGTTCACACTAAGAACATCGACTGGAACATCAACCTCAACGCAGCCACACTGCGCAACCGCATCACCACACTGGATGCTTCTGTGAAGACACAGACCTACTACGACTTGGACGGCAACGAGTACCAGGGTTACCGCGACGGCAACTTCTTCATCACAGAGGGCAAGAGCATGTACACCTGGTTCCACAAAGAATACGCTGGCATCGACCACGAGACGGGTGAAGCCATGTGGTATATGCGCCAACAGAAGAAGGACGATGCCGGCAACGTCATCAAGGACGGTAACGGCAATCCCACCTATGAGGTAGTGACCACCAAGACCTATGGTGATGCCGACTATTTCGTCACCGACATGAGCACGGCACCGAAGGTGTACGGCGGCTTCGGCACATCGCTGAAGTTCTACGGTGTGGACTTCTCCATCAACTTCACCTACCAGCTGGGTGGCAAGCAGTATGACAGCACCTACGCCTACTTCATGAGCTCTCCTACAGCCAGCAGCGCAGGACAGAATTTCCACCGCGACCTGCTCGATGCATGGTCACCAACGAACAAAGGCAGTGACATCCCACGTTTCCAGTATCAGGATCTGTACACCACCAGCGGCAGCACACGTTTCCTTGAGAACGCCAGCTACCTGAATATCCAGAACATCAATCTGGGCTATACACTCCCCGCTGCATGGACACGTAAGGCTCAGATCGAGAGCTTGCGCCTCTACATGGCAGCCGAGAACGTGGGTTACTTCTCTGCACGTCGCGGCTTTGACCCCCGCCAGAGCTTCAGCTCGGCTACCAATGCCACTCGCTACTCCCCCATGCGCACTTTCTCCGTGGGCGCACAACTCACCTTCTAATCACATAAGAAAGAACAAGAAATATGAAGAAGATATTATTTTCACTTCTCGCTGTCACTGCCACGATGGCACTGACCAGCTGTCTTGAAGAGACATTCCCCGAGAGCGACACCGTCACCGAGAAGCAGGTGGGTGAGGTGGCCAGTGGATTAGAGTCGGCTGTCAACGGTATTCCTGCACGCATGCAACAGGGCTATCTCGTCTATGGCGAGCAGGAACACGAAACCGACATGGCCTATCCCCAGTTCATGATTGCACAGACAGAAATGCTGGGTGACATGTATCCCCTCGGCAGCAACTCTGGTTATGATTGGTATCGCAACTACAACACATGCGACCGCATCTTCGGTAAGACCAGTTATTTCTCCTACCTTCCCTATCGCACGCTTTACATGTTCGTCAAGGACGCAAACAGCATTATCAGCGCCGTGAACCTCGACGACCCCAACATCAACCCCGTCATGCTCAACTATGCCGGCGTGGGCTATGCCTGCCGCGCATTTGATTATTACCTCCTCACCGTCTTCTTTGAGCCTAAGGAGAACATCTACACTGATGTCAGTTCTGTCAAGGGTCTGACTGTCCCCAAGGTCACCGAGGCAACCACTGTTGAGGAAGCTCGCAACAACCCGCGTCTGCCGCATAACGAGATGATGAAGTTCATCCTCAGCGACCTCGACAAGGCCGAGCAACTGATGATTGCTTATGAGGATTCTCTGGCTGCACGCAACGAGGATCCTGAGTTCAACCGCACGCGTCCCACACTGGCTACTGTCTATGGTCTCAAGGCCAAGACCTATCTTTGGGATGAGAAGTATGACAGTGCCGCCGTCTATGCACGCAAGTCCATCGACGAGGCTGTGCGCGAGTGGAAGGCTAAGCCCGTCACCGAGGCTCAGATGGATGACCCGCAGACTGGTTTCAACACGGCCAACGATGCTTGGATGTGGTATATCCACTATGATGCCGAGAACATGGGTAACCTCTGCAATTATATCGGATGGATCTCTGGCGAGGCTGACTGGGGCTACAGCAGCCTGACTTGCCCTGGTATCGACCGCGCGCTCTATGACCGCATCGGTCGCAACGACTATCGCAAGCGCCTCTTCCTTGACCCGCTGAAGTACGACTACTATCCCTACAAGGCATCTCGCCCCGAATCTTGGATCAAGGCTGCTCCCGACTATCTGAGCATCAAGTTCCGTTGCCTCAACGGCGATGTGGACGACTACTCAGTGGGTGGTGCCGTGGATGTGCCCGTCATGCGTGTGGAGGAAATGTACCTCATCGAGGCAGAAGCTGTGGGCGTCAGCCAGGGACTGGATGCCGGTGTCAACCTGCTCAACCGTTTCATGAAGAGCTATCGTGACCCCTCCTACAACTACAACGCTACCAACCTGCGCAACTTCCAGCTTGAGGTGCTCACACAGATGCGTATCGAGTTCTGGGGAGAGGGCAACGCCTTCCCCAGCGCCAAGCGTCTGGCTCCCGATGTCATCCAGAACTATGACGGCACAAACGCTCCCTCCGAGATATTCCTCGTCAACTGCAAAGGCATTAAGCCCTGGTGGAACCTCGTCATACCCGACAGTGAAGAGAGCACCAACACGGCTATCAAGGGCAACAACAACCCCGATCCCACACAGACAGTCATCGCTCCCATCGCCATCGGCGAGTTCGCTCCCGGTCACAATGCTAATTAATATTTAACTGCAGGGCCTTACCCCCAGAGATCCCAAAAAGGCCCTGCAGTAAACATCTACGTAACTCCTGATAAAAGACAACAAATATGAAAAAAGCATTCAAATATTCTTTCCTCCTGATGGCTGCGAGTCTGGCGTTCGTAGCTTGTAAGGATGATGATGAAACCGTTGCCGGCGAATGGAACGCAAATGCCGACTATGCCGATGTCTATTTCCCAACGGACCGGCAGACCATTGAACTGGATCCGTCGGACCCAACGACAGCTTCCATCATCATTGCGCGTCGCAACACCAAGGGCGCACTGACCATGTCCTTGGACAAGAACGTGAACACAGACAGCGTCTTCACCGTCTCTAATGCTGTCTTTGCAGATGGTGACAGCATCGCCACAATTACCGTCGATTTCCCAAAAGCAGAAGTGGGCAAAACCTATAACCTGCAACTCACCACGTCTGACCCTCGTTACACTTCGATTTACTCTGACTCCCTGCTCTACAACCTGAAAGTGACTCGCGTAAAGTGGCAGCCCGCAGGTTACATGGTTGTAACGGCCCAAGATTTGGCATGGGCCAGTAGCGGATATACTGAAGGAACGACGCGTCCCCTCATGGTCGAGGACGAGAACGGCAACCGGGTGCCCATCACCAACTATGCCGTGGGCGACACTATCCGAGGTTGGGTGCATTACACCGAAGATTTCCTCACCAGCATTTACAACGTCGAGAATGTGACCTACCCAGTCAAATTCCAGCAGCGCGCTGACCAGCCTCACCTGTTCCGTCTGGTCAACCCTTATGCAGAGAACTACATCTACAATGACCCGGGTGACTGGGATACCAGCAAGGACTACTACTTCATCTATGACCTCAGCGACCCCGATGCTGTTATCATGCAATATGATGCCGCTAACCCCGAAATGGGAATAGCTTGGTCTTACGGCGATTTCATTCTGCGCTCCCTCTCTGCCACCGGCAACGACCAGTACGTGGGCAAATATGAGAACGGTTCTATCACCTTCCCCGCTGAATCTTTCTACATCGGCATGAGCAACTACAATGGCGGCGGCTTCCGTTGGTATGCTAATGGCTCGGGCAAGTTCCAGATTGTAGTTGATCCCAGCCTGTTCAAGTATGTCATCAGCCTCGCAGACTATGACTGGGAAGAGGTCTATGATGGTGTGTTCACTTCCAACAAGCGCAGCACAGCTGAGAATGCTAAGCTGTACAAGGGTATCTTGAACGTGACCGTAGAGAATGCCGACTCCTCTTTCGTTCAGGAGTATGGCACGCCTTACCGCATCAACGCACCTTATGCAGAGGGTTATGATCTGCTCTTCACTGTCAAGGACGGTAAGTTCTATCTGCCCGAAGGCTACCGCATTCAGCCCATCGGACTTGATGACAACATGGGTAACGACATCTACGCCAAGATCAATACCCCCGAGTGCAGTTTCAGCGAGAAGGAGATTATCCTCAACATCACTTTCGTCAACGAGGATGAATCAATCGATTACGGTACAACCACTGAAAGCATTGCTAACATCACATGGAGCAAGGTGGCAACGGGAACCTTCTGGTACAACTTCTTCGCTGAAGGCGATGAACCCGAGGCAGATCCCGGTTATAGCCTGCTCAAGCGTGATGATAAAGAAGATCAATTCCAGATTGCAGAATGGCTGTTTGTTGGTAATGATGGCTTCTACTTCACCTGGGATCAAAGCACCAATGCATGTGTCGTCGCAGATCAGTCCACCAATTATGAAGACCCCAACTATGGTATGGTTTACATAATCGAAGGTGCAGAGTACCACCCCAACTATAGCAAAAAGACATCCTACTATGATCCTGAGACCAAGACCTTCCACTTCTTCCCAGCTTATTATGTGAGTGCAGGTTCCTTCGGACAGTTCGAAGAAGTCTTTGAGATCACAGAGGAAGGTGCTGTCAAGCACAAGGCCAGTCGTAGGGTGAACGCTGCTACATTTGGAACCTTGACCCCTTACAAGTGGGAAAATCACTTCTGGCAGAAGCGGACGAACAAGACCGCAAGCAAGACTATGACCAAAGCCTCCCTCAAGGTGGCACATGCACCCAATTTATAATTCAAGGCACTCCTGCTCCTCTCGTTAGGAACTAATACACAATCAGATGTAAGTTGTATCATTCTCCTCACAGGAGATGGTACAACTTACATGCGTCAAATCAACACAACCAAGCAAATCCTATGCGAAACGCTATACATTTAACTTTCGTGCTTCTTCTGACAGCAAGCAGCACGGCCATGGCTGCTAACCGAACAACCGCACAGATGCGCAGCATCGCCGCTGCTAAGCTCACACACACCGCTGCTGTCAAGGGACTGCGCACTGCCAACTTGCAGCCTGCCTCCCTACAGTGTGTAAAAGAAGCACCTGAGTATGCCATCTTTACTCCATCCGAAGGAGAAGGATTTGTCATTGTAGCAAAAAGCGACCTTGTAGAGCCCGTGTTGGGTTATTCCTCCGAACGCTTTCAGGCCAATGACACGCCCGACGGTCTGCAATGGTACCTCCGCACCGTCAGCAACACGTTGTCAGCAGCGGAGAAAGGAATCATTCAGGCACCCAGACGCACTGCTGCCACCTTCACTCCGGTAGAGAACTTCATCACTACCAAGTGGGACCAGGCCTATCCCTACGATCGTCTGACACCCAACAACTTCCCTTCGGGCTGTGTTGCCACAGCGTTGGCACAGTGCATGAACTACTGTCAGTATCCTCCCTCCGCCGAATTTGAAGGTTATTATTATGTGACCACGGTTGTCGGTAAGACGAGAAAAACAGAAAACAAGACAGAACAGATCAGCTCCACCTACACCTGGCCTTACAAAGACACCTACAAGTCTTTTGGCAAGTACGGAGATAACATTGATGAACTGATGCGCGACTGCGGCTATGCTACCAATATGGATTACTCCAAGGACGGTTCCGGTACTATCAGCTATTTAGCCGCAATGGCTTTAGTGAATGACTTCAGCTACCCCGAAGAGTCCGTGAAATACTATGATGTTGAATACTTCAATGGGGACCAGGATGAATGGAACCAAATCATATACGACGAGTTGGAAGCCAAATGCCCTATCCTTTACGGAGGAACCGATACGATAGCCGGCGGCCACGCCTTTGTTTTCTCCGGCATTGATGCCGAAGGGCTCGTCTATGTCAACTGGGGCTGGAGCGGGACAGCCAATGGCTTCTACGCCATTGACTTGCTGAATCCCACGGTCCAGGGCTCTACAGACCACTACACAGAGAGACAACACATGGTCACAGGAATACGAGTTAACCCCTTTCCAACAGATGTTATCCGCACACGCATCTTTGGTTACAAGGGCGACCCCTATACTTTCCGTTGGGGTACGGAGACTGATGACGATGAGAAGGAGCACACAACACTCTTTTGTGACTTGCCCTATGGTTTCATTAACTTCTCTGCCTCTGGTTTCCAAGGTGTATTCGGTCTTTTTGCACAGGACCTGACCGACGGAACGTCTTGGGTCATCGAAGAGGATTTGCAGGACCGTGATACCATCCCTTCTGGCTACGGATATGCTGGTTCCTCGGATCAGTACAAAGACTTCTATTTCTATTACTTCATTGACGGTGAAAAGGGTTTGAAGCCCGGGCACACCTACCGTATGAGTTTCGGTAGCAAGGATGACCGCGAAGGAGAGTGGCACAGCATTGTCTGTAACGGCGGCGAACTGGCCTACGACATTACCTATACTGGTGACCCCGAGACCAGCACCGTGAACCCCGAAATCAAACCGATGCCCGTCCTGACCTCCATCCGCACGCCGCTGCGACCCACCACACCGACCGTCAACAGTTGGTTCGACCTCAGTGGACGCCGCATCACACAACCTCGAAAAGGCATCAATATCACCCACGGACGCAAGTTCGTAAAATAATTGTTCCATAAGGCACAATAAAGAGCAAGGTTTCTGCGTTCTATTATTAGAAAAGGCATAAGAAAAAGCACTTCACCCAAAGAATGGAACGCCTATGGAACAAACCTTACGCATTAACGTGCAGCTCAATGTGCTGTCACTTGAAGAACAACTCGCCGCTCTCGGACTGACGGCTTCACCCAAAAGTTCAACCCTCAACCTCATCCGTGCCAGAGCGCGCGCTGTCAGACCATTATGAGTAACAATCTATTGAATGGAGGCTGTAAGTCTAAACTTATAGCCCCCTCTCTTTTAGCGGCCAACTTCGGCAACCTGGAGCGTGAGATGGAATGGTTTAACCGTTCAGAGGCTGACTGGCTGCATCTCGACGTCATGGACGGCGTCTTTGTGCCGAATATTTCTTTCGGCTTTCCCGTGTTGCAACACGTGGCACGGCTGACACAGAAACCCTTGGACGTGCACCTCATGATAGTCCAACCAGAGAAGTTCATCGGCGAGGTGCGTGACCTGGGGGCCGCCGTGATGAATGTGCACCAAGAGACGTGCCCGCACCTCTACCGAACAGTCCAGCAAATCCACGAGGCGGGAATGAAAGCGGCAGTGTCCCTGTGCCCTGCCACGCCCATCTCGACTCTGGAGGACATTATCTGCGACGTGGACGTGGTGATGCTGATGACTGTGGAACCCGGCTTCGGCGGACAGAAGTTCATCGAGCACAGCTTGGACAAAGTGCGCCGTCTGCGCCGCATGATTTCTGAAACCGGTGCGCACGCACTCATCGAAGTGGACGGCGGTGTGAACCGCAAGACGGCGCCGCTGCTATCGCAAGCAGGAGTGAATGTCTTCGTCACCGGCTCTGCCGTCTTTGGTGCACCCAACCCCACCGACGAAGTTCACGAACTAAAACAGTTAATAAGCGTAGAGTAACACAACAGATTACACGGATTTCATGGATTGATGCATCCAGACAACAAGCCTAAATAATTCGTGCTATTCGTTGTGGAAAAAGGATTAATTATCTAAACTTATGAGCCGTCCCCTGCCATCAATGTTCTTAGCCTTAGCGCTGGGCATTGTAGTGGCAGACCAATTCTATAATGAATCATCAGCGTTGATTCCTCAATGGGTAGAATGGATCTTGTGGGGGACATCGTTTATCCTGACGCTGCTGGCAGTCTTTGATTATCAGCAGCGTCTGCGTTTTCCTTATACATCCACTTGGCGGTTTGTCACGCTGGTGGCTTTGTTCTTCTTTGTGCTGGGCTTCATGCGTTACGTTGCTGTGGCCCAACGGACTCAGGTGGCGTGGCAACAGATGCGCTATCCACCCGTCAACCGTGGTAACCCCGACGAGATGGATTACCGCCGCTGGCGGTGGGTACAGGGCGAGCCCGACACAACGGGCTTTCTCTCCAGCGTGCGCAAACAAGCGTTGGGCCTAAGGCAACTCATGGCAGACCGCTATCGCCTGGCGGGCCTGCAAGATGAAGCGCTGGCAGTGGTGACAGCCATGACCCTGGGTGATCGCAGCCTTCTCACCACAGACACAAAGACACTCTTTGCCGAAGCCGGAGCCAGCCACTTATTGGCCCTCTCCGGCTTGCATCTGGGTATTCTCACTGGTTTATTGTTTCTCATTTTCAACTCATGGCTGGCGTGTTCACGCTGGCGCTGGCCGGTGGGGGTGTTTTCCATCGGCTATGTGTGGACTTATGTCTTTGTAGCGGCGTTTCCGCCCTCTCTGGTACGAGCGGCTGTGATGTCCAGCCTATTCATTATAAGCACGCTATGGAGACGACGCACACACCCTTTTCACCTCTTGCTGCTAACGGCATTGCTCATGTTACTGTGCTGGCCAATGTACCTCTTCGACATAGGTGCCCAGCTCTCCTTTCTTTCGGTAGCAGGTATAACCATCCTTTTCCGTCCTGCTTACAGCTGGCTCTTTGAACACGGACGAATGGTCATGTTCCGTCTGGAACGCTACCATCTAACTGGTATCATTTCCCTCTTGGGCGTTTCGCTGTCGGCACAGGTCTTCACGTTGCCGTTGGTGATGGCAACCTTCCACCGAGTGCCGCTTTATGGAGTGTTTTTCAGTTTATTGCTTATTCCACTGACCACCATACTGCTTCTGACCGCCCTCGCAGTATTGGTGGTAGGGAGTGTGTGGCTGACAGCAGGAAAATGGCTGGCACAGGGCCTGACGTGGTTGGTGACAGCGCAAATCTGGGTATTGCAGACCGAGGTGCAATTGCCTGGGGCGTGCATACACGATTTCTGGAGCCGCAAGGCCGAACCGCAATTGGTGATCTACCACAATCGTTGTTGTCCTGCCCTACATCTCATCGCCTCTCCCTCTCAGAGCTGGCTCCTGATGCCGCAACCAGAACGAGCCGATTCTGGGCTGTTCTACATCCGTCGTGACTTCTGGCAACGACGCCTCACGGCCGAGCCGCAGCTACTGACAGGTCACCATGCCATAGCCGTGAATGGCCTGACAGCAGTAATGATCAATACCACCGCCACCCCCAGAAACAGCGCAGCGCCTAAAAACGCCACAGTGCCTTCAACGTCATCTGAAGGTTCTCCCTCCTCCTCCACACCATCCGAGGTGGACATTCTCTGGCTCACACGCGGTTTCCGCGGTGGGCGCATAGACCTGTTGGCAACGCGCTACAAGCCCCGCCTCTTGGTGCTGGATGCCAGTTTGCCGCACTGGCAGCGCCAGGCACTACAGAAAGAGGCCACCCGCATGGGATGGCCTGTCTATGACGTAGCAGAGCAAGGGGCTCTGCGACTGAAGATGAAGTAGTTTGTCACAGATACTCATTCACGACAAGCGTATCGGGTTTCGACACGAGCGAGTCTCATGGAGTAACGTGAGTGCTGGGGGATTACTCTTTTTCTGCGCGGTCGTCGATGTTATCACCCTCCGTGGGTTTCAATTTTGAGAAATCTGTGATATCGTTGGCGATGAGAATGTCATACCATTGCAGAAGCTTCTTCACATCCGAGGGAAAGACGCGGTCGCGGTCGTAGTTGGGCAGTATCTCTGCAAAGAAGTCAAAGAGCTCTTCCTTCGATGCCTTCTTATAGTCAAGGCTCACTTTCTGCCCGTTCTCCTTCTTTTGGAGGGCGGTGAGTACGTCGGCCAACGGCACCTCTTCTGAATCGGTGTACATGGCAATGTCAGCGAGCGAGATGACGCGGTCCGTGGCGAAGGCGGGCTGGCGGTGATGACGCTCGTCCAACGTTTCTACGACAAGGTTGTGATTGCCTCGTGAAACGAGTTTGTAGAGTCCGGGCTTACCGGAAATGGCTAAGATGGTTTCTAACATAGTTTGATTTTACGATTGAACGATTGAATGATTAATATTTTAATGATTTGAGGATTAGATGGTTTGAGAACTTATCGAGTCTTTGTTGATAGGTGAAGCTGTTAATGCATGAACGATACGCTGAAGCTGTTCGGCCAGGTCGGTGGTATTGTCATCATTGGTGACGATGTAGTGAACGAATGGCAAGCGTTCCACATCCGAAAGCTGGTGGTTGATACGCTGCAGGACGTCATGTTCAGAGAGGCCGTCGCGCTGCATCGTCCTGTTGATGCGCGTCTGTAGTGAAGCTGTCACCAGCAACACGCTGTCCACATCTTCTGTCAACTGTGCTTCCACAAGCAAAGCACTCTCCACCGCCACCACTTGCTGCGTGAAATATTGTTGCTGCAAGGCTGCCTCCTCGGTTGTGAGCGCCACCGCATCTGCCCAACGTAGGAAATCGCGGCGCACGGCGGGGTGCACGATGGCGTTCACGGCCTTCACATTTTCCACATTAGAGAAGACAAAACGGCGCATCAGGTCGCGGTTCAACTGGCCCGTTGGCAGATAAACCTCTGTTCCTAAGAGAGACATCAACTGTTCGCGGATTTCCGGCGACTCCGTCATGAGCCGCTTCGCCTCCGCATCTGTGTTATAAACAGGTATGCCAAAACTGCGATGTATAAGGTTGGCCACGTAGGTCTTGCCCGTTCCAATGCCGCCTGTAACGCCTATGCGGAAACGTCTATTCATCCTCCACTTCGTTCATTTCAATCATAAATTGGACATCGGCCGGCGAGATGCGCACTTGCGAGACTCCTTCCGGCACGGAACGCAGTTGCAGATGCAAGATAGAGTCGGGCCGCTGCAACAGCTCCTCGTAGGTAGCCGTGAGTACAAAATTCTCTGCTGTAACCTCCTTGAAACGCGTCGCCCCCACTCTGAAAGAAATAGTGACTATGGACGGGAAGGTGCGAAGTGTATAGCCCGCGGGAAAGTTCGTTCCAACGATGGCCACCTTCACTTGTTTCTCCACATAGACATCCACGATGGCCGACAGCAGCACCGATGGTGGGAACACTTTCATGCCCCTGCGCCCTTGAAGACGGATGTTGTGCTGGGTGTTCTCTGTGAGGTCTGTCCAAATGGTGTTGACAGTAGGCACGGCGGTGAGCGAGTCCAGCAGTTGCTGCTCTGCCCACACATCCACAGAATCGGGTTCACAACGCACCTCCGAGAGGAAATAGAAGGAATTAACCTCGATGCGTCCATTGAACTGCACGGGAACCCGTTTCCTTACGCCCCGAGTGAAATAGTATTCGAGCGTATCGGGCCGGATGGCGTTGATGTGTGAAGACAGTTCCAACTTGGGCGCCAACTGTTTCATGATATCAGCATGGCTGAGGATGATATGCCCGTTACTGGACCCCACATCATAATCGGCGAAGTTCACTTTCACCGTGTCACGCTTCAAACGATAAGAATAGGGAAGCAGCGTCGCACCCTTGTCCTGGAGGTTAACGGTGATGCTGCTGGGCAAATCGGTTGTGACGACGACTCCTCGTGGGACATTCATCAGTCGCAGAGGAAGCTGGAAGTTGGCATCGTAGCTCTCATTGAGTGTCAGCAGCAGCCAGAATCCTGCAGAGATGAGCAGAAAGAAGAAAAACACCGTCATCTCCCTGCTCCTCTGGCTGGTCAGGAAGGCATGAATACGCTCTCTGAGCAGTCGGAGTCGTTCTGGATCCATGCGTCAGAAGAGTTGTTAGTTCAGTGTTGCAAGCAGAAGGCAGATTGTTACTTGGAATAATTCTCGGTAGAAGCCGCCGAAGCGAAGACAGAATTGCGGTCAACACGGAGTCGCACGCCATTGGACACCTCGATGATGAGCACGTTCTTCACCTCATCAATGTCACGGACTGTGCCATAGATACCTCCTGCGGTAACAATTTCCTGCCCGCGTTCAATACTGTTGCGGAACTTCTGAATTTCCTTTTGCTTCTTCTGCTGGGGGCGAATCATGAAGAAGTACATGATGGCAAACATGGCCACCAACATAAGAATCATGCCCATACCGCCGTCGCCCTGGGCGGACTGAAGTAGAATCATAATTAGATATAACGATTAAATGTTTGATTTTCCGTATTGTATTTCACCCCGTGGCTTTCGCGTTAAGTGGGTGGTGCACGCTCAGCGCTTGCGATGCTTCACGCTTGAAGCACTTTCAGTTCTCGCCTTGTTCCGTTTCATCCGTTTGCTGTCGCATAAAATCTGGAGCAGGCATATCCTTGTGCAGGCGTCCTTCGTCGATTTGTTTGCGGCAGATGGTGTCCAACAATCCATTGATGTATGCTCCACTGCGTGGTGTACTGTACATTTTGGCAATTTCCACATACTCATTGATGGAGACGCTGATGGGAATCTGGGTGAAGGTGAAGATCTCTGCCAGTGCCGTCTGCATGATAATCAGATCCATGAATGCCAGACGGTCAATATCCCATCCGCGGAGGAACTGAGCAATGAGTCCCTTGTAATTCTCACGTCCGAGGATGGAAGCCCGGAACAGGCGCTTGGCATACTCGCGGTCCTCCTCGTCGCGATATTCCGGCATCAGCTGCTGTGAAGCCCCTGCCTTGGGGTCAAAGTGCTTGATGGTCTTCAGCACAAAGGCATCAATGATGAAACGGTCATCGTTCCAGTAGAGACTCTTATCCTCTAAGAGTTGTATCAAGTCATCGTTGTCAATAATGATTTGACGATAGATGTCCCGCCACAACTGACGTTCCTGTTCATACGTCGTGGGTTCCTTGCCGGCCATCCAGTTCTTGTAGATGTCAGACTCTGTTATCTGCAGATACAGTTTTCGGACAAACTCCTCTTCGTCTGCCCACGTCTTCTTCTGATTCTCGCGAAAATCCAGTAGCTGGTGATTGCTGCTCAGCTGCTGTATAAAACGGTTGTCGATAAAGCGCGTGTTGGGTGTGGCATCCTGCCCCAGGCGACGAAGGCGACTCCGCTGCGTGTCCACCGCCCGCTCGGCGATCTGATTGATGTCAACCAGCAGTTCGAGCATATACATATATAAGTCATAGGACTTGGAAAGGCTGTAGAAAAGTTCTTTCTCTGCCACGTCCAGTTTGCCCGAACCATTCATATAGTAGGAGTAGATGAGCTGCACGACTTTCAGCCGGATGAGTTCTCTATTTATCATATTGTAGGAGCGTTGATGCGGTATTTCCTGTTATTTTGGGTGCAAAAGTACGCATTTTTACCCAAATCTATCCCTTTTATAAGAAGTTTTTCACTTTTTTTTGGGCAGTTTGCCTAATTATATCTACTTTTGACCCCACGAAATGAAGTATAACCCCAAAAAAGACAATGAAAGAGATTAGAAACAACAACAGCGGACGCGAGAAGGACATCCTCTTCACTCGCTCCATCAAAGCCGGTAAACGTATCTATTACGTAGATGTGAAACAAAGCAGCCGAGGTGACATGTACCTGTCGCTGACCGAGAGCAAGAAAATTGTCACAGGTGACGGCGATATGCCGCAATTCAACTTTGAGAAGCATAAGATATTCATCTATCCCGAGGACTTTGAGAAATTCACCAACGGATTGGCAGAAGCCATGAAATATATCTACGATCAACAGGGCAATGTGCCGCAACGCCCTGAAGAGCCCTCACAGGATATCCAGTTGGACGAAATAGAATTCTGAATTGTGCGTGCGCTCGTTCGCACGCACAAACTTTTTTATACTATTAAAGACTAACCCACGCTATGAGAAAGCAGACATTCACAAAAGCCATCCTCGCTGTCATGACGGGAACTGTTGTCATGTCGGCCTGCGTCGATGACAAGTATGACCTGAGCAATCTGGACACCACCATTCAAGTGGGCAGCTCAGGCACTCTGAAACTGCCACAGTGCAGCACGGGAGATATTGTTCTGGACAACCTCTTCAACCTGGCTGATAACGGCCCCATCAAGAAAATCACGGGTTCCGACGGGCAGGAACTGTATTATTTAGACAAGGACGGTGAGGCCAACCCAGACCCCATCAAGATCAATCAAATCAAACTGAACAAGCCCGCCGACCAAACCTTTGCAGCAAGCATCGACCTGCGCATACCCGGTTCAGGAGTAAAAGCTGCCAGCCGAAGGAATGAGCCATCCGAGCCCAGCTACATCTATGACATCTCTGAGAGTGCCAAGGCTGATTTATTGGACGCCGACGCCACCGGTATCTCCACGGACGTGCTGGACATCAGCCGAATCAGCATCACCCCCACCACCGTCACCTTGAAGATCACCTTGTCCGGCAAGAATACGGACATTGTGAAACAGATTCACTTTGACGCGCTGACGCTTAAGATGCCCACAGGACTGGAAATCAGCCAGTGCACCTATCAAGGTGTCGAGAAGCCGACCGACCGCGCCACGAATGAAGGTGTCATTGTGCTGAATGAAGCCATCGATGAAGCCGGTCTGCCCCTGAGCAAGGGGCTCACCTTCACCCTCACCCTCAATGCCGCACAGTTGAAAGAGGGGGCGGGAATCAGCTTCAATCCGGCCACACATTCTGCCCATCTGAATGGTCACTTTGCGCTGACGGGCTATGCACGCCTCAGCGCCAGCGACATTGATGTAGAGAAACTGATCACTCACCTCTACGAGGAACTCTCGGGCATGACTCCTTTAGAGATTGCCGCAGAAGTGGAAAAGGTGAAACAAGGCAACTATCAAGATGCCCTGAACCGCGTGCTGCCTCAGCTCAATTTCAACGGTTCGTGCAAGTTTGACCGCGACCTGACCGTGCAGACATTCTCGGGGGCCCTGCAACATCCCATCGACAAGATCGATGACATCAAGCTGGACAACCTGCCCAACTTCCTGACAGACGACGGTGTGACCCTCGACCTGAGCAACCCGCAGCTCTATTTAGACTTCTACACGGACTTGCAGACACAAATCAACACCGACATCTCCCTGCTGCCCAAGTTCGGACAGAAGACAGAAACAGGCGTGGCCATCAGTATCGACTATGACGGCAATAACGCCGACAAAGGCAAGCACAAGGTCTTCATGCTGGCACCGCATCCCAACGATGTTGCGTTCCCCGAGATGTACAAGACCTTCAGCCAGGAGAGGCAGACGGCTCCTGTGGGCAACCTGATCCGCAAGATTCCCGATGTCATCAAGGTCGCCGGACAGAACGGCAGCCAGCAGATCATGGTCCAACTGCCCAACTGCGACAACATCGAAATCAACCGGTCCTATAACGTAGAACTGCGCTATCGCATCTTCTCGCCACTCACCTTCGGCAATGACTTCCAAATCGTCTATCGCGACTCAGAGAAAGATTTGAAATTGGGCGATGACCTCGACGACTTGAACGTTGAAAGCCTCACACTCACAGGTGTGGCACATTCCGACATTCCGCTGAGCCTCAACCTCAACGTCAAGCCCCTCAACAAACAGGGCGTGGACCTCAGCAGCAACCTGCTGATAGAATACAAGAACAGCGGTGATGCAGACTTCCAGCGCACGGGCGTCAAGATACGCGGGCGGGCTGCCGGCGCAGAGCAAGACAAGTTCTCCATCCGAATCAGAGCCGCCCAAGGCCACACCCTCAACGAGTTCCTGCACACGGGAGCCACGCAGTTGGATGGCATAGAATACGTGGCCAAGCTCAACGAGCCGTCCTCCAATGCCGATGCCCTCAACACGGCAGCCAAGGTGTGGCTGACAAACATTCAGGCCAGCGTCACCGGCGTGTCCTATCTTGCCAACAAGGACGATGACTAACCATTGAGACTGCAAGCCCTCCGTCGCCGTAGGAGTTACGGCTCCCCTCATCGGGCACGGATGGCCCAAGGGCAATCCTCTAAAGACCCTCTTCGCCCAGGAGCGCCCCAACGGGGCAAAAAGCTCTTAGCCCAGGGCATCGCCCTGGGTAGGTATGCATCCAGTATATTTCGCCCTGTAAGGGCAAAAGCATAAAAAATAGACTTTTATGAAATCCATCATAAGAATGACCCTGGCCGCAGCTGCCATCACCTTTTCCATCCCGGCCAGCGCACAGAACTCCAATAGCAGCTACTTCATGGAAGGAGCCTTGAACCGTCACATGGCCAACCCCGCCTTTGCTCCGCAGCAGGACTACGTGGCCATGCCGGCACTCGGCAACTTCAATATCGACGTGAGCTCCAATTTCACTATCGGCGACGTGTTCTTCCACAGGAACGGCAAGACCGTTACCTTCCTTCATCCCGATGTCAGCAAAGCCGAGGCCCTGAGCGGGCTGGAAGATAACAACAAGTTCCGCACAGACCTCAACATTCAGCTTCTGGGTGGAGGCTTCAACGCTTTCGGCGGCTACAACACGATCACGCTGAGTGCCCGGGCCTTTGCAGGATTCCAATTGCCCTATGACCTCTTTTCCATCGCCAAAGACTTGGAGAACAGGAACTACCAAATCGGCGATGCCACCGTCTTGGGACAGTCCTTTGCCGAACTGGCGCTGGGACACAGCCGTCAGATCACGCCCGAACTGCGCGTGGGTGCCAAGCTGAAATTCCTCTTCGGTGTGGCACGCGCCAAGGCAGAACTCAACAACCTGAACCTGAATCTGGCAAGTGACAACACGTGGACAGCTACGGCCAACGCCACCGTGGAGGCCAACATGAAAGGTCTGAAGATCACGGAAAAAAAGGAGGAATACAAGACCGAGGTGGATGGACAGAAACGCACCTACACGACCATCGATGACTTCAACACCGATGATTTCAAGGGTCTTGGCGGTTTCGGTCTCGCCACCGACCTCGGTGCAGAATATGATCTCAAGGAACTGGTGCCGGGTCTCAAGGCCAGCTTGGCCGTCCTCGACCTGGGTTTCATCAGCTGGAGCGAGAGCCACGTCGTGGAAAATCACGGCACGCCCTTTACCTTCAACGGTTTCAGCAACATCAAGGTCAAGGACGGCTCAGGCCAGAAACTGGCAGACCAAGCTGACGAGATGGTCGATAAACTCACGGACCTCTACCGCCTGGAAAACAAGGGCGATCAAGGCGGCAACACCTACGGCATCGGCACCACGCTGAACGTGGGTGTGGAATATGCCCTGCCGTGGTATGACCTCGTGCGTGTGGGCCTGCTCTCCAGCACACGCATCCAGAAGGACTTCAGTTGGAACGAGGAGCGCCTCAGCGTCAACTATACTCCCTGCAATTGGTTCGACATGAACATCAACGGTGCCCTCGGCACCTTCGGACCCAGTTTCGGATGGATGCTCAACGTGCACCCCGTGGGCTTCAACTTCTATCTCGCCATGGACAGAACCATCGGAACCGTCAGCAAGGAATTTGCTCCTATGAACAAGGGCACGCAGATTTCCATGGGTATCAACTTCCCCTTGAATTCTCCGCGCAAGAGGAATTGGTAACTGCGTAGAACCTTCAGCGGTTGAGGCGGGCAGAGGTGGCAAATGAGCCACTTCTGCCCGCCTCTCCTTTTATCTTTAACTCGCTGGGTGAGGCAGAAACGGCCTCTTTGGGTTCTTCTGGCGAGGGCTATAGAGACTGTTTTTGATGGATGATGATGAAAAACAGAGACGTTCGTGCCTGTTTTTCATGCTTTTTGTGTACCTTTGCCCCGCAAATCTATCAATCACTTGACACCATCATGGCTATATTCTTTTTCCGCACACCGCAGCAGACCGTGATTGCCACGCAGGCAGACCACGCTCTCACTGCCGAAGAGATTGACAAATTGTGCTGGCTCTATGGCGGAGCCGCACTCATCAACGCCGACCATCTGGAAGGCCAGTTCATAGGCCCGCGCCGCGAGATGATCACTCCTTGGAGCACCAACGCGGTGGAAATCACACAGAACATGGGGCTCAAGGGCATTAAGAGAATAGAGGAATACAGCCTCGCCCCCGAAGCTTCTCCCTCCTTTGACCCTATGCTGCAACGCCGCTACAACGGTCTTGACCAGAACATCTTCACCGTCAATATCCAGCCTGCACCGATACAGGTGATTGAGGACTTGGAGGCATACAACGAACAGGAGGGTCTGGCGCTCTCGCCCGAGGAAATAGAATACTTGCACGGTGTGGAACAGCAGTTGGGCAGGAAGCTGACGGACAGCGAGGTCTTTGGCTTCGCGCAGATCAACAGCGAGCACTGCCGGCACAAGATCTTCGGAGGCACCTTTATCATCGACGGAAAGGAAATGCCCAGCAGCCTCTTTGGCATGATCAAGAAGACCACGCAGGAGAACCCGCATCACATTATCTCGGCCTACAAGGACAACGTGGCCTTCGCACAAGGGCCTGTTGTCGAGCAGTTTGCACCTGCCGACCACGCCACCAGCGACTGGTTCCGCATCAGGGACATCGAGAGTGTCATCAGCCTGAAGGCCGAGACGCACAACTTCCCCACTACGGTGGAACCCTTCAACGGCGCCAGCACCGGCACCGGCGGCGAAATCCGCGACCGCATGGGCGGCGGCGTAGGCTCTTGGCCTATTGCCGGAACGGCGGTGTATATGACCAGTTATCCTCGGAACGCGGAGACCACCCCCCTTGCCCCTCCCTGTGAGGGGCAGGGGGATGGGCCTGCTATCTCACCCCGCCCGTGGCTCTATCAGACACCCGAACAGATTCTCATCAAGGCCTCGAATGGCGCCAGCGACTTCGGCAACAAGTTCGGTCAACCGCTCATTGCCGGTTCGGTACTCACCTTTGAACACCAGGAAGCCGAGGGCGAACCGCTGTATGGTTACGACAAAGTGATTATGCTGGCCGGAGGCGTGGGTTACGGCACACGGCGCGACTGCCTGAAGGGCACTCCGCAGAAGGGCAACAAGATTGTGGTCGTGGGCGGCGACAACTACCGCATCGGGCTGGGCGGCGGATCCGTCAGCAGCGTGGATACGGGCCGCTACAGCAGTGGCATCGAGCTGAACGCTGTGCAGCGTGCCAACCCCGAGATGCAGAAACGCGCCAACAACCTCGTGCGTGCGCTATGCGAAGAAGAGGTGAACCCCGTGGTTTCCATTCATGACCACGGGTCGGCAGGACACGTCAACTGCCTCTCGGAGCTGGTGGAGGACTGCGGCGGACTCATCGATATGAGCAAGTTGCCCATCGGCGACCCCACGCTCTCCAGCAAGGAAATCATTGCCAACGAGAGCCAGGAGCGCATGGGGCTGCTGATTCAGGAAGAACACATAGACCACGTCCGCGCCATCGCAGAGCGCGAGCGTGCTCCGCTCTATGTTGTAGGCGAGACCACCGGTGACGCCCACTTTGCCTTCCAGCAGGCCGACGGCGTGCGACCCTTCGACCTCGATGTGGCACAAATGTTTGGCCACTCACCCAAGACGGTGATGGTGGATGAGACAGTGGAGCGTCGCTACAAAGATGTCGAGAGTGGCCTCACCCCCGACGCCTCTCCCACGGAGAGGGGTTCAGATAATTCTGCTCTTGACAATTCTGCTTCCAAAGGCTATCACTCCCCTCTCCTTGGGGGAGGACTCGCGGGTGAGGCTGCTGCTGTTCTCTCCCTCGAGGCTGTAGCCTGCAAGGACTGGCTGACAAACAAGGTGGACCGCTCTGTTACCGGCAAGGTGGCACGCCAGCAATGTCAGGGCGAGCTGCAGCTGCCGCTCTCGGACTGCGGCGTGGTGGCGCTTGACTACCGCGGTCGCAGCGGTATCGCCACCGCATTGGGTCACGCCCCGCAGGCCGGACTGGCAGACCCCGCAGCAGGCAGCGTCCTCTCTGTGGCAGAGAGCCTCACAAATATTGTTTGGGCTCCGCTCACAGAAGGGTTGGACAGCGTCAGCCTCAGCGCCAACTGGATGTGGCCGTGCCGCTCACAGAAGGGCGAGGATGCACGACTGTATCGGGCCGTGGAAGCCCTCTCTGACTTTTGCTGTGACCTGGAAATCAATGTGCCGACGGGCAAGGACAGCCTCTCAATGACGCAAAAATACCCCGACGGCAGCAAGGTGATTGCACCAGGCACCGTGATCGTGAGTGCCGGCGGCGAGGTGAGCGATGTGCGCAAAGTGGTCAGCCCCGTGCTGGCCGATGACCCCAAGTCAGCACTCTATCACATTGATTTCTCGTTCGATGAACTGCGGTTGGGCGGCAGCGCCTACGCGCAGGCTCATGGCCGCGTGGGCAGCGATGTGCCCACCTGCACCAATCCCGAGTATTTCCGTGATGCCTTCAACGCCGTGCAGGACTGTGTGAAGCAGGGTCTGCTGCTGGCAGGACACGACATCAGCGCTGGCGGTCTCATCACCACATTGCTGGAAATGTGCTTTGCCAACACACAAGGCGGTATGAAAATCAACCTCGTGAACTTCGAAACCGATGACATCACAAAGATTCTCTTTGCCGAGAACCCGGGCGTGGTCGTGCAGGTGGCGGCCAAGCACGAGGCTGAATTCAAGAAACTGATGGAGGAGGCTGGAGTGGGTTATATATACATAGGTACGCCCGCGCGTGAGAGAAACCTCCGCATCCGCAAAGGTAACTTTGAGGAGACACTGGACATCGATGCCCTGCGTGACATCTGGTATGCTCCCTCACACCGTCTGGATCAGAAGCAGAGCATGAACAGCTGTGCCGACGAGCGCTTCTGCAACTACAAGAACCAGCCCCTGCAATGGCGCATGCCCGCCCGCTTCACGGGCAAACTGTCCCAGTACAAACTCAACCCGGACCGCTGGAAAACAGCCAACCCCTCTGTTGGCGCAGGAGGTGGCAATGCCAACACATCCTCCAGCCCCCGCGCCGCCATCATCCGCGAGAAGGGCACCAACGGCGAGCGCGAAATGGCTTATATGCTTTACCTGGCCGGCTTCGACGTGAAAGATGTGATGATGACCGACCTCATCACGGGTCGCGAGACGCTGGACGAAGTGCAGCTGATCGTCTTCTGCGGCGGTTTCTCCAACAGCGATGTGCTGGGTTCCGCCAAGGGATGGGCCGGTGCCTTCCTCTACAACCCCAAGGCCAAAGCCGCCCTGGACCGCTTCTATGCCCGCCCCGACACCCTCTCCCTCGGCATCTGCAACGGATGCCAACTGATGGTGGAACTCGGCCTGTTGTTCCCCAATGACGGTGGAGAACAAAAGGCGAAGATGTTGCACAACGACAGCCACAAGTTCGAATCGGCCTTCCTCGGGCTGACCATTCCACAGAACAACAGCGTCATGTTCAACTCCTTGGCCGGTTCCAAACTTGGCATCTGGGTGGCACACGGCGAAGGAAAATTCCACCTGCCACAGCCCGAGAGTGAATACAATGTGGTGGCCAAATACACCTACAGCCAGTACCCCGCCAACCCCAACGGCTCGGACTACAACGTGGCAGGCCTCTGCTCGGCCGACGGTCGCCACCTGGCCATGATGCCACACTTGGAGCGCGCCTTCTTCCCCTGGCAATGCGCCTACTATCCCGCTGACCGCCGCATGGACGAGGTCACTCCGTGGATCGAAGCCTTTGTGAATGCAAGGAAGTGGTGCGAGCAGACCCATCCCTCATCCTCCCTGTAAGGGATGGAGCCATCGCCATCTATTTCTCTTTTGAACAGCGAATGAATGCCCCGTTAAATAATGAGCAGCCCGGAGTCACCACTCCCCCCCTTGAAGGGGGGAGCGGAGGGAGGCTCTTCACAACGTTCTTCCGCATCGGCCTTTTCACCATTGGTGGGGGGTACGCCATGATACCGCTGATAGAGGCCGAGGTGGTGGATCGCAAGCGGTGGATCAACCGCGAAGACCTGATGGATCTCATGGCAGTAGCACAGAGCTGTCCCGGGGTCTTTGCCGTGAACATCGCCATATTCATCGGCTACAAGATACGCAAGACACCGGGGGCCATTGCTGCCTCGCTCGGATGTATCATGCCCTCGTTCCTCATCATCCTCGCCATAGCGCTGTTCTTCCAACAGTTCCAGGACAACCGATGGGTGGCAAGTGCCTTCCGCGGCATCCGCCCCTGCGTCGTCGCCCTCATCGCTGTTCCCACCTTCAAGATGGCCAAGACGGCACGCATCAACCGCTATAACATTTGGATTCCTGCCGCCAGCGCCCTCGCCATCTGGGCACTCGGCGTCTCACCCATTTGGGTCATTCTCGCCGCCGGACTCGGTGGCTTCCTATATGGTAGGTTATTGCATGACGCATAAAAGCAACATTACCATCCGCTAAATCCATACGTATATAAGAGCAGGAAAGGAGCAGAGGAAATAGCCATAAGGAATAGAGGAGATAGCCATAAGGAATAGAGAAGATAGCCATAAGGAATAGAGGAGATAGGTAAAAGGAGCGGAGGAGATAGCTGAAAGGAACGGAGGAGATAGCTGAAAGGAGCGGAGGAAATTGCTGAAAGGAGCGGAGGAAATTGCTGAAAGGAGCGCTCCCGTTGCTTGACGGGCCTTGGGCCGTCAAGAGAATAGGGCAGTGGAGTGCGAATAAAGGAATGAGACAGGTTGAAGAAGTTATTAGAACATAAAAGCGAATGGAATAGTGCGAATAAGGTAGAAGAACACAGCACTTGCGGGTTTCTCTTACCATTGCTTCAAAAAAGACGTAAAAAGTCTTTCTTGCGCAAAATAAGTTCCACCTTTCACGAATCCCCTGCAAATGGTTGAAAAGCAAATCGTTTGACCCTGATTTGGCGCTCTCAAAGTTCCACGGAAGTTCCACAGGAGTTCCACAGAGTTTCCTCAGACCCAAGGGCAATCCTCTGAAGACCCTCTTCGCCCACGACCGCTCGGCGTCTTGCAACGCCTCATGCTTGATGAACGCCCCGGAGATAATGGCGGCAAAAGCCCCGCCCTACTCACAAGCCCTGCCTTGCAGGGGCAAAAGCTTTTGACAATGAGCAGCAAATAGGTAAAAAGCGTCAATGATTGACATTACATTAGAAAGATGATATACATTCAACTCTTCATCACCTTCTTTCTCATCGGGCTCTTCGGCTTCGGGGGAGGATATGCCATGCTTTCCATGATTCAGGGCGAAGTGGTGACGAATCACCATTGGATGACAATGGGCGAGTTCACGGACATTGTGGCTGTGTCACAGATGACACCCGGACCCATCGGCATCAACTCCGCCACGTATGTAGGCTACACCGCCGTTGTCAATGACGGCGGCAGCCATTGGATGGGCATTCTCGGTTCGGCCACCGCTACCTTTGCCGTCACACTCCCATCCTTTATCCTCATGCTGCTCATCTCCAAGTTCCTGATGCAGTACAAGCACCACCCGTTGGTGGAGCACGTCTTCATGGGACTTCGTCCGGCTGTGGTGGGGTTGCTGGCCGCTGCCTGCCTGCTGCTGATGACACCCGATAACTTCTCCACGCCCTCGGAATCCCCCTGGCAGTTTTATATCAGTATCGCCATCTTCCTCGGTTCCATTATCGCCTGTCAGCTCTATAAAATGAATCCCATCCGCGTACTCCTCGTCTGCGCATTGATTGGCATTCTCCTGTTCTAAGTATCCTGCCCAATCAGACTAACACGCAAGCCTTTGCTGAACAAAACAAGCCTTTCGCTGAAAATATTTGGCGGAGGGACTGTTTTTGCGTACCTTTGCACCGAAATCCAAATCATCATGTGATATGAGAAAAAGAATTATCATCCTGAGTGTACTGGCGGCAATAAGCAGTCAGCTGCTGGCCGAGGAGTTCGGCTATATGGTTTTCACGTTGAACGACGGAAGCGTACAGAGCATTGCCGCCAACGGACTGAACATGAGTTTCACCGGCGGCAATCTGACAGCCAAGAATGGAACGAGCACCCTCACCATTCCATTGACGGACCTGAAGTCAATGGTATTCAGCAACGACGAAGTTTCCGGAATCGGACAGGTGGACAGCAAGACCACAGACAACACCACCGAAGTTTATGACCTTCAGGGTCACAAGGTGTCGAAAGAGCACCTGCGCAAGGGTATTTATCTGGTTAAGACAAAGAACGGAACACACAAAATGACAATCAAATGAAAAAGTTATTGGCAACCCTCACAGCCCTTGCATTGATGGTAACTGTCACGGGGCAGACACTGAACGTGAAGACTGGCAACGTGACCTATCAGTTCCCCTCTGCACAGACGGGGACGATGGCCTACAATAATGGCAGCACCGTGAGCATCATGGATAAAGTGTTTACACTCAGCGAAGTGGATGAAATGATAGTGGATGATACTGAGGTAAAGGACAACAGCGTTATCGTCAGCTACAACGGCTCTACGGCAACGGTCACGGTGGCAGGCAATGTGGCTCAGTATGTCACCCCCACCGTGAACGGTGCCCACGTGAGCATCACGCAGACAAACACCTCCGACGTGGATGGCGATGAGATCACATACACCCTCAGCGGCACTACCACCGACGGTGAGTTCGCGCTCGAGGGGTCCTATAAATGCACGGTAGCCTTAGCCGGCCTGACGCTGACCAACCCTCGTGGCGCAGCCATCAACATCACCAACGGCAAGCGTATCCAGCTCAGTGCCAAGAAGAACACCGTGAACACGTTGACCGACGGCACCGGCGGAGAACAGAAAGCCTGTATCTACAGTAAAGGGCAGCTGCAGCTGCAAGGCAACGGCACGCTGAACGTCGTTGCGAACACCCAGCACGGCATCAAGAGTGGCGACTACATTGAGGTGAAGAACTTGACGCTGAACGTGACTAAGGCCGTGGGCGATGGCATATCGTGTAACGAGTATTTTCTCATGGAGAGTGGCAACGTAAGCATCAGTGGTGTGGGCGACGACGGCATACAGTGTGACCTGGACGGAGACACATCGACAGGCGAGACCACCGACCACGAGGACGAAGACAGCGGTAACATCTATATTCAGGGCGGCACACTCAACGTTGCCACCACTGCCACTGCGTCCAAAGGCATCAAGGCCACGGGCACAATCTTCATCAATGAAAACAGCGGAACCACCGTCCTCACCGTGACCAACACAGGCGGTACAGATACCAGTGACGCGACCGACCTGTCTGCCAGCGCCTGCCTGAAGAGCGACGCAGCCATCAGCATCGCTGGCGGCACGCTGACATTAACCAACAAAGGCCAGGGCGGACGTGCCATCAACTCAGATGG
>JAEEGL017237906.1_pt1 | contig 25211 bp, 11 predicted proteins | sample 9134231 | NCBI WGS metagenome assembly JAEEGL01 (sample SAMN16246548, study PRJNA631951) | gut metagenome | biome: gut microbiome; feature: rumen; material: fiber-attached | host: Bos | place: Iran: Karaj | collected 2018-10 | reverse complement strand
ATTCGCCGTTGTTCAGCAGACGGTATTGCAGATTCCATTGAGATACATTGGCGTTGTCCGTCCAACATACGTAGATGCCGCCTTCATCTTTCAGTGCAATTTGTTGTTGCAAATCGGTCGGGGCATCACACGGTTCGGGAGTGTCTTCAGGAAGCGTGGTGAAAGTCATCTCGTTGCCATAGACGGTGGTACCGTTGAAGGTGATGAACGCCTTGTAGGTGTAGTTCGTGTTGGCGGTCAAGCCAGAGAGGTTGGCCGTGAAGGTGTTGCCCGTGCCGGTGCCGGAAATCTGCGTGTAGGTACCGCCTGTGGTGGCCTTCCACTCGAAGCCCTTGGCCGTGATGGACACGTTGTCAGGATTCGTGATGGTGGCGTTCAGCGTGGCGGTCGTCTGCTCGACTGCCGAAGCAGTGTTGGTGGCAACAGTCGGGTCTGTCACTACAGTGCCACCTGTGGTGGTGAAGCTGACAGTAGTGGTCCAAGCGCTTTCGCTATCACCGCAATCAGCCTGCACACGCACTTGATATTGGGTGCCTGCGGTCAGGCTGTTCATCGTGTAGGAAGTGGTGGATGCGGTGGCCGTTGTCCAGTTGGTGGCAGAAGCGGCTTTGTATTGCACGTTCCATGCGGTTTCGTCGCCGCCGGCCGTCCAAGTGGCTACGGCAGAGTTGTCCGTAATGCTGTTCACCGTCAGATTGGTAGGTGTGTTGCAAACCACAGGAGGTGTTCCATCATTGTCGTAAATCATCACATTGTCCAGACCGACACCATGACCATATTCCAACGCAGCCTTAAAGATGAGCTGGTAGGTGGAAGTCGGGTTCGGTAATGCGATGGAATCGAACTGCCAAGAAGAAATGTCATCAGTGAAAGAGGTCAACAATTCAAGTTCTGCGGTGGGGGAAGTCTTGTAATAGACAAACAAATTGTCCTGATCACCAGCCCAAACGGCCTGAATATGATAGAATGAGAGATAGGGATTCGTCAGTGAAGTGAGGTCGAAAATCGGGGAGGCAAGTTCCGTCTGATAACCATGAGTGGTAGAAGAAACTGCAACACATGAACTACCTTCAGGCAATGTGGAACTGTTATTGTAGCTGTTCGTTGTCGCCCAGTTGCTTGAACCGGAAATAGGCGTGGAAACCCAACATCCGAGACCATTCTCAAAGCCATCCGTATATGGATAGGTGATAACGGTTTCACATGCGGTCATGAAAGAGACCGTGGCAGGAGAAGAAGTGCCTTCCGCACCGCAGTCGGCATTCACATATATAGTATAGTATGTGGCAGCGTTCAAACCTGTGAGGTTGTATGTGGTCGAAGTGACCGTAGCGCTGGTGCCGGTGCCGGGAGTGAAACCGGTTTCGCCGTACTCAACCGTATAGCTGTCAGCGGTTCCCGTCCAACTGATGGTAGCCGAATTGGCATCAATTCCAGAAACGGTCAATCCAGAAGGCATAGCACATCCTGAGCAGTTGGGCATCAAGGTGTAAACGGTGTTGGTGCCGGAACTCATTGAAGTAGAGGCATACAGTTCAGCACCGAAAGGATCAGACACCGTGAAGCTTGCCTCGCTGGCGTAAGATCCGGCAGTCCAAACCAAATCGGTAGATACGCCGTGGCACAGGTTCACAGTCTCGGTTGCGGAACTACCGGAAGGCAGACCCAAGGTGGCCACCGTGATTCCGTTCTGTTGCACGGCGAGAGTGCCGCCGTTCCAGCCGTCACCGTAGCTGTCGCTAAGGATGAAGGTATATGCGCACTGATCTTCCACTTCACAGAGGGAGGTGCTGAAGTTCACAGTTGCGGTCTGGGAGGTGCCGTCCGCACCACAGTCGGCAGTCACATAGACGGTGTAGGCGGAACCGGAGGTCAAGCCAGACAAATCGAGGGTGGTCGTGTAAGTAACATCCGTGGTGCCTTGACCCGGGGTGAAACCGGCTTCACCGTACTCGATGGTGTAGCTGTCGGCGTTGCTGAACCAAGTCACAGTGGCACTGGTCATGCCGATATTGGAAACTGTGAGGTTTTGCGGAGCCGGGCATGCGATCAAAGTGGTGAAGTGGATGGTCAGCGTGGCATCGGGATTGTCAACAGTGGTGCCACAGTCGGTGACCACATAGACGTCGTAAGTGGTTTCGGGGGTAAGGTTGCTCAAGTCAAGGGTGGTGGCAGAAGCGGATTCTGTGCTCCATTCGCTGTCGGTGGAAGCCTTGTAATAGACGGTCCAAGCGGTGTGGGTGGGATCGTTGTCCGTCCAGGAAATGGTGGCGTTGTGGCCGTCAATATTGGTGGCCGTCACGCTGGTCTTCACAGGGGAAGGACAGTCGGGGACAAGTCCTACGGTGAAATCGTCCACATTCCAGGATTGAGGATACATTCCTGTGCCAGTGGGATCGATGTAGCGGAGAGCGATTCGGCCGGAGGTGGCTGTTGCACCGTTGAGGTCGAACGGTCCCATATAGTTGCCGTTGCCAGCGGAGCTGCCGCCGCGCGGACCAGGCATACCGGCATCAGCAATCACCAACTCGAAAGTGGAGGTGTCCATGACATTGGTAATCACACCGATTTGGATATGACCCGTGGAAACGGAGGTCGCGGTCGCCCAGAATGAGAGACGCAACGTGTTGATGTCGTTGGAAAACTCAGGCAGTACCAACATGCACTCAGTACCCTTGAATTCTGCGGAATTGACACCAGAATGGCAAGCATCGCCGTAGTTTCTGTACACCATCGGGAAAGTGCCGTTGTTGGCTGTATAAGTGACCGGAGTCTCCCAGCAGATGAAGGAAGAACTGGTGTAACCCTCGAAGTCCTCGAACCACGGGGTCTCTTCAGTCACGGTGATGGCACCGCAGGAGGTGTTGAAGCTAATGGCCTCAGACATCACGGATGAATCGGCGGCACAGAGGGCGCGTACGGAAACCGTATAGCTGGAGCTGGCATTCAAGTCATTGATAACAATAAAGGTGTCGGTAGTGTTATAGATGTTGCCACCCACATACACGTTGTAGGAGTCTGCATTGCCGCTCCAGGAAATGGTGGCACCTTCCATGGTCAGGTCGCTCACGTACAGATTGGAGATGGGCAGACATTCGGGCAGATAGTCGATTACCAAATTGTCAATCAAGCGGGCGCTGTTGCCGCAGTTGTCGGCGCGGAAAGCGAGATACTGGCCACTGCCGGTATAGTTGTTGCAATAGATGGTGATATGGCTCCAGCTGTTGTTGGAAGAGGTCACGATAGTGTCAATCACCTCGAAGGTGTCGTCATCTGTGGGATCTGTCAAAGCGCCAATCAAGAAGGCACCGTCGGTGTTGCCTCTGCGTGCGTCAAATTCCACCTTGAGACTGTTCAACGGAAGGCTGCTGTCAAACATCGGCAGAATGGCTTGCGTGTAGCAGCTGGGCGTGTATCCGAAATCCAGCACTTTGCTGCCATAGTAGTAGGCATCCGTGGTGTTCAAATATACTTGGTGACTGCCGGTGGAATCGCTGGTAGAGCGGGTCCAGCAGACAACATAACCATCTACAGGTTCGCCTTCGAAATCCTCGCTGAACGGCAGCACAGAGATACCTTCATCACCGCAAAGGGTGCGGAATTCCGCTGTGGCAGAAGGGTTGGATTCTTCGCCGGAACAGTCGGCGGTGACATAAAACTCATACTTGATGTTGCCGCCAAGACCGGTAATATCCAGAAATTCATCAGAGGAGGTCTCCACCGTCCAATCGCTGCCGCCCACAGGACGGTAATACACGTTCCAAGCGGTGGCGCTGCCGTTCTCCTGCCAGTTCAGCGTTGCTGAGGATGATGTGATGTTTGAGGCGGTCAGGTTAGAAGGTTGTGCGCAGGCGAAGCCTTGGATGCTGATGTTGTCGATAGCGGCCGGCGGGTTCGTGCCGGATGTTCCGTCGTTTTTCCAGAAGAAGACAATCTTTTTGGAGGTGCCGGCCACATTCTCAAGCAAGAAGTCGGCATGTGTCCAGTCGCCCACATTATATTTTTGGGAAAGCAGGGTAGTGCCGGAAGGAACCGCATTGGTGGGAACTTCCGCGCTTGCATCCATCAAATATACAGACAGATAGTCATAAATGGTGTAGGAACCACCTTCGCCCATTGTCTTGTAGTCGAAAGCGAGGTGATATTCCAACGATTCATCGAAAGAGACATTGAGGATGGCGTATGCGTATGAAGTGTTTGAGGTGCTGTAATTGTTGGTTGCACCGTTGTCATTGGAAATATATAAGGAATGTCCTTCCGCAGTCGGATCGTCAGCATCAGGATTGAAGGTGGCAGTGCCAACAGCCCATTGATTGTCGCCAGAGCCTTGGAAAGTGAACTCCGTGACAGGATTGTCCTCGCCTTCCTCGAAGGTGCGTGCGTAAGGCAACTCCACAGGGAGACCAGGGGTGGAGAATGAAAGCTGGGCGAAAGAAAGGGCGTAAGTGCCGTCGCCGCAGTCTGTGCGCACATACCAAGTGTAGCTGGAAGAGGGATTGAGGTCGGTCAGGGTATAGACATTGTCTGTGAGGGATGCACCGTAAACGACGGTGGTGTCTTCGCCGCCGTTCTCCCAGTAAACAAGGTCATAAGTGCTGCCGTCCACCTCGTTCCAGGTGAGGTCGGCGGAGGTGGCTGCCACGTTCACGTTGGCCAGGCCAGTGGGTTCCGCACAAGCGGGGATAAACGTCACGGTGAAGTCGTCGAGGTTCCAGCCGGAGCTGGTGCCAGGGCCGTTGAAAAGGATGGCGATTCTGCCGGTGGTGGCTTCCACGCTGTTGAAGTCGAACGGTCCCATCAGGTTGCCGTTGCCGGCGTTTGCAGAACCGCGCGGTCCAGGGGTGCCGGCATCGCCCAGCACCTCAAACGTGGAGGTGTCGCTGATGTCCGTGATCACACCCACAACAGCACTGGTGCCGGAACCGTAGTTGGTGGCCCAGAATGTCATGCGCAGCGTGTGGAGGTCGTTGGTGAATTCAGGCAGCACCAGCATGTTGGTGTAGCCTTTCAACTCGGCGGAATTGACTCCGGAGTGACAGGATTGGCCGTAGCCGCAATACACGAAAGGTCCGCCGCCAGGGGTGGTCACGGGTGTTGCCCAGCAGTTGAACGACTGCTCGCCGCTGCCGGTATAGCCCTCGAAGTCTTCAAACCAAAGATCTGTGATGGTGATGGCGTCACAGGAGGTCAAAAATGTGCAGACAGCAGACCATACGGTTTGTGTGTTGTCACTGCAGTCGGTCTGCACTCGGACTTTGTAAGAGGATGCAGGTTGCAGGTTGTTCAACGTAACAGAGGTGTCGTATGCGGTGGTTGTCAGCGCATTGTCCCAGTCGGTTTCGGAAGAGAGCATATACTGGATGTTGTAGGACGAAGCATTTTCATCGCCGTGCCAGAAAATGGTGGCTTCGCTGGTGGTGATACCGGATGCCGTCACATTGGAGGGTGTTTTACACAAAGCACCGCCAGAATAATCGAAAGTGGTCTTGGGAATGAAGTTCTGGGTGTTGGTGTTTGAATTGTATTGATAAAGAGAACCGCCAGTGGAGGAGATGCCATAAAAATAGGCGCTGCTCCACGAGCCGCCTACGAGTGTGAGGTCAAATAACAAGTCGCCACCATTGTAATCGTAAGGTGTATCGAAAGTGAATGTTATCTGATCGTTAGAAGCACTCAAGTTGCCAGTGAACACTTGAGTGACAGTGGCATTGTCATGTGTGGCACTGTTGAAATGGTCGGCCGTGGCAATGCCCAAACTCACTGTCACACTGTGTGTCCATGTTGGAGTGCTGGTGAGGTAGAAGGTCATGGAAGAAATTTGACCAGAGACCATATCTCCCAACATGGATTCAGGGTAAATGACTTGGTTGTGCTGGTCTGCATCCGCCCACGTGCCATATATTGGAATATAGCTGTTGGTGGTGGATCCGTCAGCCACCGTCAAGGTGTTCTGCGCTGACAACGGCGCGGCAACGAAGCCGAGCATCAGAATCGTCAGCATAAATAGTAAAACTTTTTTCATACTCTTTGATTTTGGTGAAAAATATTGTTAGAAATTTTTTTTGATGAAACTAAGCATAATAAACATGGTTGCAAAAATACGATATATTCTGATAAAAAGCGGATTGTTGATAAGTTGTTGATAAGTTGCGACAAAAAAAGGGGAACCCGTCCAGATTCCCCTTGATTATCAATTATCAATTATCAATTATCAATTACCAATTGTCAATTATCATTTCTTGACAAATGATTTGGTGACCGTACCTGCGTCCGTGGTCACGCGCACAAAATACATGCCGTTGGCGAGACCAGAGACGTTGATGCGGATGGGCGAATAATTATTCGTCCCTACAATGGTGCGGACGACCTTCCCATAAACATCAATTATCTCGATACCCTCCAATTGTACATTGTTTATTGTACATTCTACATTGACAACATCGTTGGCGGGGTTCGGATAGAGTGAGATGTTGTTGAGGAGGTAGTTGTCGATGCCCGTGGTGGTCACCGTGATGGATTCCGTCCAGCCGCTGACATTACCATTGCCACAATTAGCCTGCACCTGGACCTGATACGTGGTGTTCTGGGTCAGACCCGTGATGGTGTAGCTGTTTGTAGTGGAAGACGCGGACGAGATCGAGCCTCCTTGCGGACAATACTGGATGTTATAGCTTTCCACATTGTCAACAGCGTTCCAAGAGATGGTAAAGCTCTCACCCGTGACATCGCTGGCCGTGAGACCGGTGGGCACGTCACAAGGTTCAACCACTTCTTCCAAGGTCGTAAACGTCACGTCGTTGCCGTAGTGCGTACCGTTAGCTGTGGTCACAAAGGCACGGTAAGTATAGTCCGTGTTCGGAGTCAGGTTGCTGAGTGTGGAGGTCATTGTGGTGCCGGTGGCAAGCAATACTGTGTAAGAGGCTGCGGAAACGGCTTTCCATTCGAAGCCCTGCGCCGTGATGGTCACGTTGTCGGGATTGTTGATGGAACCATTGAGGGTGGCGGTGGTCTCTGTGACAGCTGTCGCCACACCCGTTGTGGCAGAAGGCTCGGCCAGCTGGCCTTGCTCCAACGTGGTGAACGTCATCTCACTGCCATAGACAGTTGTGCCGTTGTAGGTGATGAACGCCTTGAAGGTGTAACTGGTGTTGGCAGTCAGGCTGGAAAGGTTAGCCGTGAAGGTGTTGCCTGTGCCTGTGCCGGAAATCTGCGTGTAGGTACCGCCTGTGGTGGCCTTCCACTCGAAGCCCTTGGCCGTGATGGACACGTTGTCAGGATTCGTGATGGTGGCGTTCAGCGTGGCAGTGGTCTGCGTAAGGTTGGTGGCAGCCGTCGTGGCTACAGTCGGATCGGTGACGACAGGACCGGAGCCATTGGATGTGACACTCACGTTGTCAATACTCAAGTAGTAATTGTTTGCACTGCCTCCCGTGTATTTGAATGCAATATAAGCATTGCTTGCAGTACTCGGCACTGTGCTGAAATCAACAGAATCAGCGGTCAGCGTGGTAATCTGCGGGAATGTGGAGACCTCGGTGAACGTATTGGCATCCTCAGGATCGGTCATATAACCCACAGAGAGTGTACCATTGGACGAACCGGTTCCTTCGTTGCGATAGGTGAAATGCAAGGTGAGTGACTGGATATTGTCCGTAAAGTCAGGAAGGATTGCATACAACGGAGTGGTAGAGCTGGACTTGAAGAAGAGACAGTTACCGGAAGCAGCGTAAGTGGTGGATGAGGTCAGGAACGCCATCGGATAGGTGGAGCTACTTGTGCTTCTGTTCAAGAAAGTCCAGCAGAGCGGCAACTCGTCATTCGGATAGCTGCTCGGTGCCGTTGTCGAGGTAGCCGTTGTGGTATAGCTGTTGAAGTCTTCCGTATAGGGTGCGCTGATGGCATCGCAAGCAGTGTGGAAAGGCACTGTTGAAGACCACAGGCTCTGATCGCTTGCAGTACAGGATGCCTGAACACTGACCGTGTATGAAGAAGAGGGGTTGAGGTTCGTAAGTGTGTACGGGTTCGTGGTGGCCGCGACAATGTTCTCCGTAGTGCCGTCATTCACCTTGATATTCCAGGTTGTAGCATCGCCATTCTCCGTCCACGATAAGTCAGCGGAAGTGGTGGTAACATTGGAAACGGTCAGGTTTGTCGGAGTCGGACAGGTGATGGCACCAAGCTGCACATTGGTGATAATGGCACCTGGTTGTGTGCCGCTAGTACCGTCATTTTTCCAAGCAAACACCAATTTGGCGGTTGCATCGGCATCCGGATTGGTGTTCGGATTGGGCATCACGGCAATGACATGCACGGTGTTGCCTCCTGTCAGGTTCATGATATAATGATAGGAACTCTGCGAACCATAGTTGTTGCTGTAAAAGTCGTAGGCATACTGCGAATAGCTATTGTAGCCGTAGTCTGAAGAAGAAGGCGCTGACGTGGAAGCCGGGAAGTTCTGCGTGGCGGGTGCAAGGAACAGCTTCATATAGTCCCAAGAAGATTCACCGCCAACCTGTACGTCGAATTGGATGGTAATGGTGGAATCCGTACCAACAGTAAACAACTTTTCAGCTGACACCACAGATGTGGAACTCGTGCTGTAACCTGCCGAGGTGCCGTTCTGCGTCACAAACAATGCTCCAGTGCCATTCAACGTGCCACGAGCCCAATAGTTGGTGCAGGAACCGTTGTTGAGAATCCACGTGTCAGTCGAGTCGGTAAAGTCGGCCGCGTATGGAAGACCAACAGGAGACATGGTGGTGGTGAAATGAGCCATTTCGCTGGCCATAACGGAATCAGCATCACAAATCGCCTCCACATACCAGTCATACTGGGTGGCCTCGTCAAAACCTGACAGCGAATATTCGCCATTGTCATCCAACACAATATTATTATCGCTCTGCCAAGCGGTTTCAGAAGACTCGCGATAGTAGAGGTTGAATACGGACGCAGTGGATGTCCAGGATAACGTGACACTATTTGTCGATGCAGACACAACAGTCAGATTCATCGGACTGGTGCAGGAGGAAGCCTCTTCCAACGTAACATCATCGATGTAGAAATAGTTGGAGGCACTACCGTTAACCACGTTTCTGAAAGCCACGTATGTACCGTCTCCCGTATAGGGGGAAAGCGGAATCTGGTATGCGTGTGTCGGATAGGAGGTGGTCAAATTCAAGGAGGCGACAGGGGTGAACGTGGTGGCGTCCATGAAATCTGTCATCACACCCACCTCCAAGGTGGCATTGGCATTCGCCGCAGAAGCCTTGGCGAAGAAACTCACCTGGAGGCTGCTGATGGTCAGGGACGAATTGTCAATTCCCGGCAGGATGGCATATCCGTCATGATAAGAGTTGTAGAAATAGAGGCTGCGGGTGCCGCTGTGGGCATTTGTGGAAGAACTGTACGCATAGGGGTACAACGTGGTTGTTCCAACAGCCTTGATTCTCTGCCAGCATTCGGGCAGCGGATAGCTGGAAGTACCCGCTGTAAGGTTCTCGTCAAAGTTCCAGGTTTGCGGAACAGTGGTGAGACCTTCACAAGGGGTCGTGAAAGATTTCGTGATGGCGTTTGAGGTGTAGGCACCACAATCCGCACTCACGTACACGTCATAGTCGGTTGAGGGTTCCAAACCGCTGATAGTAGTGGCAGGAGTTCCACTAACCATAGTCACATTGCCTGTGCCCGGGGTAAATCCGGCCGTATCATACTCTACGACCCAAGAGGTGGCATCTCCATTCTCCAGCCAAGCAATATCAGCCGAAAATGCGGTCACGTTCGAGACAACAAGCTGCGTGGGTGTGATACACGAGGGAATCTCTGCCACTGCCACGTTGTCGATGTGCAAGTCGTTGTCACCGTTACCAGTCACAGTGGATTCGCCATAGAAAGCGATGCGGATGGTTTGTCCCGCATATTGCGCCAGCGGAATCATAATTTCTTCACCCGTGGTGGAGATTTGGTTATAGACATAATCGCCTGTACCGCTATTGTTCCATTCGGTGGCGTTGTCAGCCGTCCAAGTGGCGCCGTCATCAGTGGAGATAATCACGAGGAAGCGGTCATCCGCCTGTGCAGTGAAACTCTCGATGGGGTCGGAATTGTTGTAGTCAGTCAGCGCAAGGTCGAAAGTCAAGGCAGGGTTGGTCAAGGACGTAAGATCAATGGCAGGAGAAACCAACCAGTATTTGGCAGCTGTGCCGTAAATGTTGATTTTTGGATGATATTGGCCAAATACATTCGTGTTCGTGAATATCCATCCGGACGTGGTGGAGGTTAGCGTACCGCCGTTAAAGATGGTTTCAGCCAACCCAGAATATCTCTCCCAGCAGTACGGCATCACACTCGCTGCGTTGAAGTTCTCCATAAACGGAGCCATGTACGGGGCGCATTCCGTGGTGAAAGAGAGCACCGGCGTTGCAGACTCGCTGCCGTCCGGACAAATTAAAGCCACATACACCTTATACAACGTAGAGGATGCAAGGTTGTTTATGGTATAGATCGTATCTGTAGGTACCACATTCTGGATAGCGGTGTAAACAGTGTCCTCATCCGCCTTATAGTAAATATTGTATGTACCCGTCATGTCATCCCAAGAGAGATCCACAGAATATGTGGATGGTATGGCGGAAAGGCCTGTCGGATGGTCACAGGAGGGAATGTTGGAAAGTGTAATATCGTCAAGATATGTGTAGTTGGAGGAACTGGATGGCGCTATTGACTTGAAAGCGATAAAGGTGCCATTACCCGTGTAGTTGTCGAACATCACCTCAAAGGGTTCAGCTGGATAGCTGTTTGTCATAGATATAGTATCCACGGGAACAAAGGTCTGCGCATTCGCGGGATCACTCATCACACCTACCACAAGTTGAGAATTGTATGTGGTACTGGACAATCTGGCGAAGAACGAGACCATCATCTCATTGATATGCAGAACAGTCGGATCAATATTGGGCAGGATGGCGAACGTGTTCGGGTAGTAGTTGTAGATGTAGAGCAAACGAGTTCCATTGTGCGCGTTAGTGGCGGAGTTATAGACGTAGGGATAGAGGGTTGTGGTAGAAGGCGATGTGATTCTGTTCCAGCAGGAAGGCAGAGGATAGGTGGTGGTGCCGGCCGTGTTGCCGCTCTCGAAATCCCACGTTTGCGGCAGCGTGGTTAGACCCTCGCAAGGCGTATGGAACGAAACCACATCGGTGGTGTACACCGTGTCGCCGCAGTCCGCCACCAAGTACCAGTAATAAGTCATATTGGAGACCAACCCGGTGAGGGTGTAAACACCATTATCATCCAAATTGACAGCCGGAACCTCAACATATTCCGATTCGGCTTCAGAACGGTAATAGAGGTCAACATCCCCTCCTGTGTTCACCCATGAAAGATCCGCCTGACCAATCTGCGGAACAGCAGTGAGTTCAATGGGTTTCATACAATCCGCCATCTCCTCCAATGTCACATCATCCACATAATAGTAAGAAGAGCTTGTAGAAGAAGAGAGCTGCGTATTTCTGAACGCAATATACCTGCCATGTCCGACAGCGGCACCCAACGGCAAAATGATGGGTTCACTCGAATAGGTGGTAGGCAAGGTAAAAGACTGCAACAATGTGAATGTACTGGCACTGTCGGGATTGGACATCACACCCACCTCAAGTTTGATGGCCGAAGTGCTGGTAGAAGCCTTGGCATAGAATGACAACTGCATATTCGCCAAATCCAATTCGTCAACATCAATCTCCGGCAAAATGGCGTAGGCATTAGGATAGTAATTGTAGAAATACAGGACACGTCCTCCGCTGTGTGCGTTTGTTGAACTGGAGTATGAATAGGGATATTTGGTTGTGGTACCGGAAGGAGAAATCCGCTTCCAGCAGGTAGGCAGCGGGTATGAGCTGGTTCCTGCCATAAGGTCGGAATCGAAATCCCAAGTCTGCGGCAGCGAGATGATGGGATCGCATTCGGTGATAAAAGAAACAAACGTACTGACAGACTCAGATCCGTCACCGCAGAGGGTTACCACATACACGTCATATTCCGTAGCAGCTTCCAGATCGTTGAGGGTGACGGCGGGGGTACCCGCGACATTGATTTGAGTGCCTTCGCCGAGGGTGAAGCCATGAGGACCGTATTCCACTGTCCAAGTGGAAGCGTAACCCTCATCCCAGGTGATTTCTGCTGAATGGGCACCGAGTTCGGAAACATTCACATTTTCGGGTCTGTAGCAGGTCACTGGTGCAATGGATACGTTAGAAATGATAGCACCAGGCTGTGTTCCGACACTTCCGTCATTTTTCCATACAAACACCACTTGAGCTGTCGAGCTGGCATCGGGATTCTGGTTCGGGTTCGGCATGACGGCATCAATGTGAACTACATTGCCATTCGTCAAATTGAATTTGTAAACGATGGTGGAAGTACTCGTGGAAGCGGACATATAGTCCGAGAAATCAAAGGCATTCGTGGAATAGCTGTTGTATCCGTATTGAGAAGAGGTCGGGGCAGAAGTTGATGCCGGGAACTCTACGTTTTCGGGAGCAAAGAAGAGTTTCAGATAGTCGGCAGCGTTTTCGCCGCCAATCATCACGTCAAAGCTAATCTGATATTGTTCGTCATCGCCGATTGTGAACAACTTTGCAGCGGAAACCACCGAAGTGCTGGAAATATTGTAGCCAGGAGTTGTACCATTGGTAGTTATATACAGGGCGTTGAATGTGGTGTCCGGAATAGTGCCCATCACCCAATAGTTGGCACATGTGCCATTATTCAGCAGCCATTCCTGGTCAGAATCCTCGCCGAAGTCGGTTGTGTAAGGCAGGGTGGCTGTAATCATGGAGGTGGTGCAGAGAATAGGATCGCTGGGCGTCTCACTGCCATCGCTGCACACAGAAGCCACATAGACGGAATAGGTGGAAGCAGGTACCAAATTCGTCAACTCGTAAGTGTTGTCAGCATCAAGGGTGACATTGGGGATGCTTGCGTATGCCTCGTCTCCAACCGCTTTGTAATAGACCGTGAAAACACTCTCCTCACCGGGATTCCAGCCCAGCGTAACACTATATGGGGTGGAATTGCTGAACGCAAGCTGCGTGGGAGCCTCGCAAGCGGGAATAGGCATCACTTTCACATCGTCAAAGTACCACCCATACGTGGAGGTACCTTCCACATAGCGGCGGAATACAAGATAGCCGGTGCCGCCATTGACCAAGGTGTCCAAATTCATCTCATAGTAAGCCCAGCTGGTGGAACCAATTCCCACAGCAGTCCAGCTGTTCAGCGGAACAAAGGTGGTGGTATCGCTCAAGTCGGCCATCAAACCCAAATCCACACGACCGTAGTAATTGGTGGTGCCAACAGGTTTCATCCAGAAGCTCAAACGGAGCGTGCTGAGATCTTCCACAAATTGAGGCAATGCCATGTAAATGGGGTTACTGGCGTTGTTATATAGGTACAGATAGCCTGTTCCGGCATGGGCTGTGGCGGAGGCATTGCTGATGTACGGATAGCTGTTATAGCCGGCTATACGAGTCCAACAGTCAGGGAATGCGTTGGAGGCATAACCTTCGAACTGTTCATAGTAAGGTACTTGGGCGACAGAAATGGCCACACACTCCGTTTTGAGTGACGTGGTTTTCCAATTGCTGTTGCCCGTGGCGCAAACGCTGGCCACACGCACCTGATACTGGGTGTTGGGATCAAGCCCCGTGAGGTTGTATGTTGCCTCCGTGGGATAGGCTATGTTAATGTCACCATCCTCCCAGTCCTGATCAGAGGTCTTGTATTGAAGGATGTAGCTGGAAGCGTCTGCAGGAGCAGTCCAAGACACAGTGGCACTGTTACTCGTGATTTCCGAAACCGTGGGGTTGGATACAGAATGGCAGAAATCGGCATTGTCAGAGAGAGTCAGCTGCAAGTTGGGGCGATTGGGTGTGAGCGTTCCTGTGTTGCTGCCAGGATGGTTGGCATAGTCGGTGCTGGAGTCGCTGCCTCGATACATACAGCAATTTGCCGGTCCTACAGTGTACCGGAATTTCAGGGAAGAGCAATAGGCAGGCATCGTCTTGCTGATGGCGATGACCAAGTTTTGGGTGCCGTCATACAGAAATGGGTTATCCAAATCGAAAACCACCCATCCGGTAGTGGTTGGTACAGGCATATTCACATCCGAATACACCTCCGTCAGAGCAGTCATGGGCATCCAAGACGAGGAGGTGCCATGAACAGTGTCTGAAGTAGTACCCATGTAGATGGTGAGGGTGTTGAACATGTATGTGCTGGTGGATGGCACCGTTGAAGCATAGAAGGCGATTGAGGTGATATAGCCGCTTTCGTTGATCAGAGCAGCCGGATAAATCATCTCCGTCCAGGAGTTCTTGTCAAAATTGTAGAACGGCACATAGTAAGACTCGTCCGTTCCCGTTCCGATGGTGACCGTGGTTTGCGCGAAACCGCCAAATCCCATCGTCAGTAGCATAAGCCACAAAAACAGTAATCTTTTTTTCATAATGGTGATATTTTGGTGAATATTAACGTTTCAAATAAAAAACGCGTCAAAATTACAAAAAACAACAAAACTGCCTTTCGTTTTTTATCAACAACATATTTTTTTCTTACAAACTTTATATCAGCGAATTAGCGATTGCGCAAGGATAAAGTTATCAACAGTTGACTTTTCGCAGCCACCTGTAATCATTTCATCCACCACTTGCAAATCGGAAAACAAAGGGGAGTATCACCATCGGAATAAAGTATGGGGTTATGCGCACCGTAGGGATTCTCTGAAGGATTCCCGGTTGCGGGGCCAGAGGGAAAATTGCGCCGAATCTAAGAAAAATTACAACATTCGGCATTATTATAAATTATAAACATGCCGAATCTTATTTTTTTCCACACTTTCGGCAGTAAAATAATTTGAATTTCGGAAAAATATTGTATCTTTGCAATCTCATTTTAATGGAATTATTATGCTTATTAACAACAGGATAATCGGTCGGATATACGAGCAGCAACTGCTGTCAAATCTCTGCTCAGAAAAGGAGTCGCGTCTAATTGCTGTATATGGGCGTCGTCGTGTGGGGAAAACCTACCTGATCAAATATTTTTTCAAAGAGAAATTCGACTTTTTCTTTACGGGAAGTTTTGAAACCCCGATGAAAGTACAACTGGCCTTGTTCAAGGACGCCCTCTCCCAATATAGTAAAGTGGAACGGCCATTGCCGAAAAACTGGTTCGAGGCCTTTGACCAGCTGAAGGAACATTTGAAAACCATCAAAAAACAACGCATTGTTGTTTTTTTGGACGAACTTCCGTGGATGGACACGCCCAAATCGAGTTTCATCGCGGCATTCAGTTATTTCTGGAACACTTGGGGATCCACTTACGATGGTTTGAAACTGATTGTATGTGGATCGGCAACTTCGTGGATGATTAACAAAATCATTGGTGACAAAGGGGGATTATATGGGCGCACCACACGCCCCATCTATATTGCGCCATTCAATCTATACGAGGTGGAACAATTCTTGAAACTCAGGAAAGGCATTCATTGGAATCGCTACCAGATTCTGGAAGCCTATATGATTTTCGGCGGAATCCCCTATTATTTAGACATGCTGGACAAACAAGTGCCGTTTGATGTAAACATCAACCACCTTTTTTTCAGCACAGGAGCCCCGCTTCGCAACGAATACGGATTCCTGTTCCGATCATTATTCAAATCATCCACTATTTATCGGCAGGTGGTAGAGGTGGTGGCCAAAAAGAACAAGGGACTGTCTTTGAAGGAGATTAAAGAAGATTTAGGAACTGGCGACAGCGGGGCATTGACTGAGGTGTTGGACAATCTGTGCAAATGCGACTTTATCCGGAAATACTCCGCATTCGGAAAGAAAGAGAAAGGCAGCATCTATCAACTCACCGACCTTTTTTCACTGTTTCATCTGAAGTTCATCGGCAATCGCACTGGTCTTGACGAGCAGTTCTGGACTAATATCAAGGACAACACTCGCAATGCGTGGACAGGATATGCCTTCGAACAGGTATGTATGCACCATATTCACCAGATACGCAATAAACTTAGCATTAACGGGGTGTTGACCCATGTCTGTTCTTGGTCCTCGCCCCGACAAACCGACAAGGACGGGACGGAGTGGCCGGGGACACAAATAGACCTCTTGCTGTGTCGTGGTGATCATGTGATTGACGTATGCGAGATGAAATACTGTCAGTCGGAGTTCGTTCTCTCCCGCGAATACGATGAGTACCTGCGAGAACGGAACAACACCTTCGCACATCTTAGTAAAACCAAGGATGCCATCCACAACATTCTCATCACCACGTATGGGCTCAAGCCGAACACATACTCCGAGCGTTTCAACGCCACGGTGACGATGGACGATCTGTTCCTGTGATATTGTTGATTTGGGTACGGAACGTCACGTCGAATCCAGCTTTTTGATAGGGGTGACAGGGTGCGAGTAGAAAAAAAGGCAGTGCCACGCCAGCTGGAGTTTCACTTCTCCATCAGGTACGTCACCACCTCCTCCCAACTGTGGAATCGGGCAGCAGGGTCTTTGGGGTCGAAATGGATCAGCTCGCCGGAGAAGTTGCCGGCGCCGCATTTGTGGGGACGGTCGTCGATGAGGTAGTCGCCGTGGCAGAGGTCCTTGTGGTGCGAGAAGATGACGCGTTTGTAGAACACGCTCCCCTCTTCGGCTCCGAAATGGTCCTTCACCCATTTAAGCTTGTCGTTCAAAGCGGTGGGATTTTTCCACGGAGCAGTGGAGAGGATATAGACATCGTATTTCTCGGCCAGCTTGTGTACGGCCTCGACAGCGCCCCGCACAGGGTCCATCAGGGCGAAGATGCCCGGCACATCGTCGAGGTTGCCTTCGTAAGCCTGTTTCGTTGCTTCGTCCAGCTTGTCGATGCCGGACTGGAAATCGACGAGGACATTGTCCATGTCGAAAAAGAGGATTTTTTTCATTGCTTCTATTTTGGTTTTACGCGGCAAAGATAGGCATTTTTCCCATGAAAAAAAATAATTGCGAGTAGCAGATAACCAATATTCCAAAAATTTGTTGTAGTTTTGCCGCCGGATGAGAAAGAGGAACGGATTTACGTCAAATTGCCAACCTCTCTAAAAAACGCGCTAAATAACAACCCGCCATACGCGGTGTTCTTTAGCGAAAAAGGACACCGCGTTTCTCATCTTCGGCACAGAACCTTCCGGTGTAGAGGCAACCGGAACCGAATGATGAAGCAAATCCATCAAATCACCCTGCTCAATGGTCGCGAACTGCTGTGTTACCCGAAAGTGGAGCCCTCACAGCCCATCGACAACCGAATGAAACTCGACACCACGGGACAATACCTGGTGATCGGGCGGCGGAAAACCGTCATGAAACCCACCCCGCCGGAAGTGGAGCAGCAACGCAAGCAGGCCGTGAAATTCTTCACCGACCACGCCTTCTTCTTCCTCGACCACCGCGAGAAAATCCTGAACGACAGCCGTATGTTCCTCGCCCCCGTACCCGTTGAAAACGGCCTCGCCTACTTCGGCACCGGCGGATTCAAGCGCCCCACCTTGGGTGTATATATCGAATGGTGGATGAGCTGCATTCCCGCCATCATCGGCCGCTACCGCAAAGACACATGGCTCGTGTATCACATCGCGGGAAGTCCGCTGTCGGGCCGGAACTGCTGTGGTATCGTCAACCCCAGCGGGGAATGCCGTTCGGAGAACCTGCCCAGTCCGTTCAGTGCTATTTGGCGTTCATTCATGGAGGTCAACAAACGCTACGATGAGGCTAAGCAACGTTACGAAGCCTACTCGCTGGAGGAGGTGGTGAAGCTGCTGGAAGCCAATGACAACGGCGACAGTCTGAAAGAAAGGGAATTGTTCCTCCTTCAGCGCGAGAATCAGGTGTTGCGGCAGCAAATACAGGATACTCAGGAGGCCGGTGCCAAGGCGAAGGAAAAGATGCGGAGCACCCTGCTGAAGGCATACCTCGAATGCAAGCGCGATGCACTCACGAACTGGTACGCCGACTACCGCCGGAAGCAGGAAGAGGGCAAGGAAAAACTGGAATCGCTGAATTTGCGGAGACAGCAGCTCAGCCAGCAATTCCGCTATGGTGAAATCAGCAGGATGTTCTATCAACACCAGCTCACTCCATTGAAAAAAAAGATTTCCGAGCTACAACAGGAACTTGAATGCATGGCGAAGAATGAGTTGTCCGAACTGCTTCCCGGCATGTTCGACCCGCAGGGCGACACGGGGCTCATCACATTTGACGAGGTGGTGGAATTTTTAGAGCCCCACCCGTAACAGAAATGCGGGAATCTGTTGTCCCAGCCGAATGCGAGGTGCCGCATGCAGACGCGGATTCTATGTGCAAATGCTATTTCTTATGCTTTTCGATAGCCTCGATCAGCTTGTAAACAGAAGAAGACGGGTTACTGTTTTCGACAAGTGTCTTTGCCCGTTCAACAGCTGTGGTTCTGTTTTCCCATAAAGCGTCCTTTTGTGAATTGGTAAGAATCGGTTTTGGGTAATTCTGCCAAATTTCATTTGTTTTCCGCAAAGCACGGGTACACTGTTCCGTCTGTAATTTAGCGGTTTGCAGTTGATTATGCAGTAAAAACCACAACTCTACACACGGATTGCTGCATAACCAAACTGCCTTACACGACTTCAATTTTTCCACCACAGGAGCGACATCCAAATCGTACATCAAAAATGTTGAAATCCGATCATCTTTTGATATTTTCAGTTCGTTTTGTTGTTTGTTGATTAACCGTTGTGAGATATTGGTCCCCGCTGTTTTAGGCACAATCTTAATGGGCGATTTGTACTGCCGTCTGATAAAATCCACATAGTTTTCTTCCGTCTCACCTTCGCAGAAGACGAGAAAAACGGGCTTCATTCTTCTTGGTTTATTTCGCTCTCTCCCTTTTCCCATATTAATCCTCCAATAATTTCTTCAAGCTGCTCACCGACGAACTGACCAATGGAATAGCATCAAAACGCCCCTGCTTGTATCCTTTTTCCGCATCCATATTGTCTCTGAATTCCTTGAAGTCGTATAGTGAATACACTTCTGAGGATCCGTCATCTTTCTTATTGACAAACAGAATCTGATCCTTTCTCATACGAGTCACATCAATAAGATTGGTGTTATGAGAGGTGAACAAGAGCTGGGCATTTGTCGAGGCGTGTATCAGATCCAAAATGAAATCCGCCAAAAGCGTATGCAGGCTTAAATCGAACTCATCGACCATCAATGCCTTCTTGTTTTTTACCACATCGAGCAATCGCAACAGAACACCAAATAGCTGACGAGTCCCATTTGACTCCTCGGTTGCCATATCAAACGGGATATTCGGGGCAAACTTATGATAGGTGAGGAATCTCACCATTTCCACCTCTTGCAGTTTTGAAGGGGTGGCATTCTCACCAAAAGCAACACTCCATTGATGTCCTTTTTCTTTGCGCAACTCAATATTGCAAATGTCGCTGTCACATACATTCATGGCCTCAAGAACAACCTTTTTGTTTTTTTCAAAAAGTGTTTCAATGCTGGAGTCGCTCAACGGAACAAGATCTAGCAAGAAGGTGTTTAAAAAATATTGGAACAGTCTTTGGGCAAACTCCCTATTCATTGAACTTGCACGACTCAGGAAAAGGTTCTTTCTGCTGGTGTTGAATGCCACATCTTTGGCTCGAGGGACGGCCCCCTCTGCAAAAGAGAATTGATTCCCTTGCCGTGAAAATATTTTTGCCCGACGTTTATTGGGATAATGATACAGGCTCTCTTCCAAAATTTCATTACGGGTAAGCGAGAACGAGTATTCATACTCAATGTCATTGCATACAAACTCCACCAAAAATCGGCTTGGTTTCTTATCCCATCCGTCAAATTTGAAAGGTTGGAAATTGAAAACTGTGTTTTCGTTGTACAGATGCGATTCGAAAATCAAATGGCAGCAACAGTTGATAGCCTTCACTATGTTTGATTTGCCAGATGCGTTCGGGCCGAACAGGCCAACGGTTTTCAGTATCGTTTGACCGTTCCATTCCATGACATTCTGCGACAGCAAACGCCCTTGTTTCGTATTAATATTCCCCGCACGGAAATCAATGGAAACCTTCTCCTTAATAGAGAAAAAATTCTCTAATTCGATTTTTAGTAGCATAATAGCTTTGTTTTTGAAAAATCGCTGCAAAAATAGAAATTAAAATCGCAATAAAATGGATTGTTGATAACTTTTTTTGCCATGTCGAAGGTGTCTGACCGCACAGCATTTGTGAGGACGGTCTTCAATGAGGTAATCACCGTGGGTGAGATCCTTGTGGTGTGAGAGGATGAGGTTGTTTATACATTACGGATTTTTGTGAAAGCATCATAGTTGCGTTGGTCTCTCGGACTGCAATAGACTGCAAACTCGACGGTTTTGAAGTGGTTCAGGAATTGCGGCAGTGCCTGTTGGTAGGCGGCGGCCACGACCGCGGGGTCGTTGCGGAATGCGCCGCAGCCGAACGCGCCGAGAATCAGCACCTCAGCCCCGTTCGAGGCGGCAACGGTGAGGATTTTGCGGGCGCGTTTCAGGTGTAATTCCAAAAGTTTTTCCGGGCTGACATGCACTGCATCGCCGTCGTTCCGATTGTATCGGTTGGAAGGGCTTTCCCGCAGATTGGGGGCGGCGCAGGTAATCACATCCACGTGGAACGGAGAGGGCAGGAGATTGTAGTCATCGTCTTTTAGCACCACCACGTCTTGGGTGTAGATAATGTCGTCGTTGTGAAGAGGGTTATGGGCGACACGGTGCGGGGCGTAGAATTTCTCCCACGCCATCCGGGTTTTGAGGCACGGGTAGAGGGTTGACACGCGGCAGAGGCACTCCTCCTGCGCCGAAGCACCGTTCTCCACCCCACCGCCGGGAGAGGTGGAGGAGGCAAAGTTCAGCACCGCCACCTTTTGTCCGGGATACCTTGCCGCCGCCTCGAAGGAGCGCAGACGGCTCACCACCACTTGCGCTTTTTCGGTATAGGAGGGTGCGGGAAGGTCTATTTTGTCGGCATCGCCGATATACTGCTGTGAGGCGATGCTTTGGCTGACAGCAGCTTGCAGCTCCCGACTGTTGCCAATCCGTTGCAAGGTGTCGTTGAACACGGACACCAATTGTTTTTTACGATCAAAGTAGGATAGGTTTGTCATAATCGAGTTTTTAGGCGGCAAAGTTGTAGAGCCCGCCGAAGAGGTAGGCATGGATCTGCTGGAGGCATTCCACCGTGCCGGGCTTCATACTGTCGAGGATGCCGCTCTCAAACAGCGTGTAGGCCTTCTTCTTACTCTGACCGTCGATGGTGTTGTCGCTATAGACGAACCAGTCGAGGAAGGCACTTGCACGGTTGTTGGGATAGTTTTTGGCCAAGGTCTGAACACATTGGGCATCCAAAGCATCGGCGGCACGTTGCTTCCCGTCGGGAGCCATGAATTTGAAGTGGTTAGTGACACTAACCAGTTGGATACCATTTTTGGCCATCTTGCCTTTCAGGTATTTCCAATAGTTGCGGCCTTTCGTGTAGTCTTCCTCGTCGTTAATGGCGCGCACGATGTCCGTGGCCGAGAACCACCATTTGGAGTTCTCCTCATCCCAAACCGCACGAACCTCGTGGTCATTGTAGAATCTTATAGATTTCTTGCTCATAACACCGTAATAATTCGATGGCAAAGATACAACAAATATTAGCAAAAAAAATGCCGTTCTCGGAAAATTTGATGGAGAACGGCAGATTGGTGAAAATGAATGGCAACTATTTGTTCCCTTTCGCCCTGTTATGCGTTTTGCACAGCATCTGGCAGTTGGCGATGCTGGTAGCGCCGCCCTTGCTCCATGCTGTCACGTGGTCAGCATCCATCTCCTCGAGTTTCCATATTTTGGTGCGGGTGGCATCATGACCGAGAGCGCACAACGGACAGTTGGACTCGCCAGCAGCCTTTGCCGCGGCAGTTTGCCGGTGATAAACCGTTGATTTGTCAGCGTTACTAAAAATTCTGATTTTCAAAAGTTTAGTGTCTTGCTTTCCTCCTAACACATATTCAAAAATTCCCTTTTTGTCTTCCACGCTGTCATCAGCAAACAGTCGGGCGACTTCTGCATCCACAGCGGAAGGACTGTAAGGGTTGGTATGGTATGTGTCATAGAGGCGGCCCCACTCCAAGCCTTTCATTTGATCATAATAAGTGGGAAACACGTTCTCTATCCACTGAATGACGCTTTCGAAATGGAGTTTGATTGGATTTATGTTGGTGTCGTGGCGGTGACGACTCATATAGTCCTCAATATTGCCACCACTTACCCAATCCAAAGCCCTTTCAAAGATATCCTGTCGGTTCACTTCACCTTTTATATACGACTGCCATTTCTGCATAATAGGCTGGTTGCGTTTGCTGAACACCTCTTTACAAAGTGTGACAAACGAGCCTGAATAGATCGCATTAAGAAGTTCCTGAGGCTTTAGTGGTTTTCCTTCGATATTAATGGTTTTGAACCACTCCTTGATTTCTTGTTCTCCACCCTTGCAAACATAAATCAAGAGTTTGCTGTCCATAATCAAATCTTGGAGATTGGCGGGCAGACTACTGAAATACTGCGGCACGCCATGTGCATCAACGATCGGGAATTTGTCTGTCACAAAACGTCCAATGCTGGTTATACGTTGCTGCCCATCAAGCACTTCCAGCATACCATCCTCGCGTTCATTGAAATAAATAAGACCGAGTGGGTACTCTTTGAGAAGTGATTCGATAACGGCCACGTCTTTTTTACCATCGCCATAAATGTAGTTGCGTTGGTATTCCGGCTGAATGACTAATTGGCCAGAAAGACCATACAAACCTTTTTCTTCTAATTCATTGTAAACAAATCCGTTGCAAATGTCACGCACGGCAATGTTCGTTTTTAATGTGGTTTTCATATTGATATTTATTTAGTGGATTATTTTTTGCGAATGAGGATACGTGCAAATGGTTTTTTCGGAATGCCATTTTCCAATAAATAAAACAGTTGACCATCCCTAAGACTTTTGTTTAATTTCTTAAGATTACGATCATAGGGTTGCAAACCAAGTTCTTTTCCAGAATCTCCTTCTGCAATTCCAATTATCTCAAATTGATCAGGGCAATATTGGTATAGAAAAGAAGTGGGCACTCCCATTACACCATTGTAATCACAGGGAATAGCATCAACCCTTGGAATATCTATAGCATCATAGTTTTCATAATGGTAAAAATGGTTCATTTCTCGTATATCCTTGTGTTTGCTATATTTGAAAACGTCTGCTGTTGACATCAATGTTAATGGTTGATGTCTTCGGCCATGGTCAATATTGGTAAACCAGCATGTGTTCCCCATTTTTTGGAAAGAACCATCTGGTTTTTTATACTCTTTTCCTCCAGTCGATCTTCCTAACCATATTTTGTTGTTTTTAATATGGGGGAAAACCTCCTTGTAAGATATGCTCATCATACTACCTATAATAACAAATTGTTTTTTTGCTATGAGTAACCAAGCCATAAACTCTCTAAATAGAGAAAATGGCGGATTGGTAATGATTATGTCGGCCTCATCACGCAATGCTTTTACTTCATCCGAACGAAAATCGCCATCACCTTTTAGATATTCCCATTTCAAATCATGGTAATTGATGCATCCGTCGGCATTGCAATCCTTGTCAAGGACAAATATTTTCCCGCGAGATTGTGATTTTTTAGCATCGTATTGTTTTGAAGTTTTCTCAAAATCTGTTTCAAACAATGACAATTGAGATCCATACAGATTGTATTTGCTTTCAATGGCATACGATGTGGATATTAACTTTTTCAACCCGAATCGCTCAAAATTTTGTGCAAAGAACAGGGTAAAGTTGCTCCATTCTGGATCGTCACAAGGAAGAAGGATGGTTTTTCCACGGAACACATCAGGATTATAATCCAAATAAGCGTTCATTTCGTTTTGGATGTCGACGAGTTGCGTATAGAACTCGTCTTGCTTGGCTGCTTTTGCCTTTTGTAAAGTATTATTTGCCATAAGGATTGATGTTTGCAGCGCGACTATCAATCACTCACGGCAAAAAGAAAGGTGCGAACCTCTCTACTCGCGTTCGCGGGAAGCGTAGGAGAAACCCGCTGCATCTCTATAGATTAGTTCACACCCTTTTGGGCAAACTTTATAGAGATGCATTGCGGACTTCCGCCTTACGGCTTCGCCGCGAACTTTATCCGTTTTTCAAGAAAACAGTTTCCTACGCTTTTTTCTTTGAACGCGAATAATAGTTAACGCTATGGTTTATACTATGTTAATTACTCTATTTTTCTACTATTTATGGTTTTTCGTTAATAATTCTTTTGAAAGGGCAAAAATAACAAAAAAATCGGAACATATCTCCCTTATTTCTTGGCCGGCTGCGCGTCGGCCCAGCGCACGCCTTCAAGGAAGGCTCTCCCGTATGCACCGCGTTGTGCTCCGCCCCCTACTCTTTCGAGCCGGAGTTCCCGTTTCGCTGGCCATCACACCTCAAACGGCCACTTCAGCTCGAAATCGTCCGGGGTGAGTTTTATGCCGTAGCACGGGTTGCCGCGACGGTCCACCCCCATGATTTCAATACTGTAGCATTTCTCCCATTTGTACTTGATGACATAGTTGTCGTAAAGCTTGTCGAAATACTTCCGGATGGAGGCGGTGGCATTCGCGAAGTTGTTGGACACCGTGCCCTTCTCCAACCAGGATTCCACCTCCTGGATGTCCCCACGCTTGCCACTGACATTTTGGTAGATGAACATCAGTTCCTCCTTGTAATCCCCCATCTCAAATTGCGAGAGGCAGCGCGGAATCGTGTTGTCCTTCGTAGCTCGCATAATCTGGCGAAGGGAAAAGACATACAGCGTTTTCGACAGGTTTCCCCGTCCAAAAGTCACCTTTTTGAGTTTTTGGTCGGGAAGTTCGACAAAGATGCCGTCCTCTTTCACGATAATACGGCACGGATCTTTCTGTTTGTTTTTGTTGTTCAGCCTCCGCAACCCCTTTTTCATCAACGTGGCCGCAAGGTCAACGTTTCCCTGGGTACGTATGGCAAGCCATTCCAGCAGTTCTTCCACCATTTGATTTTTAACCATTGACTCATCCACCAAACGTTCCAAATCCCCCATAGT
>JAEEGL016674124.1_pt1 | contig 25211 bp, 27 predicted proteins | sample 9134231 | NCBI WGS metagenome assembly JAEEGL01 (sample SAMN16246548, study PRJNA631951) | gut metagenome | biome: gut microbiome; feature: rumen; material: fiber-attached | host: Bos | place: Iran: Karaj | collected 2018-10 | reverse complement strand
TGTAGTTCTGGGTGGCCGTGTGATTGAGAAGCACTTTACGCTGAACAAGAAGGATAAAGGTCCTGATCATCCGCACTCTATGGAACCTGCTGAGTTCAAGTTCATGGTTGACAGCATTCGTGAAGTTGAGAAGGCTATGGGTAGCACCCGTAAGGAAGTGCAGAAAGAAGAAGGCGAGACGGTATTTGTACAGCGTCGTTGTCTCTATGCCAAGAAGGATTTGAAGAAGGGGCAGGTGATTACCGAAGATGATCTGGATGTGCTGCGTCCTGCATTGGGTATTCTGCCTAAGTATAAGGATGTGGTCATTGGCAAAACTGTCAATAAGGATATCCCTGCCCGAGATCCTATTTTCTGGGAAGATCTTTAATAATGATTACAGACAGAGAAAAAATTTTAGCAATCGTTGACAATGATTGCTTGATGCACTCTGATGCCGCTATTTTGTTGGAGGGCGACGGTTTCTTCCGTTTTCAGAAGGCCGTCGACCTCTACAAGAGAGGCATGGTAGACAGAATCATCTTTAGTGGAAACATTATTGACAAAGATTACGGTAGTTTTCCATATGAAGAGGTTGCTCCGTTCATACTAAATCAAGGAGTCCCTGAAAAGGACTTGATTCATGAGGATAAATCTCTCCATACCCGCCAGCAAGCCATAGAAGTGGTGAAGATGGCAATGGAGAACGGTTGGAAGAAGTTAGCTTTGGTTGCTTCGCACGAGCATCAATACAGAGCATATCTTACATTCCTTAGGGAAGTGATAGATACAAAGAGCGGCATCATACTCTACAATGCGCCTGTCCGTAATTTGGCTTGGTTTGTTGACAGTGGTTGGGGAATGCGTTTTGAACGCTTGACAGCCGAGTTTGAAAGAATTGAAAAATACTCTGCTATGGGGCATCTTGCCACTGCAGATGAAGTTATAGAATATCAAAAGTGGAAAGAGAGCAAGTTAGACAGCTCTTCGGAGTCAATTTCATTGGCAAAGAAGAATTAAAGCCATTATTAAAGGCTTTGGGTTTTGTAGATGTTGATATACAGGAAGGCCCTGTACAGTATAGTGATGCAGACTTGAAAAAGGCAGCAAACGATGGTTATATCCTGATATATGGTGTTGGTAGTATCAAAGGCCAGAAAATCACCCTAAAGTTTTTACGTGAAAAGTTTGGGGTAAATCCTGACGAATCAGAGCCTTGTTTATATAACCAGGATTGGTATATGAAGGAGGACTTCATGGATTTGAAGCTTGAAAACAGGTGGTATCTTATCAAGAAGGAAGTTTATGAGGAATCCCGTGCTGTAATACCTGGTGATTTGACCCAACAGGGTTTGAACTTCCCACCGGCAATTCTTTGTGGCTATACCTTCTTTGCTTACTTCTATGCTCGTAATGAGTATCTGTGGTGCCATGACTTTGTTTGGTGCTGCGATACCGACCATAATGGAGACCGCATTTATGTTGGTAAGTATCATGATATTGATGGTGTTAATAAAAACGGCTTCAGCATTCATCGTCATTTGGCTTTGAGGCAATGTTATGCATCAACTAATATTATATAGTAAAGCATCCATGAGTTTTATAATCAAAGTGTTATCAAATATAGTCCATTATTGTTATTATAGTGGCTTAGATCATGTATTATCATCTCTCAATAATAAATGGTATAAAGAGCGTTTAGGGTTCTGTGGTAATAATGTTTATTTTGGAAAACCTAGTCGTTGTTTCTGCCCTCACAAAATTTTTTTATATGATAACACTAATATTAATCCATTTGCATCTTTCATAATTAATCCTTTAGGAAGTAAAGGAAACTTTATTATGAAGAAGAATTCAGGTGCAGCCGATGGATTAACAGTTATTACAGGAAATCACCAGAGGGATGTTGGTATTTTCTTTAAAGAGAAGTCGTCAAAGCACGAGATTGATGTTGATAAAGATATTATCGTGGAAGAAGATGTCTGGATTGGTGCAAATGTAACTATTCTTTCTGGGGTAAATGTGGGTAGAGGTGCAACAATTGGTGCAGGTAGTGTTTGTATAAAGAATGTACCGCCATATGCGATTGTTATTGGAAATCCTGCAAAAGTGGTTGGGTTCAATTATAATCCAGAAGAGGTTATAGAACACGAGAAAAACCTTTATCCTGAAAATGAACGTTTATCGCTTGATCTTCTTGAAAAAAATTATAACAAGTATTATATAAGTAGAATTTTAGAAATCAAATCATTTTTAAAACAGTAATATTTATGGAAAAAAAAGAATTTGTAGCTGCGTTTGCAGATCAGTTTGATGATACCGATGCGTCTGAGATTCAGTTAGGTACCAAATTTCACGATTTAGAGGAGTGGAGTTCACTGATAGGAATGAGCGTAATAGCAATGGTAAAAACGCAATATGGCAAAACTATTACAGGAAAAGAAATACGCGAGTGTGAGACAGTTGAGGATATGTTCAAACTGATAGTGTCTAAATAATGATTGGATATAATCCGTTTTCACTTGAAGGAAAGACCGTTTTAGTGACAGGTGCTTCGTCTGGTATCGGACGAGGCATTGCAGTCACATGCTCTAAGATGGGGGCAACTGTCATACTGAATGGACGTAATAAAGTGAAACTTGGAGAGTCGCTTGCTCAGTTAGAGGGAGGTAATCATAAAATCATTGCAGCAGATTTGACCAATAGTGATTCAGTCAGTAAAATGATGGAAGAACTACCAACACTTGATGGCATCGTTCATTGTGCAGGTGTAGGCCAGAGGGTGCTGTGTAAGATGGCAACAGAAAAGGATGTAGATGTTGTGATGGATGCAAACTTTAAAGGACCGGTGCTACTACAGTCTGAGTTGCTTAGGCGTAAGAAGGTAAACAAAGGTGCCTCTATCGTTTTTGTTGCATCTATTGCTACATGGTCACCAAGTGTAGGTAATGCTTTCTATAGCGCATCAAAAGGTGCTATCGCTTCTTATGCCAATTGTTTGGCATTGGAGTTAGCATCGAGAAAGATTCGGGTGAATTGTATCAGCCCTGCTATGGTGTGGACTGATTTGATTTATCAGGAAGGAGTTGAAGAAGAACAATTAAAGGAAGACGAAAGTAGATATCCCCTTAAACGATATGGACAACCTGAAGACATTGCGAACTTAGCGGTATATATGTTGTCTGATGCTTCTACATGGATGACTGGAAGTAATGTCAAGATTTCGGGAGGGGCATAATAAATTATATATGGCATATATAAAAGCAATCTCATATTATCTGCCTGAAAAGGTAGTGACCAATGAGGAACTGGTCAAGGAGTTCCCAGAGTGGAGTGTAGAGAAAGTGGCTCAGAAAGTGCGTGTGGATTCTCGTCATTTAGCAGCTGAAGATGAAACAGCTGGTGATATGGCAGAGAAAGCGGCCCGTAGGTTGTTTGAGGAGAATCAGATTGATCCAAAGAATATTGACTTCCTTATGCTCTGCACCCAGAGTCCAGACTATTTTCTCCCATCAACGGCTTGTATCCTTCAGGATAGGTTAGGCATCCCAACTTCTGCAGGTGCCTTTGACTATAATTTAGGATGTTCAGGATGTGTCTATGGCATGGCCATGGCCAAAGGCCTGATTGCAGTGGGTATAGCCAAGAATGTATTGTTGCTGACAACAGAGACTTATAACAAGTATCTCCATCCTACAGATAAGAGCAATCGTTCTATCTTTGGTGATGGTGCTGCTGCATGTTTGATTTCTACGGATGGCTTTGCTGAGATAGGTGAGTTTTCATTAGGAACCGATGGCAGCGGTGCTAATAATCTCATTGTCAAGACTGGGGCATCTCGTCAGAAAGAAGCGACAGGCAAGTTCGCGGAGGATGATGAAGGTCATATTTGGTATGATGATTATCTCTATATGAATGGTGGTAACATCTTTAACTTCACGCTTGAGGCAGTACCAGTTATGATGAAGGAGATTCTGGAGAAGAACGAATTGGAGAAAGACCAGATAGACTACTACGTATTCCATCAGGCTAACAAGTTCATGCTGAATACTATCCGGAAAGTATGTATGTTGCCAAAGGATAAATTCTATGTGAACCTGGCAACGACAGGCAATACCGTTTCTTCAACAGTGCTGATTGGACTGAAGGATTGTATGGATAATGGAATAATTAAAGAAGGCTATAAAGTGATGATTTCAGGCTTTGGCGTTGGCCTAAGTTGGGGAGGTACAATACTTTCATACCTCCCAAAATAGAATTACTACGAAAAGACATGCCTTCGGATGAAGTGAAACTTCATTTCTTTTCATAATGGAAGAAAATGAATTCTAAATACTTACATATTTTATCATCAAGCCAACTGGTAAAATCTACTGGAATATACACCATGGCAAAAGTCATTAATTCCAGTATCCCTTTTTTGCTGCTACCAGTTATGACATCATATCTGTCTCCTGCAGATTATGGTGTTATATCTATGATAACAACTGTCGTGGCTTTTGTTACACCATTTGTTACATTGAATTTGGATACTGCAGTAGTTCGAAGATATTATTATAAAGATGGAAGCATATCAAAGTACATAGGAACATGTGTTGCCATAATACTTCTATTATGTACATTAGTTACATTATTATTGATTTCTTTCTGTAATAAACTAAGCGAATTAATACAAATACCCAATTATGTGTTCTGGTTTATCCCCGTTTACTGCTTTTTTTTGTTTTTTAAATCTATCGTGTTGTATAATTGGCAAGTTAAAGGAGAACCGATTAAATTTGGCGCGTTTTCTATTATTTCGACTTTGATAGAAGTTTCAATAGCTATAATACTTATAGTATATTTAGGATTTAATTGGCAAGGAAGAGCTATTTCATTGCTGTCAACAGGCATATTACTAGCTTTCTTTTCGTTGATCTATTTGAGAAGAAAAGGAATGTTGTTGTACAAATATAGTAAAGAATGTGCAAATCATGCGATTAAATATGGGACAGGCCTTATACCACATGCTTTAGGAGCTAGCTTGATGGTCTTATCAAACCGTTTTTTTATAACAAATATGGTGTCTATTGATGAGACGGGACTATATGGAGTGGCATCTAGCTTGTCTAGTATTCTTTCTTTTGTCACTTTGTCATTTAATAATGCCTATGTTCCTTGGTTATTCGATAAATTATCAAAAAGAGAAGATAGGCAAAATCGTCAAATAGTAAAAGTTACCTATGCATATTTGTTTTTTATTGTCTTCTTAGGCCTGTTATCTTATTTATTACTTATTTTTATATTTCCGTATTTTGTTAATTCAAATTTTGATGATGCAACAAAATATATACCTTGGTTACTATTGGGATATGTCTTCCAGGGTGGTTATTTTATGATGACTAATTATGTTCTGTATTCTGAAAAAACTTATTACAACGGTTTCGTAACAATAATCACAGGGGTTTTGAGTTTAATTTTTAATTATTTTCTTATCATACAATATGGCGCGGTTGGAGCCGCAATGGCTTTTTCGCTTACTTATTTTATATATTTCATTTTTACATGGATAGTTGCAAATAAGGTTTGCAAGATGCCATGGATTAAAGGTTTGTTACAATGGGAAAAGTAGAATTGTTAAGTATTCTGTATAGTTTCTTATATTCAATAAGAATCTTTGGTCATTTAAACTCATCTGGACGTTTGTTTTATAAAAAAGAATTAAAAGGCGATATTCATGTGTTGGGCAACGGACCATCCTTAAAAGAAAAACTAAAGGAGTATCGTATAAATTCCGACATTGTGTCTTTTGCAGTAAATGATTTTGCTGTATCAGATTTTTATTCTATAGTTAAGCCTAGTTATTATATGTTGGTAGACCCAGCATATTGGATAGATAATGCAAATATGATTGATATGGAAATAAGGGAGAAAGTCTACCAGAATATGAATGAGAGAACGATTTGGCCAATGACTCTTTTCGTACCAAGTTATGTTAAAAAGAAAAAGATAATGGAACAATTCGTTCACAATAGCAATATCATAATCCGTGCGATTAATTATACTAATTTTTATCCGACAAAGACATGGTACTATAAGTATATTTTGAAACATAATTTTGGGGTGGTGCCAGTTGGAAATATATTGGGGCAGGCTATTTATGCTAGCATAAATATGGGTTTTAAAAATATTTATATATATGGCGCGGAGCATTCATGGACAGAAGATATAAGAGTGAATGACAAGAACCAGGTTTGTACTATTAAGAAACATTTTTTTGATGCAGAAGAGCAAAAGTTGGTTCCATGGCTAAAGGCCAATGGTGATACCTTTAAGATGCATGAGGTTCTCGCCTCTTTAAGAAATCATTTTTTAGGTTATCATTTTCTGGAATGGTATTCAAAACAAATGGGCGCACATATATTAAATTGCACAACAGGGTCTTTTATAGATGCTTTTGAAAGAAGAAATGGGCAAAACAAATAGGGTTACCATTAATACTATAACGGATTGGTTGGTTGTTTTTTTTAACATAACCTATCATCTCTCAATAATCAAAGTATATACCTTTGATTTACTACCAATACAACCCTATCTAGGATTATTGGTATTTACTACTATTTGTTATTGTTATAGATTTGGGAGAAAGGTTAATTTTCAATTTTTTATTAGTCACAACATCATACTCTCCCTCTTTTTCCTTATATACACATTTGATGTATTTCAAGTATTTATGTTAGATCCTCTATCATCACTTCTGAGACTAATAACAGCACTAGATTTGTTTATATTTGGTGCTTATTTGATGAAATTATGGGATAATAGTAAGGCTATAGATTCGAATATATTATATATTTCTAAACCGTATATATGTTTTTGTGTATATAATGTATTTATTGTTATTTTTGTAGCCATCTTGATTAAGTGTAATATTATTTCGCCTGAAACAAATCAATTGGCGCCTAATTCTGTTACCAAAGTTAATGTGGCCGAGGGTCAGACTTACTTTTTCCCTTATTATTTGTCTATAACAGCCAAGAGTTTTCGTATACTTGGTGATTTTGGTTTGCCAATGATAACAGGTCTATCTCATGAGCCGCATGTTCTTAATTATATTGTATTGCCATCACTTTTTCTTATCATGGCAATAAAAGAATGGGGTGTCTGGAAATTTTTCATATATGCTTCTTATTTAGCGTTGTTCGTAATCAATTTTTCTACAACAGCCTTAATGGCGTTAGGAGCTGTGTTGTTTGCAGATTTGATATGGCTTCTTTTTGTAAAGCGTAATAGTTTGGCACTTATTCCTATAGCAATTGTTATTATTCTTGTTGTATTATATGCAAACCCAATCGTAGAACTAGCAAGTACAGAAGTCTTACATAAAACAGATGGAGCAGGAGGCTCTTTGGATTATTCATCGCGTATGCTAAATTACATGATACATCCAACGAGTATTATTGGTGCAGGAAATATGCCTGGTGATCTACAAGTACAAAATGCATATAATATTGGATTAGTTACTTTTTTATTAGACTTCTTTTTTCTTATATTTATAATTATGATGATTCTTAAAATTTCGTTTTCAAATGATAGAAGACGTCATTATATTGGCTTGGCATGTATGTACGTCCTGGTCCATTCATTAAAAGTAAATATGCTTGCTCTAAATTATCCATATTTTGGTTATATTGTTCTGATTTTGTCAATTTATTTTTCTAATTACAGACAAACGCGGTTACTGAGAAAAATGAAACAATGCAAAGCAAGTTGATTGGTTTATAGTAGATGAAACATGTTTTTAATTATTTATATGTATGACGTACAAAGAAGTTTATGACATTGCTGTTCCTCTCAAGAAAAGGCAAGAGGAAAAATGGAATATTTTAGCGAACAACATTTTTAGGCCAATATCAGTTTTGCTGACAGTGCCATTGGTTAATACGAAAATTAAGCCAATCACAATAACGGCTATATCTATTGTATCTGCCATATTAGGTTTTGTGTTGGTTTCTTCTTCTCTTTCGGTATGGCTGTCAATACTAGGTTGGTTTTTCTTTTTTGCTTGGGATATATTAGATGGAGTTGATGGCAATCTTGCCAGATGTACTAATCAGTGCTCACCGCTTGGCGATCTGTGGGATACTACTGGAGGTTACGCAGCTATGGTCCTTATTTATTTTTCAGTGGGAATTGCTGCAGCATTCGATAATAATACTTTCGAATTTGCCTCGCCAATTATGATGAGTATTTTCGGGGGAGCAACTGCAATTATGTCAATATTCCCGAGACTTGTAATGCATAAAAAGAAGTCGTCTGGCATAGAATCAGACGTTATCAAGGAGATGACAAACAAGCAAGATTTTAGTATTTCAAAAATATTTGCACTGAACTTCATATCTCCAACTGGTTTTATGCAAATTTTTCTACTTATTTGTATAATTACGCACACACTGAATATTTTTATATCTTTTTATTTTATTGTAAATTTTGCAATAATGATATTAAGTTTAAGAAAGTTATTAAAAGCGTAATCAAAGCGTAGTTATTATGTACGGAGCAATTTTGTTGGCGGCCGGCAGCGGAACAAGGTATCATGGTAAGAAACAAGATTTAATTTTCCATGGAAAACCTATCTGGCGTTACGCATATGAAACGGCATTGACTGTTGTTGGTGAGAGAAATATTGTGGCAGTTGGGAAAGATATACAAGGTGGTGCTACAAGAACGGGGTCGGTGATGAATGGACTTAACGCTTTACCAAAAGACATAGACAGGGTGATTCTAGTTGAAGCAGCCCGCCCAATGGTAACTCGGGAGCAGATTGTTCAATTGTTGGAAGATCCATTCCCTTCATCGTCTTTTGTTCGCCCTTTAGTAAACACAGTTATTTATCGTGATGGAACATACATAAACAGAGGTGATCTCTATGACCTCCTTACTCCTCAGGCATTTGATAGGAATATGTTGGAAGCTGCCTACCAAAGCGGTAAATTTGATGATATGACAGATGAAACTAGGGTGATATTTGAGTACCATGGAGTGAAGCCTCATTTCATTGAGACAGAATCAAATCTCTTTAAAATAACGTATCCTGGTGATTTGGATATAATAGAATCAATATATCAATTACAAGTAAAAAATGGAATCAGATAAAAAAAAGAAGAAAGTGCTGATTACAGGCGGTAGTGGAGGCATAGCACAGGCCATTAAAACTCTACTTGAAGAAGATGGCTACAACGTGCTTGCTCCTACAAGAGCGGAAATGGATGTTACCGACTGGAATAGCATCGAAAACGTAATTATGGATTTTGTTCCTGACATACTCATCAATAATGCTGGGTATGTGGTTCCCCAATCAATTAAAACAATGGATTTGGAAAACACAAAAAAGCATTTTGATATTAATATAGGAGGAACCTTTTATTGTACAGGTATAGCTTTAAAGTACAATCCCAATCTGCAAATTGTAAACATAGGTTCTGCGGCAGCAGTTGAATCTCACGCGACTTGGAGTGAGTACTGTGCTTCCAAGGCTGCGGTTGTAATGGCTACAAAATGTTGGGCGGAGGACGGCTTATATGCTGTATCCATCTCACCCGGACGTACTAGAACAAAAATGCGCAAGTTCTTGTTTCCAGAAGAAGATCAAACCACCCTATTAGAGCCAGAGGATTTTGCCAAGGTCGTCATGAAAGGAGTGCGTAAAGAATATCCTTCTGGATCAAATGTCTTAGTAAGGAAACAAAACGTACAGCAGTTGATAAATGAATAAAAACATTACAATATGAATTGTTCAGAATATTTAGTCGATTTTTTGATTGCCCATGGCGTTACTGATGTATTTGGTTATGCTGGAGGCTACATTGTTCCTTTTATGGATGCTCTTTATAAAAGGAGAGAAGAAATAACAACACATGTTTGTTACCACGAACAAGGATGTGCTCTTGCTGCAGACGGCTATGCAAGAACGAGTGGAAAGCTTGGAGTTTATTTCACAACCTCTGGCCCAGGGGCCGTAAATGCTTTTGGCGGTCTTGCTGATGCTTGGTTTGATGGATTTCCAATAATGGGCATCTGTGGTAATGTCCCAACGAATGAAATGAAAGGTTTTTCTGGTATTCGCCAGAATGGCTTTCAGGAAATGGACATTGTTTCAATGACAAGAACTATTACGAAGTATTCTGTTACAGCCAATAGTCCAGATGGATTTTCAGAAATTCTAAATCGCGCATATAATATGGCTCTCCTAGGAAGAAAGGGCGGTGTTATTATTGATTTTCCATTGGACATTCAACAGAAAGAAGTTGTGAGTCAGAATTATTAATCAAGAAAATTCATCAGCTATGATATTCAAACCTCAATATAAAAAGCCCGTTCTTATTGCTGGTAATGGAGCAAGAACAGCGGATGCCGTGGATATGATTCATGAATTTGTAAGAAAAACAAATATTCCTCTGCTAACGACAATGAACGGTGTAGACATTGCCCAAGATGATTTGCACATTGGGTTTATTGGAACGCATGGTAATCGCATAGCCAACATGATACTGCGTGAATGTGATTTGATTGTAACCATTGGCGCTCGTCTTAGTCTTAGACAAGTAGGCAGATATACCGCCAACTTTGCACCTCAGGCTCATTTGGTCAGAGCAGACATTGATGAATCTGAGCTAAGTAGAAATATTAAGAATGACGAAGACAAGTTCCATACTGATGCTAGAGATTTTATGCGCAAGTTGTTGGATGAACCTGTGGGGGAATTTAGTGCATGGAAAAAACAGTGTTTGGAGGCAAAGGCTGTTTTGGACGAATATGACAAACAGCCTGGAAATAGAGCTGTAGAGGCAATAGGTGCAATGCTACCTCCAAATGCAAACGTATCTGTAGATGTTGGTATGAACCAATGCTGGACTGCACAGTCTCTTGTTTTAAAAGGTGACAAGGGGCGAATTCATATAAGTGGTGGCTATGGCACCATGGGTTGTGGACTTCCCTTTGCTATAGGCTCTGCTATTGCAAAAAAGGGTGAAACAGTGTATAGCATCTCTGGTGATGGCGGTTTCCAAATGAACATTCAGGAACTTGAGACAGTGAAGAGAGAGAATCTTCCTATTAAAATATTCATTCTTAATAATAAAGTCCTTGGTAAAATTAGTGAAACCCAACATTTCAGTCATGGCGACCGCTTTGCTTGTACGGCAGTATCAGGTGGCTATACTGTCCCTGAATTTGTGCGTATAGCAGAAGCTTACGGCATTAGGGGGGCAAAGCTCCCGAGCTATGAAGAATTGAGCAAATACAAGGGTTGGATTGAGGATAAAGAGCCATGTCTGTTTGATATTGCACTTCCAGAGAATAGTTTATTAACACCTAAGATAAAGTGGGAAACAGGAAAGATTTCGCCAGTAATATCTGATGATATTGTTGAAAACGTTAAAGAAATATTAAGGAGATAAGATTAATATATGCTTTTCAATACCATTGACTTTGTCATTTTCCTAATAGCAGTGGTGATAGTGTATTATGCCATCCCATCAAATAAGTATAGGAAAATGTTTCTGTTAGCAGCTTCCTATTACTTCTATGCTTGTTGGAATGTGGCTTTCTTGGGTCTTTTGTTATTCGATACGGCTGTATCCTATTTAGCGGGCCGACTGATGGAAGGGAAAGAAAAGTCATATCAGAAAAAAGTACTATGGCCTTCTGTAATTCTTATATTTACTCCATTATTTTGCTTTAAGTATCTCAACTTCTTTCTGACGGCATTTCATGATTTACTAACGTCGTTAGGATTAGCAATGACAGTTCCGGAGTTTGAATTGCTGTTACCAATAGGAATTTCCTTCTATACATTCATGTCAATTGGATATGTTGCAGATGTCTATTTGAAGAAGATAAATCCTGAACACAATGTACTGGATTATCCACTATTTATTGGGTTCTTTCCACAGATTGCGTCGGGACCGATAGGAAGGGCACCTAGTATTTTGCCTCAATTTAAGGAAAAGCATCCGTTCTTGTTTGATAATCTTTCTATAGGAGCGAAAATGATGCTATGGGGTTTCTTTATGAAACTAGTAGTTGGTGACAGGGCCGGCATATATGTGGATACGGTATTTGGTAATTTTGCAAACCATAATGGAGGTTCATTATTGTTGGCAACGTTTATGTACACCATCCAAATTTATTGTGATTTTGCTGGTTATTCATTGATTGCAATAGGTTCTGCTCGTATTATGGGATATGAACTGATGCCCAATTTTCGTAGGCCATATTTTGCAACCAGTGTAACGGACTTCTGGCGAAGATGGCATATTTCTCTTTCAACTTGGTTTCGCGATTATGTTTATATCCCCTTGGGAGGTAGTAGAGTTGGAGAAATTAAACTCTATCGTAACATCATGATAACTTTCCTAACCTCTGGCCTTTGGCATGGGGCTGCCTACACTTTTATTGTATGGGGTGCGTACCATGGCTTGGCTCAGGTTATAGGAAAGATGACTCATGAAAAGAAAATCTCTATTTGGAAATCGCTGAAAGTGGATCCAGATGGAGGTTTTAAAAAAAATGTTGATATTGTTCTGACGTTTGTTATTGTTAGTTATGGTTGGATGATATTCTATGTCTCTGACTTTAGTACTGCCATTGAGATAACAAAGGGTTATTTCCATTTGGGAGTACCATACGTACATCAGACGACTCTTTTCTTCTTTGCAATTGGTTTTTTTATTCTTTTTATTAAGGATTTCAAGGATGAGTTTATGCCAAACAAGCACTATCTGTTGGAAAGTAAATTTGTTCCTGTAAGATATGTCTCATTTGCGTTTCTTTCAGTACTGATTGTGTTGATAGGTGTGCTTGGCGGCGGTCAGTTTATTTACTTCAAATTTTGATACAATGGATCTAAATAAGAATAAACTGGGGGGGGCACTTTTATCAATACTTGCCGTCTTGTTATTGTTGGTCCTGATGGACTTGTGTGTCGGTGGAATCAGTTCATGGCTTTATCATCGCTCTAAATATGGTATATTCCACAGGCAGTTATATGTACTTAACCAATCGAGAGATGATATCATTATATTGGGATCTTCAAGGGCATCGCACCACTATGTCTCAAGCATCTTTACAGATAGTCTCGGCTTGAGTTGTTATAACGCAGGCAGCGAGGGGATGTGCATTTATTACCACTATGCCATGCTGGCTGCAATGATGGAAAGAGGTCATTGTCCCAAAGTGGTTATTTATGATGTGATGGATTTGGATGCTATGGAATATCCAGGCCCAACTTTTACTCTTGATGCTGCTCTTGATAGACTAGCGCCTCATTATGGTGAATATGAATGCGTTGACTCTTTGTTTGACTTAAAAGACTGGAAAGAGAAAGTAAAGCTTCAATCATTAACATATCGGTATAATTCGAAGTTCGTACAGTCTTTCAAATGTAACTTTATGCCGCTGCCTGAAGATAATGGATATGAAAAAGTTGTTGGTAAGCTTCCTGATAATATGGATTTTATAAAGGAAGAATACGATGTTTGTGAGTTAGATTCACAGAAATTGCGGTATATGCAGAAGATGGTGGACTTGGCAAAGAATCACCAGATAAAGATATTTTTTGTATTCTCACCAAGCTTTAAGGATAATCCTTCAAAGGCATACGATGCGGCAAAGGAAATAGCCCATCGTAACCAAATAGAGGTCATAGATTGTTATAACGAACCGGCATTGATGAAGCGCGAGTTTTTTAGAGATCTGATGCATCTGAATGATGATGGTGCTCATGTCTGGTCATCGTATTTAGCCCATATATTAAAAAAGTTGAATGAAAAAAATATTATACATAGGTGGCTTTGAAATGCCCGACAAAAACGCAGCTGCTCAGAGAGTTCTTTCAATAGCAAAGGCTTTGAAAATGGCTGGATATGAAATATCTTTCTATGGTGTTACTGGGTCTAATGATTTTGAGGGTACAGTCGATGGCTTTTATTATGAGTCTTATCCTCACCCTGAAACTACTTTGGCATGGTTTAAATATGTGTTAGGCAAAGGTATCATAAGTTATATAAAGAAAAAGACGCCAGACTACGTGGTATTGTATAATTATCCATCAATTGCTCAGGAAAGAGTTATTTCATATTGCAAACGCCATAAAATAATAACAATTGGCGATATAACCGAATGGTACAGATCTTTTTCTATTCCTAAGAAAATAGATACATGGTATAGGATGCGAGTCAGTAATAAGCATTTAGATGGTATTATTGCAATTAGCAGATATTTGGCAGATTATTACAAAGGTAAAGTCTTAATACAGCTACCACCATTGGTTGATAAGCAGGATAATAAATGGAACATTCGCCCTTTGGAGCGTAAAGATAACAAAATACACTTAGTATATATCGGAACTGGTTCAATTAAAGACAGACTTGATAAAATTATTAAAGGAATCCAACAGGCTGGCTCGGAAAAATATTTTTTAGACGTAATAGGCATTACAGAAACACAGTTTTATGAAATTTATCAACAGCGTTTAGATAAATTATCTTTTAGTGTTGTGTTCCATGGCAGATTACCACATATAGAGGCGCTTAGGTACCTGAAAAGTGCAGATTTTCAAATCTTTTTCCGAGATAATATTCGTGTTAATAATGCAGGATTCCCAACTAAGTTTGTTGAGTCTATGTCTGCAGGAATTCCAGTTATTACAAATCGTATAAGCAATATTGATGATTATATAAAGAATGGAGTCAATAGCTTCATGATATCCCATCCAGAGGATAACGAAATAAGTGAAGTTCTAAATAAGATATCATTGTTATCTCTAAGCGAAATAGATTCTATAAAGGGTCGTTGTTTGACAGATGAATTTGATTATAGGAGATATGTTGATATTCTTCAGCTATTTTTGTGTAGACTTTAGAACAAGAAATAGAATGGAGATTATATAGTGACAAATAAGGAACTCTATACTTTTTATTTTTGAAGATTCTTTTTATAACACAGTATTTTTATCCTGAAGTATTCAGAGGTAACGATATCGCCTTCCATTGGGCTAAATTGGGATATGATGTTCATGTTGTGACAGGAACTCCGAATTATCCACATGGAAAAATCTATGAAGGATATAAGTGGCCTAAAAAGCGGAAAGAGACAATTCATGGCGTGCATGTGACAAGACTGCCGATTTTTCCTAGGGGGAACAATCGAGTTATGCTAGCATTAAACTATATTAGCTATTTAGTGATAGGATGCATATATATTCTATTTCATGCTGTCAATCATCGGTATGAAAATGTATTTGTTCAGCAACTCTCACCTGTTACTATGTCCGCTCCTGGTGTTTTTTTTAAAAAACTCACAGGGGTGTCTCTTTATACATGGGTCTTGGATTTATGGCCAGAAAGTCTGGAAGTCGTCGGCGGTGTTCGAAATAAGTATATTCTGCGTTTTTTCGATTTCTTTGTAAAAAAGGAATATGAATATTCAGATAAGATTTTAATAAGTTCCAGAAGTTTTAGAGAGAGTGTGCTAAAATATGGGGATTACCAGTCTAAAATTTTATATTTTCCACAATGGGCAGATATTAATGACGGAGAGATTGTTGCTCCAAATGTATCTCCTGTTATACCAGAAGGTTTCAAGATAATGTTTGCCGGGGCAGTAGGCGAGGCACATGGTTTTGAAAACATAATGCATGCAGCATTGCTTACAAAAGACTATCAGAACATAAAATGGATTATAGTGGGTGAAGGGCGGAAATATGATTGGGTTAAGAGATATGTGAGTGAGCATCAACTACAAGAAACAGTAATACTATTGGGTAGATATCCAAAAGAAACTATGTCATGGTTTTTTGATAAAGCTGATGTGATGTTGGTCAGTTTAAATGATAATCCTCTCTTTAAACTATACGCCCCCGCAAAGATATCCACATATATGGCAGCAGGGAAACCAATCTTGGCCATATTGGAGGGAGAGGGGGCAGATATTATTAATGAGGCAGAATGTGGATGGACATTTTCGCCTAATAATCTTATTGATTTAGCAAATAAAATAATTGAACTTTTGAATACTAATAAAATAGAGATTTTGGAAAAAGGACGGAATTCGAGATCCTATTATAACTATTATTTCAAAAAGGACAATTGTTTGTTGGTGTTAGATAAAATGTTATTTTCTACTGTAACTATTTCACGTTAATTAGGTAGAATGAATCAAATCGTCTCAAAGGAAAGTTGTTGCGGATGTGGCGCCTGCATGAGTGCTTGTAACCATGAGGCCATTTATATGCAATATGACGATGAAGGCTTTGAATATCCAGAAATAAGACAGAATTCATGTGTTGATTGCGGCTTATGTCTACAAGTTTGTCCAGTATTCAATTTCAATTACGAACGAAGTAAATTATATAGTAGTGTCCAGAAAGGTTATATAGCTAAAAACAATTGTTACGGACAACGAATAATAAGTTCGTCTGGAAGTATCTTTCCTCCGCTTGCGGAATGGGTTCTGGAAAAGGGAGGTATAGTCATCGGAACAGCATTTGACGAGCAATTTGATACAGTTCATTTGATTGTTGATAATAAAGATGATTTAGTTAAACTTCAGGGCTCCAAATATTTACAATGTAAAGTTGATAAGAATACCTTTAAAATTATCGAGAAGGAGTTGCAGAATGACAGAATTGTTCTATATTCTGGATTAGCTTGTCAGGTAGAAGGTTTGAAATCATATTTGAAGAAAGAGTTTCAGAACCTATATACAATAGACTTGATTTGTATGGGTATTCCTTCATCTGTGGTTTGGCAGAAATATCTTCATGCATTTTTCCCTCGTGAGAGTATTGTTAAGGTTAACTTTAAAGAGAAAAGTATTGGATGGAGTAAATTTTGTGTTAAAATAGAAACGGACAAGCGAAATTATATTGAAAGAGGAATGGAAAACTTGTATCTTCAAAGTATGTTTCATACATATAATATGCGTAGATCTTGTTTCTGTTGCCCTTTTAAAAAGGCTGAGCGTAGAAGTGATTTTACTATAGCAGACGCATGGGGAGTTTCCAAACAAGCAACCAGTTTAAATGATGAAAAAGGTTTGTCTTCTGTAATTGTACATAGTCCAAAGGGGTTGGTTCTGTGGGAAAAATTGGGAAAAAGAATAGAATCAAAAGAAATTGGAGTAGATGACATAGAAAAAGGAAATGAAAACTTGGTGAAGTGCAAAGAATCAGCATCTGATAGAATGATGTTTTATCAACTATTAGATCAAAACCCAGATCTCGCATTCTTAAAGATGTGTTCGGTGAAGAAACCATCGATAATTGTAAGATTCTTAAAAGGGTTATGTTGTAGTATTAAGAAATCATTATAGAATGAATATAAAACGATTGTTTTCATCTTCATTTTGGTCAAGTAATTCCAAACTATTCAGGGAATTATATGATTATGATTTAGCTTTTAATGCATCATTCAGAGGAAAGAAATATCTTACCAAAAGAGATGAACAGATGCTCCCGATTCGTTATCTGAAGTGTTATCGAAAAGCTCAAGCTGCGATAGGGTCAATTTGGTATTTCTGGTATATGAGGAGGTTAGTGCGAATTAGCGAAAGAACTGGTATCATGTTAAACGAAAATTTGAATTTACCAAAGGGATTGATAATAGGACATCCTGGTACTATTATAATCAATGCAAACGCCAAATTTGCTGGTAATCTTTTTCTAACTCATGGCGTCACAATAGGGAGGGATATTAGAGGCAAGAGATTCGGTGCCCCCAGATTTGGAAAGAATGTATGCATACGATGTAATTCTACAGTCGTTGGAAATATCAGTATAGGAGATGACGTGCTGATAGCTCCAAATACATTTGTGAACTTTGATGTGCCCTCTCACTCTATCGTTATAGGAAATCCTGCTCAAATTCACCACAGGGCAAATGCGACAGAAGGACATTTGGGTATTGTATATCGAAATGAGTGAGTTGCAATGGAACAAAGAGGCTCCCTGAAAGAAAGAACCAAAGCGGGTGTTATTTGGAGTGGTCTTAGTACTTTTTCCAACCAAGGACTATCATTCATTTTTGGGATAATCCTAGCCCGACTTTTAACTCCAAGCGACTATGGAATAATCGCTTTGTTAATGGTTTTCATTAGTGTGATTTCCATTTTTGTAGACAGTGGTTTTTCTGTAGCATTAATCCGAAAAGAAGAAAAAAAAAAGGAGGACTTTGATACCGAGTTTTACTTTAATATTATAGTAGGAGCTTGTTGTTATTGTTTTCTATTTGTTTTAGCTCCATATATAGCAGATTTTTATGACATTCCTCTGTTGAATCCTATATTAAAGGTATTATCAATAAAACTAATTTTACAGTCATTCATAATCGTTCAGACAGCAATTTTTTCTATTAATCTTGATTTTAAAACACCAGCGCTGATTGGACTAATTTCTAATGCAATTTCTGGATTATGTGGTATATGTTTTGCATATTGTGGTTTTGGCATCTGGGCTTTAGTTATTCAGCAGATTACTGGTCAGGCAATTATGATGTTAGCCTTGTGGGTAAAGTCTAGTTGGAGACCGTCATTACGGTTTTCAAATGAATCATTTCAATATATGTTTGATTTCGGATCAAAGATGATAGTTTCATCGTTAATACAGACTATTTATAATAATTTATATCCATTATTAATAGGAGGCAAATTCGGCGCAATAGATGTTGGCCTATATTCCCGGGCAAACCATTTAGCACAGTTCCCTTCTGCTAATATTTCCACCATTTTGAATAATGTTACTTTCCCAATATTAAGTAAAATTAACAAGGATGAACAAAGAGTAATTGAAGTATACAATAATATATTAAAAACTGTGTCATATGTTGTTTTTCCTGTAATGATAATCATTGCCATAAATGCACGCCCATTGGTATTGCTATTATTAGGTAATAAATGGGAAAGCTGTATAGTGTTATTACAAATCTTATGCTTTGCGTTTATGTGGCAACCTATTAGTTCTATCAATCAAAGTGTTCTTAAAGTTGTTAATAGACCTGACATGCTTTTGAGATTAGAATTAATTAAAAGGCCTATTGGCGTTATTGTTGTATTATCTTCTCTTTATTTCGGAATGATAGGTGTATGTATCGGCACGATATTAATCTACCTTATAGCGTTTGTCGCGGATAATACTTATGCAAGTAAAGCCTTGAATATTTCTAAAGCACAGCAGTTTGGAATTTTTGTGCCTTTTATGATTAATTCGATAATAATGGGCATCTTCGCGATTGTCCCAATGTTTATGATATCTTCTGTTATTTATCAGATCTTATTTAGTGTTTTAGTCGCGATGTGTTATCTACTTCTGACTTCACGACATTTTTTTAGAGCCACTTTTGCTAATGTGATGATTCTTATGAGAAATAAGAGTTTGTGAAGATGAACATTCTTGTTGTAAACCAACCCCTTGGAAATCGTGGTGATGAAGCAGCACATAAGGCTTTTATTAGAACCTTATGCAGTAAAATTGAAAATGCTCATGTTATAGTGTTGTTTGTTGATTATCAATATACAAGCATATCTCATATTGATGTAGGTCTCAATCAAGTAAAGTATATTTCAATATTATCGACCAAGCCTTATAGGATGTTAGTAAGTTGGTATATAAGACATACCAATTCCAAGTGGATGTTTTATGTGTTTAAAACTTTTAGGGAATTGTGGGCATATTATCAATGGTCTGATGTCGTTGTTTGTGCACCGGGTGGCATCTGTATGGGAGGATTCCAGAACTGGTCACATCTTTATTTCTTAGCAATTGGAATGTTGGTAAAGAAACCAATTGCATATTATGGCCGCTCTATAGGACCTTTCCCGACTGAAACAAGAAGGAATCGACGATTTAGAAAGTTAAGTTTGGAATTGTTAAATTATTTCTCGTATATATCATTGCGAGATGGAATGTCCGAAGATATTGCTAGTAAGTTAGGGGTAAATTATGTGTCAACTATTGATACTGCTTTTTTGGAGACCCCTGATGCTGATATTCCAGACAAGGTTAAACAAGCAATTGATAATAAACCTTATGTTATTTTTGTACCAAATGCATTAATATGGCATTATTATTATAGGAATTATTCTGAGGAATTAGTACTTAGGTTCTTTAGCCTATTGTCAGGCATCATAATTCATAATTACCCTAATCATAAGATATTAATGCTTCCTCAATTAATATCACCTTCATCAAATCCAACTGCGGAAATTCTTTTTTTTAATCAAATTAAGAGGATAGTCGGTTCCGAGAACATGATAGTACTCTCTGATAAATATAGTAGTGATATTCAACAAGCCATCATTTCTCATTCAAAAATGGTAGTAGGAGCACGTTATCATTCAATAGTTTTTGCTTTGAATAATAATGTTCCATTTGTAGCACTAAGTTATGAGCATAAAATAGTCGGATTATTGGAGGAATTAGGGCTTGATTCATACTGTTGTGACATAACCCATGCTTTGGACTCAGATGAAGAAATGAAAAATGCCATTAGTAAAATCGAAGATATAATAAAAAAAAAACCTATAGATATTCAGACTAAAGGAATAGCTCAAATTAAGGCTCAAAAAGGATTTGAAAGTTATGTTTTATTCCTTAGGAGTATAGCACGATAAGACAATACGATAAGATGAGACCAAAGATATTAGCTTTTTATCTACCACAGTATTATCCTATTCCAGAAAATGATAAATGGTGGGGTAAGGGTTTTACGGAGTGGACATGTGTTGGTAGGGCTAAGCCTTTATTTAAGGGACATTACCAACCCAAGGTCCCAGCTGATTTGGGGTATTATGATTTACGGTTGCCGATTGTAAGAGAACAACAAGCAGCTTTAGCCAAGGAATATGGAGTAGATGGTTTCTGCTATTGGCATTATTGGTTTGGGAATGGGAAGAGATTGTTAGACCTTGTTGAGAATGAGGTTGTGGAATCTGGTAGACCTGATTTCCCATTCTGTTTCTGCTGGGCGAACCACTCGTGGGCAGCCAAAAATTGGAATGTATTTGATAGTAGACCCAATCAGAGGATTCTTATAAAGCAAGATTATCCTGGTCATGATGATTATGTTGAACATTTTTATTCATGTTTAGGCGCATTTAAAGATAAAAGATATATAAAAGAAGGAAATAAACCAGTATTTGGATTGTTTGATGCCAGTAGTATACCTGATATTACTGATTTTGTCACTTGTTGGAATGACCTGGCAAAAAGTAACGGTTTTGATGGAATATTCTTTATCTGTTATTGTATGAATGTTCAGAATTATGAGAAGGTGAAATACCTTCCATTTAATGAATTCGTTGTAGATCCGTTAAGTATGGTAGTAAAGAATTCTCCTCGATGGATGTCTATCTTGAGAGCCAAATTATCAGTGTTTACTAAAGATAAATTGGAATTTTTAAAGTTAAGAGAGTACAGAGACTATGCCGACATCGCAATTCAATATTTTGAGAATCATCCCCAATTGACAGTTTGTGTTTTGCCAAATTATGATCACTCCCCCCGTAGCGGAAAGTTTGGTATTATTCTTAATCATTCTACTCCTGCTCTCTTTAAGTCTATGTTGAGTAAGATAAAAGAAATCCTAGAAAAACGAAACACAAATAATAGCTTTTTATTTATTAAGGCATGGAACGAATGGGGTGAAGGTAATTATTTGGAACCTGATATGAAGTATGGACATGGCTATTTGCAGGCGATTAAAGATATTTTTGGATTATCATAGCTGATGATGACTCGCAACTGCTTGGTTGGCCTTACCATTGGTTATCACTTTAGCTATGGCATTAAGCGTATATAAATTATCCTCTATTGTATCTTCTTCATTAACAAAACTAAGCTAACATGCATAAGATGGTATTTGGAGGCGGTTTAGGAAATCAAATGTTCCAATATGCCTTCATGTTGCATTTAAGAAAGAATGGCTTCGGTGTTGTGGCTGATACATCCTTATATAACTATGTTAGAATGCACCAAGGATATGAGTTAGAACGAGTCTTTGGAATCCAGGAGGATATATTTAACAAAGGAGGTGTTCATCTGCTATGGTTGCGCTTCCTTATAAAATATCACCCCCGATTGTTTATTACTATTGATCCTCTTTGTTATAAGGAGGATAATATAAATAGAGGGAAGAAGTATATATACGGATTTTGGCAGGATGAAAGGTATTTTGATGATGTAAAAAATGAGATTAAGAGGTCTTTTGTATTTCAAGATATAGATGGTAGGAATAGGGCGGTTGCAGAGGCTATGTATTCTTGTAATTCTGTTTCTGTTCATATTCGAAGGGGCGACTATGCATCATATGGTATGCCAATAATGGACGATGAATATTATAAGAAAGCCATTCTATATGTTAACGGTAAAATAGAAGCCCCTTCCTATTATGTTTTTTCTGATGACCATAAGGTTGCAGAAAAGTTGATGAAGAATTTAAATGTAGATTATAATATAGTAGACTGGAATAACGGGACCGATTCCTATAAAGATATGTATTTAATGAGCCAATGTAAATACAATATAATAGCAAATAGTAGTTTTAGTTGGTGGGGTGCTTGGCTAAATAATTATACAGGGAAAATGGTGGTTGCTCCTAAAGTATGGAGCCCGCGTGCGATTCATTTGAGGCCTCAGATGGGTGATTGGATTCTAATATAGAATAATTATGATTCTTAATCATATTTTATCAAAGAATGGTTTTTATTGGCTGTTCTATTATCTTATACTTCTTTTAAAAGTTGACAGACTGCTTCCTGATAGGAGTTTTCTTGAACTGCAATTTAGATGTCTTGTCGGTAAGAAACTGGATTTGAAAGATCCGAAAACATTTAATGAGAAATTACAGTGGTTAAAGTTGTATGACCGTCGTCCAGAATATACTACGATGGTTGACAAATATGCCGTTAAGAAATATGTAGCAGATAAAATTGGAGAGGAGTTTGTAATTCCAACCCTTGGGGTCTGGAATAAAGTTGAAGATATAGACTGGGACGACCTACCTGATCAATTTGTATTAAAATGTACCCATGATAGTGGAGGTTTGGTAATCTGTCGTGACAAAGCTAAATTTGATATAAGAGCTGCAACTAAGAAATTGCGTAAAAGCCTAAAAAGAAATTTTTATATGGCAGGATGCGAGTGGCCTTATAAAAATGTTCCTCGTAGAATTATTGCTGAAGAGTATATGGAGGATAAAGCGGTTTCAGATCTACCTGATTATAAATTTTTCTGCTTTAATGGTGTAGTTAAAGCTCTTTTTATTGGAACGGAACGTGGTTCAGGTGATGTAAAATTCGACTATTATGATTCAGATTTCAATCATCTGGATTTGATTCAAGAGCATCCAATGTCAGGAAAAATACATTCCAAACCAGTAAACTTCGAAAAAATGAAAGAACTTGCTAGTCATTTATCGAAAGGATTACCACACGTAAGAGTTGATTTTTATAATATTAATGGCAAAATTTTTTTTGGAGAAATGACTTTTTTTCATCATGGTGGAGTTGTACCATTCCATCCTGAAAAATGGGATTATATTTTTGGGGGATGGTTAAATCTTCCCAAGAATAACTTAACGTATAAGTATGTTTAAGTATACTGTTTTTAGACTCTTTAGTCTTACTTTCTTTAGTAGACTTTGGGGATATTTAACATGCCCCATAATGATAAATGGTGGTAAGTTTATACAAATTGGGAAATCTGGTATAGGTCGAGGAACCGTTATCTCTGCAATAGAAGAATATGGGCACAAAAAGTATACACCAAAGATTATAATCGGTAATCATTGTTCTATAGGAGAGTTTTCACATATAACTGCCTGCCAGGAGGTGAGGATCGGTAACCATGTATTAACAGGCCGAATGATATATATATCGGACAATAATCACGGAGATTGTACTCGTGAAGAAATGGATATTCCCCCGGCTCTTCGTCAACTGACGGTGAAGGGACCTGTAATTATTGAAGATAATGTTTGGATAGGAGAACGAGCTGTTATTTTATCAGGTGTTACAATTGCTAAAGGTGCAGTAGTTGCCGCGAATGCTGTCGTTACACAGGATGTTCCGCCATATTCAGTAGTAGGCGGCGTACCAGCAAGAATAATTAAACAACTATAGTTGTGAAGATTTTGGTTGTAAGCTCTTTCAGATGGGAGATGTATGCCCCTGCTTTTTACCAGGCATGGGAGAAAATGGGGTGTCGTGTAGATAAAGTAGATTGGGATAATTATTCTTATCGGAATTCTAATATTATTTATCGAACTTTAAACTATATACAAGAAAGATTCCATCATGGACCAAAATTGAGTTTATATAATAAAGATATAGAAGATCGGGTAAATAATACGAATCCAGATTTTGTTTTTCTGTATCGATGCTATCATGTTCTCCCCAGAACCATAGAGGCCATTAGCAAGAAAACCATAGTTTTTACTTATAACAATGATGACCCTTTTAGCGGTATTCCTTCAAGATCATATTTCAGGTATTATTTGAATTGTGCAAAGCTATCTCATTTGAATTATGTATATCGCGAAAGAAACATACGTGATTTCGCAGATATTGGCATTCATAATACAAAACTGTTGATGCCATATTATCGGAAGGAGCATAATTATCAGATAAGATGCAAAAAAGAACTCCCAATAGTGTTTCTTGGACATTATGAGAATGATGGAAGAGACAAATTGATTTTAAAACTACTAAAAGAAAACATACCTATCATTGTTTTTGGGGATGCAAAATGGAAGAAAGCCCCCCTTTATTCTCAAATTAAACAGGTTATTAATCCAGCTAAGAGAGGTTCTGAATATAATGAAACGATCAATAAAGCTAGGATCTGTTTGGTTTTGTTCTCCAAATTAAACCATGATACATATACACGAAGATGTTTTGAAATACCAGCGACAAAAACTGTTATGCTAAGCGAGTATTCTGGGGATATGGTACGACTATTCCCAGAAGACGAATGTGCAGTGTACTTTAAAAGTGAAGAAGAATTGGTGAATAAAGCCAGGATGCTGTTGGACCACCCAGAACTTGGACAGCGGATAGCTGATAAAGCTTATGATAAACTACAGGATATGAAGGCTTCTGAGTATGATAGATGCCAGGAGATAATTAATGGTTTCAATTCGTTGAGAGAAAATGGTAAATCAAAGAAATAGTAGTTTGGAATTATTGCGTATTATCAGTAT
>JAEEGL015756032.1_pt1 | contig 25212 bp, 18 predicted proteins | sample 9134231 | NCBI WGS metagenome assembly JAEEGL01 (sample SAMN16246548, study PRJNA631951) | gut metagenome | biome: gut microbiome; feature: rumen; material: fiber-attached | host: Bos | place: Iran: Karaj | collected 2018-10 | reverse complement strand
TCTCCCCAACACCGTGACCGCCTGACAAAAAATGAGCAGACTCACCGAGCCTGCTCCCTTACATACGAAAATCAGATAAGTTGAATATATAGAAAAACTGAGTGTCCATAACTCACTTGCGTTATGAACACTCAGCATGGTCGGAGTGGCCGGATTTGAACCGACGGCCTGATGCTCCCAAAGCACCCGCTCTACCAGCTGAGCCACACCCCGTCGGTAGTTTATAATACCACATTTTTTATAAATTGTCAAGTACGGGCGTTTTATTTTTTGCGTTTGTTATACTTTGATTTTATTGGTAATTAAATCAAAAATTCATCATTTTTCTTAAAAAAACACGATTTATATATTGACTTTTATTATAATATGTAGTATTATATAATTTGAATAATCAATATCACGGCTCGTTTATCTGCTTCGGCGCTTTATGCGCGGAGGTCTGTTTTTTGCGGCGTTTATTTTTTGTCTTTGCCGCAGAGTAAATTATTGGTTGTTGACAAACGCGTTTTTTTATGATAGAATAAAAAACGACACGATGATAATTATCATATACGGGAGTACATAAATATATGAATAACAAAGAGCCTGAAAAGAATCGCGTTAACGGAAAAAACGTTATCAACATAAGGTGGACGCTTCTGTTTTTTGACTTTCTTGTTTTTGCCGCCTGCACCGTCGCTCTTTACTTTCTGAGCGACTTCGGCGCAAAAGGATCTTTTCCCGTCTGGACGGTCGTCATATCCGTTTGTTTTGTGTTCTTATTCAGGTTTGCATTCAGGATCTACAGTCAGATATGGAGATACGGCGGCGTTCAGTCGTTTCTGAAGCTTATGCTCGCCGACTTGCTTGCCTGCCTCTGTTCCATCGCCGTAAATCTGTTCATACCGGATCCGAGACCGAGGTCCGCCGACGTCATAGCTCTTATCGGCATCGATCTTTTGTTCGCGATAGGCGCGAGGATGACGTATAACTATTTTTACAAACACAGAGCCGCCAACGGCGCGGTGGGCAAGGCATCGAGAGCCGTTCTCCGTATATTCGGCATACGCGAGGAGATTTCGGACGAGCATGACAGAAGCACAATCAACATAGCGATAGTCGGCGCCGGCAACGACGGCACCGCCCTGGCGGAGGCTCTCATAAGCGACGGTACGTCCGCGTACAGACCGAAGCTGTTCATTGACATCAAAAAAGAAAAGATCGGCAGAAGCATCCTCGACATAAACGTCATATCCGAGGATCAGCTCACAAAGGAACGCATCGAGGCGGATGAAATATCCGAGATTGTTTTCGCGGTTCCCGAGATGAGCGTTGAGGATAAGAAGGCTCTGTTTGAAAAATACAAAAACTACGGCTGCAAGCTTAAGGTCTACGAAAAGTCCGCGCTTATAGCAAGCGAAAACCCGAACAAGATCCGCCTGAGAGAATTTGAGATAGAAGACCTTCTTTTCAGAAAGAACATAAGCGTGACCGACGACAAGACCTCGTCGTATTACAAAGACAAGGTCGTTTTGGTAACGGGCGGCGGCGGTTCCATAGGCTCGGAGCTTTGCCGTCAGATAGCCATGATGAAGCCGCGCACGCTCGTGATTTTCGACGTATATGAAAACGGCGCATACGACGTGCAGCAGGAGCTTCTGCGCGCCCACGGAGGCGAATTTGAAATAAAGGTCGAGATAGCGTCCGTATGCAACGCCGGCGCGCTTGAGAAGGTTTTCCGCGCGTATCAGCCACAGATAGTTCTGCACGCCGCGGCGCACAAGCACGTTCCGCTTATGGAGAAAAACTGCGTTGAAGCGGTCGACAACAACGTATTCGGCACCTACAATGTTCTTAAGATGACGGAAAAATACAAGGCGGAGCGCTTTATAATGATCTCCACGGACAAGGCTGTAAACCCGACGAACGTGATGGGCGCGACGAAGCGTATGTGCGAAATGATAACGCAGTACTATTCCACAAGAAACAACGGCACCGTATACAGCGCGACGCGCTTCGGCAACGTGCTCGGCAGTGCGGGCTCGGTAATACCGCTTTTCAAACGTCAGATAGCGTCCGGCGGTCCGATAACCATAACGGACAAGCGTATAAACAGATTCTTTATGACTATACCCGAGGCGTCTCAGCTCGTGCTCCAGTCCGGTACGCTTGCAAAGAACGGCGAGCTGTTCGTTTTGGACATGGGACAACCCGTAAAGATACTCGATCTTGCGGAAAATATGATAAAGCTTTCCGGCTATATACCGTATAAGGATATAGACATAGTAGAAACGGGACTCCGTCCGGGCGAAAAGCTTTATGAAGAGCTGCTCGTAAAGACGGAGGAGCTTGACAAGACCGAGAACAGTATGATATTCATCGAGCGCGACGCGCCGCTTACCGAGGAACAGCTGAACGAGAAGCTCTCGATACTTCGCGACGCCGTGCAGTCGGGCGACGACGAGGAGGCGAGACACGCGCTTATGCAGGCCGTTCCCACGTATAAAAAGCCCGAAGAGGTAAACAGCAAATATACCGAGGTAAAGCAGTAAAATGGATTTCGGAAAATGGATATACGAGGCGGTGAAGGACGGCGTACCCGACGACGCCGCGGCGTTCTGCTTCAATCTGTACGAGTCTGACGACGACAATAAATTTGACGTTCAGCTTATCGCAAGCCCGTCCTTTGATGAAAACGACAGCGACTGGGCGTGTGAGGAATGCTTCACCACGGGCGAGGAGCTTTACACGGTGACCGCCGACAACTGGGAGGGCGCGCTTGAAACAGTCGGTCGGATGATAGAAAAACTCGTATCCGAAAAAGAGCTTCCCGTATGCTTCAACGACAGACGTATAGCGTACGGCTTTGTTGACGGTGATCTTTATATCATACGCAAAACATAAATAGCAATGGAGAGAGTAAATGGATAAAATGCACTCAAGACAGGTCCATCTTGACTTTCACACCTCGCCGGCGATCAAAAACGTTGGCGGGGCTTTTGTCGAGGAGGAGTTTATCGACGCGCTGAAGACGGGACACGTAAATTCCGTTACGGTGTTTTCAAAATGCCACCACGGGTATTCCTATCATCCGAGCAAAGCAAACGAAATGCATCCGGGGCTGAAATTCGACCTTCTTTTCGCCGAACTTTCCGCCTGCAAAAAGGCGGGCGTGCTTGCGCCCGTATATATTTCCGCCGGTTTGGATGAAAAATACGCGGTGAAGCATCCGGAACACCTCGTAAGATTTTCTTCTGATCAGACGCCCGATTTTTCAGCACCCGGTTATCATCTTATCTGCTTCAACACGCCGTATCTTGATACTCTGATAAATCAGATAAAAGAGGTGGTCACAATATATCGCCCCGTCGGCGTGTTTCTTGACATATGCGATATAAGACCGTGCCGCTGTCCGTTCTGCGTCGCCTCCATGAAAGAAAAGGGATACGATCCCGGAAACGACGCCGACGCGTATAAGCACGGAAGAGAGGTTTTCTTCAGATATCTCGAGACGGTCGACAAAGCCGTGCACGGTATTGCGCCGGAAACCGAGGTTTTCCACAACGCGGGACGCATACCGTTCTGCGACCGTGATTTTACGAAATACGATACGCATCTTGAGCTTGAAAGTCTGCCCACGGGCGGCTGGGGCTACGACCATTTCCCGATGACGGCGTCCTACAGCAGATGTCTCTGCAAAGAATATCTCGGCATGACGGGTAAATTCCACACGACCTGGGGCGAATTCGGCGGCTTCAAGCACCCGAACGCGCTGATATACGAGACTTCTCTTTCACTTGCGCTCGGCGCAAAATGCTCCGTCGGCGATCAGCTTCATCCGTCGGGCAAAATGGATGCGTCGACTTACAGGCTCATAGGCAAAGCGTACGCTTTGGTTGAGGAAAAAGAAGAATTCTGCCAAAACGTCACCGCCGTGTCCGATATAGCGGTACTGTCAAACGATTATCCGACAGGCGCGAACAGGATGCTTCTGGAGCGCAAATACCTGTTTGACGTTGTGGACAGATATGCGGATATAAGCGGATATAAGCTCGTTATACTGCCCGATAACGTCGTATGCGGAGACGGGCTTGCGGCGAAGCTCAGAGAATATCTGCAAAAAGGCGGCAGGATACTCGCCTCCGGCAGCTCGGGATTTGACGAAAACGGGCTTTTCCTCGGATACGAAAGCCTCAGGCTTATAAAAAAGAACGAAAACAAGCCGAATTATATGCGCCCCGAAAGCGAAGACGGATTTGTGAACGGAGTTACGGAATATCATATGTCGACAGATTCGTATCTGTTCGACTGCGAAGGCTTTGAGACGGTCGCCTGCGGCGTAAACAGCTATTTCAACAGGACTGCGGAGCATTTCTGCTCTCACAGGCATACGCCCGCCGATACCGGAAGCCGTTATCCCGGCGCCGTCTTGTCGGATAACGTCGGATATATCTGTTGGAATATATTTGAGGATTACGCCTCTCTCGGTTCTCTTCACCTGAAAGAGCTCGTATGTTATATGGCGGACCGCCTTCTCGGCGATGAAAAGACGCTTACGGTCTTCGGAATGCCGGACCGCGGCATAGTTACCCTGATGAAGCAGGGCGAAAGATACGTAAATCATCTGCTTTACGCACACACGTCGCTTCGCGGCAGAAACACCGAGGTGATAGAGGACGTCGTCCCTCTTTATAATATTAAGGAAAAAATAAAAACAGACAGGACGCCGAAAAGCGTGAAGCTTCAGCCCGGCGGCGAAAACATCGCGTTTGCGTACGACGGAAAATACGTAAGCTTTACCGTCCCGAAGGTTTATATACATCAGCTTGTCACGATAGAATTTTAAAAAGGATGATATTATGTTTGATCCGAAAACAAAAAAATTCCCGTATCCGCTCGATACGGCGTCACATTACATAATACTGAAAAAAGACGACGGCACGGTTTTTGACCGCAATTATCCGTACCTTGACAAATCGCCCAAAATGAAGTTCAAGCAGGCGCTTATGCGGTTGGGACTTTATACGCTCGCGTTTCCGATAATGCGCATACGTCTCGGACTTAAGATAAAAGGCAGAGAAAACCTGAAAAAGCACAAAAAAGAGCTTGAAAACGGCGTTATCACCTGTTGTAATCACGTACATTTCTGGGATTACATAGCCGTTATGCGCGCTCTCGTACCGCACAGGACCAATCTTCTGGCGTGGGATAAGAACGTGCGCGGCGAGAACGCGGCGCTGATACGCATGGTCGGCGGCATCCCGATACCGATAGGCGATATACACGCGACCATAGCGTTCCGGAAAGCGCTTGAAGAGGTCTTGCGGCACGGGTGGCTCCACATTTACAGCGAGGGCAGTATGTGGGAATACTATCAGCCGATAAGACCGTTCAAAACCGGTACGGCTTACCTTGCGTGCAAGTTCGACAAGCCCGTTTTGCCTTTGGCGTTTTCTTACAGAGAGCCCGGTTTCATACGCAAAAAGATATTCCGGCAGATAGCTCTGTTCACGCTGACGGTAGGCGAGCCCTTGTACCCGGACAAGAGCCTTCCGCAAAGAGAAAGAGAAACAGACCTCACCGTGCGTCTGCACGGCGAAGTCTGCCGCCTTGCGGGTATTGACCCGAAGGAAAATATCTATCCGCCCGTATATAACGATTCACGCCGGGTGGACTATTATTGATCACTTTTTATATATCTCTATTTCGGACGCCTGGAAAATATGACCGTCATTGAAGCCCTTCTGGTCGCGCAGTTTATATGCATAAACGCGGACGTAGCGGGCTTTATAAGTCTGATCGAGTCTGCATACCGAGGGCGCGCCGTCCGCGGGGCGGTCCGGTACGCTGCACTCATATACGCTTGTGAAATTTTTGCCGTCGTCCGATATCTCGATCCTGAAATCAAACGGGAAATTCTGTCCGTCGCTGCGCGGATAAACGTCCACCTCGTTGAATTCAAGCTCCGCCGCAAGGTCTATCAGCGCCCATTCAACGCCGTCCTCGGTCTTGTGCCGGTTGAGCGCGGAGCTGTAGCACGATCCGCGGTCTCCGTCCGTCAGGTTATCCTTCCTCCAGTCGCCGCCGAGCTCTGACAGCACGGTAACCTTTTTGTCCCGGGCGACGTTCTCTCCCGCCTCTACCTGCGTCGCGTCCTTATAGTATTCCGCGTCGTCGGGCAGCGGTATATCCCCTTTGTCGTTATATATCTCTATTTCGGATATTTCAAAGCCGCCGGTCTCACAGCCTTTGTTTACCGTCAGGCGCACGTATCTGCATTCGGTCTTATCGAATCTGAATACCGGTATCTTTGTTTTCGCCGCCGTGTAGTCTGTTTCAGACGATACGGCGGTATAATTTTCGCCGTCAGCCGATACGGAAAGGGTGAAACCGGACGGGAACGTTTCTCCTCTTGTATAATCCGTGCCCGCGGGATATATATCCACGCGGTTTATCTCCGTTTTACGAAGAAGGTCTATTTCAATAACGCCTTCGTTTTTCGTCGATCTGTAGCACTCAGCGTTTGCGCTTCCCTTTCTTTCTCCGTCCGTCATGCTGTACGCGTAATGCCCGCCGCCCGGCGATACGTGATCGACGGCGACCGGTTTGTCCTTGGCCTTGTTTACGTCCGTATCATACGGTTTTTCAACTATATCGTCGTCTTTGCCTGCGGCGAAAAGCGCGAAGCCGCCCGGCTTGAAATCTATATTTATTTTGCCCGACGATATATCCACGGGCTCGTATTCGCCGTTTGTGCAGCGGTAAAGCTTTGTTATCTTATCGGAAACGGAAGCCTCGCAGCTCACCTCTTTTTTGTAGTTCTTGTTTACAAGCATTATATAATCGCGCCCGGTCTCTCTGTCCTGCATAAGCGAGATTATAAGTCCGTATTTCTGCGTTTTCGCGTAGATCGGAACGTCTGCTTCGCTGCAAAGCGTTATTCCCTGTTCCCTTCCGCTCGTATGATATATCTCAAGCGCGTCAAGGCGGCGGAGAAGCGCGCCGACCTTCAGTATATCGGCGTTAACCTCCGTCACGTCGTCGTATATATCCGTTTTTTCGCCGTAAGGCGAGATTATGGCGTAATCCTTCGGGTCGCAGAAGCCGGTCGTCCACCACGTGAAATAAGTCATGGACTTTATTCCGTAGGCGAGACCCGCGGAGGTGTGATAGCGTATCTCTCCGCCGTTGGTCCTTCTGAAGTTCCCGCCCTCTCCTATGGACTGTATGTAAAACGCCGTCGGCACGTCGTATTTAAGCCCCGTTTTTCTTATTATATCGAGGTTGTAAAACATATCGGGATCGCCGCTGTTGTAAGGGAACGGATACTGATCGTAGCATAAATAACCGTAATTCTCCTTTCCCGCCGCTATTATCGTGTCCTCCAGAAAGCCCTGATAATTGTCAAACACCCACGTTGCAAAATACGGGAGCTGATTGAGGCGCGGCATAAGCCCGGCGCGCTTTATCGCCGCGCAAACCTTTGCGTACGCCCACGGCTGAGCCGGCTCGTCTATGACGTGAATGCCGGTTATCGTCTTGTTTTCGCCGAGTTTTTTTGCATATTCGTATATCTGCTCCTCTGACATCTGCAAAAGATTTTTACCGTCCGCTCCGGTGTTGTAAACTATCTTTATGCCGCGCTCGGAGGCGAGCTTTATCTGCTTGTCGGAGACCTCTTTGTTTATCGCTCCGTCCCTGTTCGTTACCTCAATAAACGTGACGTTCGCGTCGCGTATCCAGTCGTACTGCTCATCCGTCGTAAAATCGTGCGGCGGCTCCCAGAAGATGCCTATTTCTATATTATCGCCCGTCGGAAAAACGTCCGGCTCCTCAGCCTCAGTCTCGTTTGCGTCAGTTTCCGCGCCGGTCTCTTTTTCCGTGTCGGTCCCGGTAACGGAGGACTCCGTCTGTTGTGCGGTATTTGTCCCCGTATCCGTTTCCGCTCCCGTCCCCGCGCATCCGGCGACAGCCGTCAGAACAAAACCGGCAAGAACGGTCATAACGATTTGCTTTTTAAAATTTCTTTTCATTGTCGTATCTCCGTAATCAGCTTATACCGCGCGTCCGTTATACCAAATGACGTTTTTGTCTTTTCGTATGCCGCGCTTTGATTAAATTATACCACAAATACGGTATTTGTCAATACAAAACGGTATTGACTTTTTTTATTTTATGTGATAAAATCCATGATATGAAAAAGGTTATTGGTTTTATAAAAAAAGAGCTGATGCTCGTCGTGTCGCTTCTCGCGGCGGTCGTATCGCTTTTCATAACGCCGCCGGGTCCCGGTCTGCTCAGCGGGATAGACTGGCGGACGCTCGGGATACTCCTGATGATGCTTTGCGTGCTTGAGGGCTTCAAAAAGGAAAACGTGCTGAAGCCGATCGCAGATCTTTCGTCAAAGCTGCGCCGGATGAGCACGCTTTCGCTCTTTCTTGTTTTCGGCGTGTTCTTTACGTCTATGTTCGTTACAAACGACGTATCGCTTATCATCTTCGTCCCGATAACGATACTCATATTCCGCCGCGGAAACAAGGAAAAATACATACTTCCCGTACTGACAATGGAAAATATCGCCGCGATACGCGGTTCGATGCTCATGCCGTTCGGCTCGCCGCAGAACATATTTCTTTTCGGTCAGGCGGACGTCAGCGCCGCACATTTTATGCTCCATATGCTGCCCCTGTCCGCTCTCTCCGCCGTTTTACTCGTCGTTTTCGTTCTGTTCTTATACAGAAAGGATCCGAAGGAGGAGATAGAGACCGATAACGGAGCGGATACGGCAAACGAATACAACGCGCCGAAAAAGGCGGCTTATATCATAGCCTTCGCCGCCGTCGTTTTCACGGTCGTATCGCGCACCGCGTACTGGTATATTATACTCGCCGCCGTGATATTCGCCGTGGCGGTGACGGATATTAAGATATTCAAAAAGGTGGATTACGTTCTGCTTCTGACGTTTTTATGCTTCTTCGTCTTCTCTTCCTCGATCACGTCAAACGAAAAGATCGCCGCGTTTTTGAGCGAGGCGGTCGCGGGGCGCGAATACTGGTGGAGCATCGGATTAAGTCAGCTCATATCGAACGTGCCGTCAACTATCGTTTTATATCCGTTTTCCAAAAACTTCGCGGGGCTTATATACGGCGCGGACACGGCGGGTCTCTGCTCGCTCATCGGCTCGCTCGCCTCCGTTATAAACTACCGCATTTACATACGCGAATACCCGGGAAAGGGACTTAAATTCATAGGCGTTTTCACGCTTATCAGCTGGATATTCTTCCTTCTTGTCGTTATTCCCGGAATGCTTTTGTCAAACTGGCCGTTCTATTAAAAAGGAGAAAATATGATAAACAAAGAAACTGAAATAAAAAAAGCCGTACTGGATGAGAAAACGGTAAACCGGCTCATCGAATTATCGGGCATCTGGGAGGAAGAGGGCTGCACGACCGGGCTTATAAAGAACACGGCGGAGGATCTGAGAGAACCGGTTTACGCCGCGTACGACGGCGGTGAAATCATCGGTTACGCCTTCGGTCACTTCTATACGCAGGAAAAGAAAGCGGGATACGTGCAGCCGGGCGGCAAATGCTTTTATCTTGACGAGCTGTACGTTCTGCCGCAATACAGATCGCGCGGTACAGGCAAAAGGCTTTTTGACGCCATATCGGCGGAGGCGGCGGAGCAGGCGGATTTTCTGTGCCTCGCCACATCGACCAGGGATTACAAAAGAGTTTTGAAATTCTACGTTGAAGACGGTAAAATGGACTTTCACGACGCGTTTTTAACAAAAAAACTGAAATGACATAAGATTTTTTATTGCCCGTGTTTTTAAAAAATTCAATCATTAGTATTGCAAAATTGCATATTACGGTATATAATATATCAGAATAACTGCATTTTTGCAGTTTTTAAAATCGTCAGACTGCAAAATTTATAACGCACAGGTATATTATAATGAAAAAATACAGTGAAATGACAAAGAAAGAGCTTCTGTCGGAGCGCGAGTCGGTTTTGAAGGAATACGAGAGGCTCAAAGCGCAGAATTACAATCTCGATATGTCGCGCGGAAAGCCGAGCATGGATCAGCTCGGTCTGACGGAGTCTTTGCTGCATATTCTTACAAACGGCGCGGACTGTAAAACGGAGGACGGCATAGACTGCCGCAATTACGGTCAGCTTTTCGGTCTGAAAGAGGCGAGAGAGCTTTTCTCCGATCTGCTTGAGATACCCGCCGACAATATCATTTTAGGCGGAAACTCGTCGCTCAACATGATGTACGACACGGTCGCGCGCGCGATGCTATACGGCGTGCCCGGCTCCGATAAGCCGTGGTGCAAACTCGATCACGTGAAATTCCTCTGTCCTTCCCCCGGCTATGACAGGCATTTTCATATCTGCGAGTCGCTCGGGATTGAGATGATCCCGGTCGATATGACGCCGACCGGTCCCGATATGGACGCGGTCGAACGCCTTGCCTCGGCGGATGAGAGCATAAAGGGTATATGGTGCGTGCCGAAATATTCAAACCCTCAGGGCATTACGTATTCGGATGAGACGGTCAGACGCTTTGCCGCGCTGAAATGCAAGGCGAAGGATTTCCGTATTTTCTGGGACAACGCATACGCCGTCCACGATCTTGACAACAACGGCGACAAGCTGCTCAATATTTTCGCTCTGATGCACGGGACGGAGTATGAGGATAGGCTTTACTATTTCTTCTCCACCTCAAAGATATCGTTCCCGGGCTCGGGCGTCGCTTTGCTCGCTCTGTCCGACAGAAACCTCGAGGCGACGAAAAAAATAATAGAAGCGCAGACGATAGGACCGGATAAAATAAACCAGCTCCGCCACGTAAAGTATTTTACGAACGCGGAGGGCATAATCGACCATATGCGTCTTCACGGTATGGTGCTCAAGCCCAAGTTTGACGCGGTGCTGCATACGCTGAAGACCGAGCTTGCGCCGACCGGAATTGCGGAATGGACGGAGCCGAAGGGCGGATATTTCATATCGCTTGACGTTGCGGACGGCACGGCGAAGGAGACGTACAGACTGGCGTCCGAGGCGGGCGTGAAAATGACCAAAGCCGGCGCGACCTTCCCGTACGGGAAAGACCCGAGGGACAGAAACCTGCGTCTCGCACCTTCCTTCCCGCCGCTTGAGGAGTTGTCTCTCGCCATACACGTGATATGCGTGTGCGCAAAGCTCGCGTATCTGAACAAAACGCTCTTATAGATCGCAAAGAAAACGTCATTCTCCGTGCGGCGCTGCAAAAACGCCGCACGGCTTTTTTTATTTACAAATTATAGGTTGACAATATCCTAAAATTGATATATAATATCGGCATATGAAACTTTCGCGAAAGGAGAGACGCAGTGAAAAAGGGAAAAAATATGAGTTTTACTACCGATAAGATAGTATCCATATCGGAAGCCAATCAGAACTTCTCCCGGACGGCGCGGCTCGCGGACAAGCTCGGCGAGGTTTATATATTCAAAAACAACAAGCCGAAATACCGCCTGACCGTTATAGACGGTGACGAAGAGATCGCAATAGAGCCCGAAACGGAAGCCGAGACCGACACAGAAGTGGACGAAGTGAGTGAGAAAAAGCTCACGCGCCTGCTCAGCGTCATGAAAAAGTATCCGAAGGCGTTCAAGGAGCTTTTGCGTATATCCGACAAGTAACCTTACGTCATAAAACGCTATTAACATAAAAAACGGGGTTTTTGTCAGAATGCAGAAGATCATATATTACGAGGACGAGCATAACGACGAGTTTTCGTCGGCCGTGATAACGCCGAAGAAAATAGACGGAGATTATAAATATATAAGAAACAAGGCTTTAAGTCGGTTCTTATATAACGTGATCGCGCGTCCGCTCGCGTTTCTTTTCACAAAGCTCAGATACAGACAGAGGTCTGTCGGAAAAGAAAAACTGAAGGAATACAAAAAAACGGGTTATTTCGTCTACGGCAACCACACGCAGGCGGGCGGCGACCCGATAATACCGAACGTGTTCCTGTTCCCGAAAAACGTATATTTCATAGTGCACCCGAACAACGTTTCAATGCCCGTATTCGGCGTATTCATGCCGTATCTGGGCGCGCTTCCGCTGCCTGACGATATGAAGGCGTACCGCAATTTTGCGGCGGCGGTCTCGCAGAGGATAAGCGAAAAAGCCGCGGTCGTTATATATCCGGAGGCGCATATATGGCCGTATTACACAAAGATACGCGATTTTCCCGACACGTCGTTTTCATATCCGTGCAAGGAAAACGCTCCCGTTTTCTGCTTTACCAACACTTACAAAAAGCAAAAGCCGTTTAAAACCCCGCGCATCGTAACGTATATAGACGGCCCGTTTTTCGCGGACGGGTCGCTCCCCCTGAAACAGCGCGTAAAAGCCCTGCGCGACGAGGTGTATAAGACGATGTGCGAGCGCGCCCGACTGTCGGACTGCGAATACATAAAGTACATAAAAAAGGAAAAATAAAATGGTAAATATACTGTTCTGCGGCAACGGCTACGTCTTTGACGGCATGCTGACCTGCGCTCTGTCGATCATGAAGCGCTCCCCTTCAAGCGAGCCTTACACGTTTTACATATACACTATGGACGTATCGCATCTGAAGCCCGCGTATACGCCGATAGACGACGAAATGATAAACTATTTCGACACCGTCATAAAAAGCTACAACAAGGGAAACAGAATAATAAAAACGGACGTTACGGATATATACAAAAAGGAATTTGCGGGCTGTCCGAACGAGAGCGCGTACTGCTCGCCATATACGCTCATACGGCTTTTCGCCGATATGATAGACGGTATGCCGGACAAGATACTCTATCTTGACGCCGACATAATGTTCAACCGCGACATACATCTGTTATACGATATCGACATAACGGATTACGAATACGCCGCCGCGCGCGACCATTACGGCAAGTATCTCATAAATCCGAATTACGTAAACGCCGGAGTTCTGCTTTTCAACCTCAAGAAGATGAAGGAAACGGGACTTCTTCAGAAAGCGCGCGGCTGGATAAGAAAAAAGAAGCTTGTATTTGCGGATCAGAGCGCAATAATCCGCTCGACCACGAAGAAAAAAATGCTTCCGCAGAAGTTCAACGATCAGAAGTTTTTGCACAAACACACCGTAATACGCCATTTTTCAAAACGTCTTTTCTGGCTGCCGTATCCGCATACGGACAACATCAAACAATGGGACGTTACGCGTGTCCACCGCATTTTCAGATATTTCTGCTTTGACGACGTGCTTTTTGAATACATATATCTGAAAAAGAAATTCGATACCGAGGTCAAAACCAAATGAACAGAAAAGAAATACCGATCTTTTTCGCCTGCGACGACAATTTCGTTAAATTCACGCTCGTTACGCTGTACTCCATAAAGCGGCACGCCTCGCGTGATTTCAACTATAAGATAATCGTTCTGCATACGGGTATAACAGAAGGTATGATGGAAAAGCTTTATGAGCTTCAGGACGACAATTTCACCGTTTTGTTCCGCGACGTTACGGATTATCTGGAGTCCATATCCGACAAGCTCCCGATACGCGACTATTATTCAAAGACGACGTATTTCCGCATTTTCATAGCGGAAATGTATCACGAATACGACAAGGCGATATATATAGACAGCGACACGATAGTTCAGGGCGACATAAGCGAGCTCTACAACACGGATATAGGCGACTGCCTGGTCGGCGCGTGTCACGAGCTGGCGATGCTCCAGACGGATGAATTCGGGACGTACGTCGAAAAGGTCGTCGGCGTTGACAGAAACAACTTCTTCAACGCCGGTCTGCTTCTGATCAACTGCGACGAATTCAGAGAGCATCTGATACTCGATAAGTTCATCCATTACCTGAAGGAATACAATTTCGTCGTGACGCAGGACGAGGATTATCTGAATCTTATCTGCAAGGACCGCGTCTTCTGGCTCGATCAGAGATGGAACACGGAGGCGTACTGCAAAACGGATTATCCCCCGGAAGAAGCCCTGATGATACACTATATAATGACAAGCAAGCCGTGGCATTACGAGGACTGCAATCTGGGCGATATTTTCTGGAAATACGCAAAGCAGACGTCGGTTTATGACGAGATAAAGGCGATACTTGACGCCTATACGGACGAGCAGAGGCAAAAGGACGAGACGGTCATGAAAAACCTGGTGCAGTTAGCCGTGACGGAGACGGAAAAGGAGGACAAATTCTTGAACCGTGAAAACGCAAAACGCGACCCCGGAAGAGTTGCGATATTACAGAAGATAGAACAGTACGAGAGAGAGGGAAGATTCGGCGAAGACGTGGAGGACGATCCGCCAACGAAGCCGCTTTTGCCGGACGATATAAATTATCTGCGCCGCGACCCCGTTTCCGCCGCGAAAACAACGCTCGCCTTCGCCGCGGCAAGGCGTTTCGTCGACAAGCTGATAGCCGATAAAAAGCTTATAATAAAGGAAATAAAAGGAATAGAGAATTTCGCCGCGCTCCGCTCCGGCGCCGTTATAACGTGCAACCACTTCAACGCGTACGACAGCTTTGCGATGCAGATAGCGTACGAGGCGTCAAATCAGAAGAAGCGAAAGTTTTACAGAGTGATACGCGAGGGAAATTACACCTCGTTCCCGGGCTTTTACGGTTTTCTTATGAGAAACTGCAACACCCTGCCGCTTTCTTCAAACCATAAGACGCTCAAAAAATTCATGGAGGCGGTCGATACGCTTCTGAAGCAGGGGCATTTCATACTCGTTTATCCCGAGCAGAGTATGTGGTGGAATTACAGAAAGCCGAAGCCTTTGAAAAACGGAGCGTTCATGTTCGCCGCCAAAAACAACGTTCCCGTTCTGCCGTGTTTCATAACGATGAAGGATACGGACATAATCGACGACGACGGATTTTTCGTACAGGAATACACGATACATATAGAAAAACCGATAAAGCCGGACAAAAATCTGTCTTACTCCAAAAACGTATCGTATATGATGAACGAAAACTACGAGGTATGGAAAAACATATACGAGCGCGAATACAGTATGCCGCTCATATATAAGACGGAGAAAAAGACGGAAGAATAATAAAATCCCCGTTTTTGATAATAAAAAACGCAGACCCGCCGGACCGGCGGGTCTGTCAACTTGCAGACAAAGTGTTTATTCTTTAAACAACTCCTTTCGTCACGACAAAATGTCGTGACACCTCCCTCAAAGAGGGAGGCAAATCAAGGCTCCCTCCCCGAGGGAGCTGTCATCCGGAAAATTTCCGGATGACTGAGGGAGTTTGTCTTCACTCTGGCAGACCCGCCGGACCGGCGGGTCTGTGATCATTTACCGTTTTTTATTGCAGCTTGCTGTCGGCGTACGCGGTGTTTATGAACGCGGCGCGTCTGAATTCCTTTATGTTATGGCGTATGATATAGTCGATATAAGACATGACCACCTGCGCGGTGAACATATATCCGCAGGGATTCAGGTGTCCTTCAAGATAGAAGCGCTCCTTGTATTTTGCGTCCTGTACCGGCATATATTCGTGCAGGTCCACAACGTAGCAGTTGGAGAAATGCTCCGCTATCTTGTGAAGCAGGTCGTGCTGAGCCTTGAGCAGCTTCGCGTGCTCGTTATCCTCCGGCAGATCCTCCTTCGGCATCGTAAGCAGGAAAAACTTTGCGTCCGGCGCTATTATCTTATATCTCTGTATTATCTCGCAGTAACGCCCCGCGAAGTTGTCGGTGTTTTTCTTATAGTCCTCATCGCACACGTCGGACAGATCGCCCACGGGCTGACGGAGACCGAACAGGTCGTTTGCGCCGAGAGCGATTATATACGCCTGCGCCGCTTTTTCCGTGTTCCAGAAAGACATCGCCGCCGCGTAACCGTCGCAGTATTCCTTTGCGGTCATACCGCCGCGCGAAAAGTTATAGACCTTGCAGCCCGCCGCGCGCGCTATGTACTGTCCCCAGGAATAATCGAACATATCGAGATACGCCGTGCCGTTTTTCAGCTTGACCTCGAACTCGCCCGAGGATAAGCTGTCGCCCACGCAGGCTATCGTGCGGAAGATCCCGCAGAAGCCGCCGTCAGACACTATTCTGTCAAGCGGCTTTTCGTTTTCGTCAAAATATAGCTTTTCGTAATCCATGATCATACCTCTTTATTTTATTTGATCGTATTTTTCAAGTATGGAATTCAGCTTCTTTTCGCCGGATTTCGTACCGCTCTTGAGCATTGATGCGACTTTGGGGTTTTTGGACGACGCGAGCGAGTTGAAGATGGACGAAATGCTGCCAAGATCGTTGAAAAGACCGAAGTCGTAAACGCGGCTGTTCTTTATCAGGTCAAGCATTTCATAATCCCTGTAATCGCGCGTCTGCTTGCCGCTCAGAACGTCAACGTAATACGCGGGGCGTACCGTGTTGTACGATTCGCTGCAGAGCGCCTCAAAGATTATCTCGGAGCGCTCAAGCTGATCCTGCTTGTAGCCGAACGCGGGCATCGAGAACACCATTATGCACGGGTCGTTCGTCGTATAGTATCTGTCCTGCTCCGCGGTGTATTTCGGATACGGAACAACGCCGAAATTGTCCTCCATTTCACGGAAGCGTCCGAGATAACCCGTTATCTCCGCCAGAAACAGCGAGCGTCCCTGCTCAAACGCCTCCACTATCTGAGTGTTCATAAGCGTTTTGTTGTCCTTATACAGTATATCCGAGACCTTCTCCGATACGAGCGTCAGAGTTTCTCCGCTCTTTGATAACGAAAGATACGGGATATCGGTCGAATCGTCCTTTGAGCAGATCGTAAGTCCCGCGGCGTAGAAAAGGTTTCTCGCCGAACCGGTGTGAGCCGAAAAGCCGTACGTATCCTTTTCATCCCATACGCCGTCGCCGTTTTCAACCGATACGTCCTTAAGCATCGAATTGAACTTGTCAAGCGTCCATTTGTTTTCCTTTACGAGGTCGTACGGTTTTTCAAGGTCGTTTCTCTCTATCATGTTCTTGTTATACATCATGATCCACGTAACGAACATATCCATTGTGGTTATATCCGTAACGACCGAGAAAAGCTTGCCTGCAAACGACATATCGTGGATATAGTTCTGATCGTAATACGGTTTTGACAGATCTATATAGTCAAGGTCCTTCAGATTAAGAAGCAGCTTTGCAAGCGACGCGGTGGCGGTGTTCCTCGTGTCCATATTTATCAGGTCGAAGCTGAAATCGTTTGAAAGTATTGCTCCCTGCACCGTCGCATAGACCGTCTCAGATAAAAACGTTTCTACCGTAACGTCGAATCTGTCTTCGACGTTAAGATATCTTTTGAGCTTTGCGTCGCTCAGTCCGTCGTCCGCAAACGACTCGGGACGCAGAATGTCTGACGCCGTCCAGCCGGCGCCGCCCTGACCGAGGATCCTGTACGTATAGCCGCCGAATTTGATCTCCGGCAGATCGTCGCGGACTGTCGTGTCCTCAGCTTCCGTTACGGTGTTCTCACCCGGTTCCGTCGCGGTATTCAGCGTCGTCTCGGCAGGTCCCGTTTTATCCGCGCATCCGTAAAATGCGAGCGGGAATACGAGCAGCAAAGCCGCCGCGATACATAAAATCCTGATTTTCATAAAACCCCCCTGTATTTTTTTATTCTTTTGCATTTGACGCGGTAAGCGTTCTGAAAAACTCCTCCGCGGCTGTTTTTGAGCCGAGCGGAGACGGGTGACTTCCGTCGGGGTCGTAAACGTCCTCGCCGCGCTTGTACGCTTCACGGAGCCTTTCTCCCGCGTATACCACCAAGGCGCCGTTGTCTTTGGCGGCTTTTTCGTACGAGTTTCTCAGCTTTTCCTGCATTGTATCGCCGTCCCAGCCGAATTCGGTGAGAGTTTCCTCTCCGTCGGCTCTCGCCCACGTTTCATAAAGGACGGGTTTTGCGCCGTTTTTATCGATGAGCTCCGTAAGCCCGCGAACGGCTGAAAAGAACAGTTCGGGATCCGACGCGGGTCTTACGCTCTGCTCCTGCAGCACCACGTAATCATATTTTTTATCCGCAAGAAGCGCGCGCGCCTTTATGCCGTTTTCGTTATCCGGCAGAAGAAACTGTTCGAGCGTGTATCCGCCCGCGGTCACGCTGTCCGCTTCCGCCTCAAAGCCGTTTTCACGGCAGATCTTTGCAAACAAAGACGGAAGATCGTTAAAATACGTATAACTGTTGCCTATAAACAATACTTTCATTTTTTTACACCTCGTTTCCGAATACAAGCGCCGCAGCGCCGAGCGTTCCCGCTCTGTTGCCGAGAGCCGCGGTCTCTATTCTGACCGCCGGTCCCATTGTTCCCGCGTATATTTCGGCGTCGACGCGCTTCTGGATCTCAGCCATGAGCTTATCGCCCTCTCCGCTTATGCCTCCGCCGATTATGACCTTTTCCGGTCTGAAAACGTTTGCTATGTTCGTTATACCCGTGGAAAGATATCCGATATAGTTTAAAACGACCTCCGCGGCGTATTTGTCTTTGTCCCTGTATAAGAAAGCCGTTCTGCCGTCGACCTTTTCCGTCTCTCTCATAAGACTGTCCGGATGCTTTTCGATCGCGCGCTTCGTATCGCGTATGAGCGCGGTCGCGGAGGCGTAAGCCTCGTAGCAGCCGCGGCGCCCGCACGTACACTGTTCTCCGTCCTTTATCATAACGAAGTGACCGAGCTCCGCGCCCGCGGAGCCGTTGCCCTCGTACAGTTTGCCGTTGAGTATGAGACCGCCGCCGACGCCCGTGCCGAGCGTGAGCATAACTACGTTTTTACAGCCCTTGCCCGCGCCGAAAACCGCTTCTCCCAAAGCCGCGACGTTCGCGTCGTTTGCTATCTTTACGTCAAGCCCCGTTTTCTTTTTTACGGAGTCGCATATCGCGAAATGCTCCCAGTTGAGGTTATTTGCATATACGACCTCGCCCTTTTCGCTGTCGATCATTCCGGGCACGCCCATTCCTATTCCGCAGACGTCGTCTGCCGTCAAGCCCGCTTTTTCAAGAAGCGATAAGCAGAGCGAAGCTATCCTGTCGGACACGACCTCGGCCCCGCCGTCGGCGCACGTTTCCGTTTTGTCAGTCACTATGATGGTACCCTGATCGTCCGCGATGCCGCCTTTGATGAACGTACCGCCGAGATCTATACCCACGGCGTATCTGCGAACGGACGATACGACAGCCGTCATATCTCCCTTTATCTCATGCTCACCGCCGCCCGCGGGTATGAAATAAGAATCTCCCGCCTTTGTTTGTCTGCCGTCCATTTTTCCCTCTCCTTTTATAAATGTGATGCAGCGGAACGTGTTTTCGTCCGCCTTGATTGTATGACTGCCCGATACCGTAAGCTCGTTTACGGTGAAGTTTTTGTTTGCGAATATCAGCTCTCCGTCGCGCGTTTTTACGTTCTGTCTTTGTACCTTTTTTGCCTTGGTATCCATAACCTCAAGCGCAAGGTCAACGTGCAGTTCCCTTTGCTTTCCGTCCTTGCCGACTCTGCCGTAATCGTACAGACGGTACGTTATGTTGCTGTTCTGCTGGATCTCGCAGATAAGACAGCCCGCGCCTATGGCGTGCACAGTTCCCGCCGGTATGAAATACGCCTCGTTCGGCTTGACCTCGATCTTGTGAAGAAGCTTTTGCAGCGTATTGTTCTCCACGGCGGCTCTGACCTCCTCCGCCGTCACGTCGCGTTCAAATCCGACGTAAAGACACGCGCCCGGCTCCGCCTCGACAACGTACCACATTTCCGTTTTTCCGAAACCGAGCCCGCGCGAAAGCGCGTATTCATCGGACGGATGGACCTGTACGGACAGATCCTGTTTTGCGTCTATGAATTTTATAAGCATCGGAAAATACGGAAAGCCCGCGCAGTTTTTCCCGAGATCGGATGGCGCCGCCGCGTCTTTCAACAACCTGTTGTCCTCCAGCCTGCAGGGTCCGTCCGGATGAAAGGAAAGCTCCCAGCTCTCCGCGCACGGAGTCACGCTTTTATCCTTTCCGTATTTTTCGGACAGCTTTTCCCCGCCCCATATGTAGTTTTTGCATACGGGGTACAGCTTTTCCGCTTCCATAAAGTCTCCTCCTTTTTCAGTCCTTATATAAATATTATAATCTTTATTGTAAAATAGTCAAGACCTTTTGTTATAATTATTCCGATTTGTTGATTTGTTCATATGTTGCTGATACAATGACAATAGGATATTATGCGTAATCGGAAATATGAGGTGTCTGGATGAAAAAAGCGAAAAGAGCCGCGGCCGCGGCAATACTCTTTTGTATCTGTTTTTCATTTGCTTTGTCTTTATATACGGCGGCGACGGAGGAGACCGGCAAAAAATCGCGGACGGGCGATTTCAGCGCGAGCCATTCCGCGGTGCTTTACGACAACAGAAACGGGCTTCCCACGTCGGAGGCGAACGCGATAGTCCAGTCCGACGACGGATTTATATGGATAGGCGGCTACAGCGGACTTATAAGATACGACGGAAACGAATTTTACCGCTATGAATCATCCGGCGGGCTTGCAAGCGTCGTTGCTCTTTTCATAGACAGTAAAGACAGACTGTGGATAGGTACGAACGACAGCGGCGCGGCGGTATACAAAAACGATGAGCTGAAGTTTTTCGGACTTGCCGAGGGACTGCGCTCCTCCTCCGTCCGCTCGATGATAGAGGATAACGACGGAAATATAATGATAGCGACGACCACGGGACTTGCGTATGTAGACGGAAACGACACGCTTCACGTGATCGACGACCGTCTTGTGAACAACGAATACGTCTGCGAGCTCGTAAAGGACAGCAGCGGAACTATATACGGCGTGACGCTCACGGGCGGCATATTCACGGTAGACGACAGAAAGATAAGCGGATACTACAGCTCCGCCGATATGAATCTTGAGATCATAAACACGGTATATCCCGATCCCGAAAAGCCCGGCTACGTTTATCTCGGCGCGCAGGAGTCGCCCGTGATATATCACGGAAAGCTTGACGGAGACAAATTCGACACTCTGACGGCAGCGCCGTTTGAAACGATAAACGCGATACGGCTTTACGGGGATGAGCTCTGGGTCTGCACTGACGTCGGTATAGGCGTGTTCCGCAACGGTGTTTTTGAACCGCTTACCGATCTGCCGATGACAAACTCCATAGACCACGTTATGATGGACTACGAGGGAAATCTGTGGTTCACCTCCTCGCGTCAGGGCGTTATGAAGATAGTGGACAACAGATTTATGGATCTGTCAAATCTGTCGGGACTCCCGCTGCTTATCGTAAACAGCACCTGCTTGTGCGGCGACGATATGTATATAGGCACGGACACGGGGCTTTATATACTCGACGGCGATATGAATATAACAGAGAACGAGATAACCGCGCTGCTGAAGGACGTGAGGATCCGCTGCATAAAACAGACGGACGACGGATATATATGGATGTGCACGTACAGCAACGACGGACTTGTGCGCTACGATCCGAAAACCGGGGAGACCGTGTTGTACGACGAGAACGCGGGCATGGCGTCAAACCGCGTGCGCACGCTTATACAGCTTTCCGACGGTACGATAGCCGCCGCGACGAACGCGGGTCTTAATATAATAAAGGACGGCGTCGTAACGGAGACCTTCGGCAAGAGCGCCGGCATAGGCAACCTTGAGATCCTCTGCGTGGAGGAGGGAGAGAACGGCAAGCTCTATCTGGGAAGCGACGGCGGCGGCATCTATATAATAGACGGCGCAAAGGTGTCGCGTCTCGGCATAGAGAGCGGTCTGCGCTCAGAGGTCATTTTAAGGATAAAACGGGATCCGGTCGATAAAAGCACGTTCTGGATCATAACGAGCAATTCGCTGTCTTATATGAAGGACGGGAAAATAACCACGTTATCGTCATTCCCTTACGCAAACAACTTTGATATTTTCTTTGACAAATACGACCGCGCGTGGATAACGGCAAGCAACGGCATATACGTTGTAAAGCGCGACGATCTGTTATCCGACAGCGTTGCGGAATATACTCTTTTCGACAGAGATTACGGTCTGCCGGGCATCGCCACGGCAAACTCCTACAATCAAATAACCTCCGACGGAACGCTTTACGTCTCCGCGACGACGGGCGTTTACAGCGTCAACATAAACGAGGAAACGGGCGGCGGAAACGAAATAAAGCTCTCCGTGCCGTTCATCGAATACGACGACAACACTGTATGGACGAACGGATCGGACACGGTGCATATCCCGGCAAACTGCAAGCGTCTCAACATTTACGCAAACGCCTTTACGTATTCTCTCAACGACCCGCATATGTGCTATATGCTCGAGGGCTTTGACGACGCCCCGACTTATATCACAAAACAGGAAATGACGTACGCGAGCTATACAAACCTGGAGGGCGGCACGTATAAATTCATCCTCTCCATAATAAACGACGTGACGGGAGAGACGGAAAAAACGGTAGAGCTTATGATAATCAAGACCAGGGCGTTATACGAACAGATCTGGTTCATGGTGCTTGTCGCCCTCGCCTTTCTCGGGCTCATACTCCTCACGGTCATGTTGATTTTCAGAAAGAAGACCAAGGCGCTTTTACGCAAGCAGGAGGAGACCAAAAAGCTCATAGACGAAATGACAAAGGTGTTCTCCGGCTGCATAGATATGAAGGACGCGTACACGAACGGCCATTCCGCAAGAGTGGCAAAATACACGGCCATGATGGCGGAGAAAATGGGAAAGAGCAAGGATGAGGTCGCGGAGATCTACAACATCGCCCTGCTCCACGATATAGGAAAAATAGGTATTCCGGACAGTATCTTAAACAAGCCCGGCAAGCTCGACAACGACGAATATTCCGTAATGAAGAGCCACGCGCAGAGGGGTTACGATATCCTTAAAGAGGTCAACATAGACCCGGATCTTGCACTCGGCGCGGGATATCACCACGAAAAATACGACGGATCCGGTTATCCGTCCGGTCTGCGCGGCGATCAGATACCGGAGATCGCAAGGATAATCGCCGTTGCGGACGCATTCGACGCGATGTACTCAACGCGTCCGTACAGAAAGAAAATGCCCATAGAAGCCGTCGCGGCGGAAATAAAACGCTGCTCCGGCACGCAGTTTGCGCCCGAGGTGGTGGACGTTTTCCTCAAGCTTGTCGAGGAAGGCAAGCTGACGGACGACAGCGTGAACTGACGGGACCGTTTTCCCGATCGGCTTGTCACACATAAAAACAAAAACAGAAAGGACGGGTGTGATATGATAAAAAAGCTTTTTTCATCGGCGCTGTGCGCGGCGCTTCTCGTCTGCTTTATCGCGGCGGGACTTAATTTCTCGTCTTTTGCCGCCGGTCTGCCTCAGAAATACGAGAGCGGATCAAAAACGCCCGTATTGAATCAGAAAAACAACCCGCTTTGCTGGGCTTATTCCTGCTCGGATCTGCTCGGGATAAACGCCGTTAAAAACGGGTATGCAAAAAACGGATCGTCCGTTTTTTCCGCGCCGATGATCGCCCGCGCGGAGTTTGACGGAAACGAACACCGCTATACGAAAGGCTCGTGGTATAAAAGCTACGGCGGGATAGATTACGCGCTTATGGCGGGGACCGTCGGCAAAGGCCTTGCCGACGCGGGCAAATACGCGGCCGTGACGGACGCGGACAGTGCGCCCGTATCCGCGCTGTATCCTAATATGGCGTATATAGACACGGTCCTCTCGCTCGAAACGAACGATTTGACGCGAAAAGAGCGCACGGAAAAGATAAAGGAATGGATATATGAATACGGCGCGGTAAGCGCGGACCTTTTTGTCGGAGACTATAACAGCGTCACCGGAGTCGCAAAAATAAAGCCTTACGACAATTCAAAATCCTCCCACGCTATACTTCTCGTCGGCTGGGACGATACGAAATATACGGACACCGGCACCGGCGCGTTTCTCATGAAAAACTCATGGGGAGAAAGCTGGGGCAAGGGCGGTTACGCGTGGATATCGTACAACAGCGAATTCGGCAGGACCATGTACGCGGCAAACGTAACGGTCAACTCCGACGCACGCGTCCTGTCGCATACCGAGATATGCTATCTATCCGGCAGCAGTTACAGTGCAAAGGACGGAAAAGCCGGCGCGGTAAACGTATTTGATGTAAAAGAAAAAATGACTGTAAAATACGCGGGTATATTCACGAACAAGCCCAAATCCGAAATCGAGGTCAGCGTATGGGTAAATCTCTCTGACACCGCCGCGGTCACGTCAAAGACGCCCGACGCAAAGGCGAAAGCATCTGTTTCAGACAGGGGATTTTTCACGCTTACGCTTGACAGGCAGCTTGACGTCAGACCGGGCGACACGGTGACAGCGCTCTACCTTGTAAAATCGGACGGGGTCTATTACGTTTATTCGGAATATTCCGACCCGGATTATGAAATGGCGGTCACCTCATCAAAGGCGGGACAGAGCTATACGCTTTCCGGCTGCACGCTCAAAAATCCGCGCGGAAACTATCTCGGAACTCTCGTGGGCTTTACGGAGCACAAGGATCCGCCCGTAACGGAGCCGCCGGAGACCAAACCTCCGGTGACGGAACCGCCCGCAACAAATCCGCCGGTGACGGAGCCGCCCGCAGCAAATCCGCCCGTAACGGAGCCGCCGGAAACGGATACGGAAACCGATGAAGAGACGGAGGGCGCCGATATAACCTTTGCAAACGGTACGGAAACGGAGGAGGATACCGCCGTGATCGTCCCCGTGACGGAGTACACGGAGCCCGGCACGGAGTCTGACGGAGGATCGTCTTCGATCGATCTGACGGGAGCGGTAAAGAACGTGTTCAAAACGGTGCTTATCGTCGTCGGAATTGTTATTCTTCTGTTCGTCATTCTCATAATCGCGCTCGTCGCCGCGTCAAAAAAGAAAAAGGTATAAAAAAGGGGCTGTCGCATTCGGCGCGGTTTGATAAGGAAGTAATTTTAAATATGCTATACCGCGCCGAAGCTAAATTCGCCTTACGGCGAGCTAAATTATGCTCCGCATAGCTAAATTTGCTGTCGCAAGCTAAATTCGGCTTTGCCGAGCTGAAAGAGGCGAATTTAATTTAGCTGAAAATCTTTGATTTTCAATTTAGCTGTTTTGGCGATAGGCAAACAATTTAGCTGACGCGCTTTGCGCGGCAATTTAGCTCTGACAAACAACAAAGAACAGACTG
>JAEEGL010852380.1_pt1 | contig 25212 bp, 24 predicted proteins | sample 9134231 | NCBI WGS metagenome assembly JAEEGL01 (sample SAMN16246548, study PRJNA631951) | gut metagenome | biome: gut microbiome; feature: rumen; material: fiber-attached | host: Bos | place: Iran: Karaj | collected 2018-10 | reverse complement strand
GAACATCGAGTTCGAGATGGTCGAGACCCGTATCAAACCGGTGCAGTACCTGGCCGACAAGCTCGACCAGTCCGGCAATCCTTACCCGCGTCATGCCGGTGGCCCTGCCATCTTCGTCGATGCCGACAAGGTGCTGACCAACATCCCGAAGGAAGAGTTCCCGGCCCAGACCTTGACCTGCGAGCTCTATCTCGAAGCCGGCATCCGCTCATGCGAGTTCGGCTACGTGTTGGCCGACCGTGACCCGGTCACCCGTGAGAACCGCTTCAGTGTCAACGACTTCGTGCGTCTGTGCATCCCGCGCCGTGTGTACACCAACAACCACATGGATGTGATCGCCGCTGCCTTGAAGAACGTGTACGACCGCCGCAACGAAATCAAGCGAGGCCTTGAAATCACTTGGGAAGCTGAGCTGATGCGTCACTTCACCTGCCAGTTCAAGAGATTGAGTTAAATAAAATCTGTAGAGACGCGCTTCGGCGCGTCTCTACAACACTGATATGACTGCCGCCGCTATCATCATCGGGATTATCTTTGTGTTGGCGCTGACGACCAGCGTGGTGCCTGTGTCCGTGGGTCTGGAGCCTAAAGGCGAGAGTACGCTCTCGCGGAGGCTGCTCGTCGCCTTGGTTTTCGCCTCCACGCAGGCGCTGATGGCCTTCCTTGGCTACCTCATCGGCACCATGATCGACTACATGTTCGGGGACCTCTTGCCCTATCTGGTCTTCGGCATGATGCTGATCGTGGCCATCAAGATGATTGTGGACGCCATGAAGGTCCTGAAAGCCAAACGCCTGTATTCCTTCAGTTCGAACTGGGGTTTCCTGCTGTTAGGCATCCTCGGAGGCATGAACGCCCTGTTGATGGGCGTCTGCGGTGAGGGTTATCTCCCGTTTGGGAATTGGTATTTCCTCATCCTTGCCCTTGGCGCTTTCCTCTGGAGTTTCATCTCCATCCGGGTGAAGTTCGAGCCAAAGGTGCTTCGTAGCATGAGTTTCACCGAGTTCTCCGGTGGCGTGTTCCTCGTCGTCATCGCTATCCTCTATCTGTTCACTGACCTTATCTGACCTATGATGAAACGACTGCTTTTCCTCCTTTTCGCTGTTGCGCTGAGTGCTTCGGTCATCGCCCAACCTGCCCATTACTACGATGCTGCCCAAGGCTTGACGGGTGAGCCGCTCAGACAGGCGCTTCATGACATCATCAAAGGCCATGACAAGCTCACGTATGCCCAACTCTGGTACGCCTTCTGGAGCACCGACAACAAAGGCAACGGCATCGTATGGGATATGTATTCCGATGTCCCGGGAGGCACGCCTGCCTATGAGTATGAGCTTGGGGTGGACCAGTGTGGCAACTATCATGGTGAAGGTGACTGCTACAACCGTGAGCATTCCTGGCCGCAGAGTTGGTTCAATAACGACGGGACTGCCAGGACCGACCTTCATCACATCTTTCCCACCGACGGTTGGGTCAACGGTCAACGTGACAACTTTCCCTATGGCGAGGTGGGTTCGGCATCGTATACCTTCACCAACGGAGCCAAGTTGGGTGCCTGCAAGACCCCGGGCTATACGGGTAAGGTCTACGAGCCTATCGACGAGTACAAAGGCGATTTGGCCAGGGCCCTGATGTATATGAGCGTCCGCTACTACCACGAAGATGACGATTGGGACAGCAGTGGCATGACGGAAAAGTCGGATCTGAAGCCGTGGGCCATCGCGCTCCTGCTTCGTTGGCACGAAGCCGACCCTGTCAGCCAGAAAGAGATCGACCGTAACAATGTCATCTACGAGGATTACCAATCCAACCGCAACCCCTTTGTCGACCACCCGGATTTTGCCTTCAGGATCTGGGATCCGAACTGGTCCGACTACTGTGTCGATGGCGTTGACGCCCTCCAGGACTATGTCTATCCCAACCCAGTGCACCAAGGTGGCGAGATCCATTTCCTGCGGATGAACTGGCCGGTCGACAAGGTGTTGGTCTGTGACCTGAGCGGACGGGCGATGTTGCAGATGTGCGTCACCAACGAGACGGATTTCACCCTTTCCCTGCCTGAGAACCTCCAACGGGGTTTCTATACCCTTTTGTTGCAGAAAGAGGGAAGGGCCGTCGGTCATCTGAAACTGATTGTTAAATAATCAATAGATTATTCGGTCCAAACCTTTATTTATTCCAACTAAATATCTATCTTTGCAAGCATATTAATTGCAAAAAATACGCAATCATGATATGCTTCTTTCAATCTGGTAATCAGCGTATTATAGCCGTTGATTCCGTGTCAGAGCTGACCTCTGAGACTATTTCCCGTCTTTCTTGGTTGTTTGGTAAGGCCTCGCCGGTCAAGACGAAATCGGTCAAGGGCTTCTTTATCGGTCCTCGGCGTGAGATGATCACTCCTTGGAGCACCAACGCCGTGGAGATCGCTCAGAACATGGGTGTGGAAGGCATCATCCGTATCGAGGAGTTCCATGAGGTGGACTCCAAGGACGCCCCTTACGACCCCATGCTGCAGGCCATGTACCACAACCTCGACCAGAAGGTCTTCACGGTGAACCGCAAGCCGGAGCCGCTGAAGAACGTCGATGACATCGCCGCCTATAATGTGAAAGAGGGCCTGGCACTGAGCGAGGAAGAGGTGGAGTACCTGAAGGGTATCTCAGAGAAGATCGGAAGGAAGCTGACGGATAGTGAGGTCTATGGCTTCGCCCAGGTCAACTCGGAGCATTGCCGCCACAAGATCTTCAACGGCACCTTCATCATCGACGGAAAGAAGATGGGAAACTCCCTGTTTGCCCTGATCAAGAAGACCTCCAAGACCAACCCGAACAAGATCGTCTCTGCCTATAAGGACAATGTCGCCTTCATCCTGGGTCCCCGTGTGGAGCAGTTCGCGCCCAAGGGACAGTGCGAGGCCGACTATTTCCAGATCAAGAATATCGACACCATCCTCTCGCTGAAGGCCGAGACCCATAACTTCCCAACGACGGTGGAGCCTTTCAACGGCGCCGCTACCGGCACTGGCGGTGAGATCCGTGACCGTCTGGCCGGAGGGCAGGGAAGCCTTCCCTTGGCGGGAACGGCGGTCTATATGACCTCTTACCCCCGTCTGGAGGATGACCGCAGTTGGGAAAAAGGCGCTGAGCCTCGTCCCTGGCTGTACCAGACCCCCGAGGAGATCCTCATCAAGGCCTCCAATGGCGCCTCCGACTTCGGCAACAAGTTCGGACAGCCCCTCATCAACGGCAGTTTGTTGACGTTCGAGCATCAGGAGAAGCAGACCCTGGGTTACGACAAGGTCATCATGCTAGCGGGCGGCATCGGCTTCGCCAAGAAGAAAGACGCCCAAAAGCTGGAGCCGGAACCTGGTGACGTCATCGTGGTGTTGGGCGGCGACAACTACCGCATCGGTATGGGTGGTGGCGCCGTGTCGAGCGTCGATACGGGACAATACAGCAACGCCATTGAGTTGAACGCCGTGCAGCGTGCCAACCCCGAGATGCAGAAACGCGTCAGCAACGTCATCCGTGCCATGGCCGAGATGGATAAGAACCCCATCCGGAGCATCCATGACCACGGGGCAGGCGGACACCTGAACTGCCTCTCCGAGTTGATTGAGGACGCCGGTGGCGTGGTCTATGTCGACAATCTCCCTGTCGGCGATCCCACCTTGTCCGACAAGGAGATCATCGGCAACGAGTCGCAGGAGCGTATGGGCCTCCTGGTGAAACGCAAAGACCTGGAGTTGGTCCGCAAGACCGCCGAGCGTGAGCGCGCCCCGTACTACGAGGTGGGAGAGGTGACCGGCGACGAGCGTCTGCGTTTCGTCCGCAAGGAAGGTCAGGCCCCGATCGACCTCGCGATATCCGACTTCTTCGGCAGCGCCCCCAAGACTGTGCTGTACGACAAGTCCAAGCCCTATCATTTCAAGAAGATCAGTTATACCAAACGCGATTTCCATAAATACCTGGCCAAGGTGCTGCAGCTGGAAGCCGTGGCCTGCAAGGACTGGCTGACCAACAAGGTCGACCGTTCCGTGACCGGTCGTGTGGCGCAGCAGCAGACCGTGGGCGAGATCCAGTTGCCTCTGAGCGACCTCGGCATCAGCGCCCTTGACTACACCGGCACCCGTGGCCTCGCCACTGCCTTGGGCCATGCCTCCATCCCTGCCTTGATCGATCCCGCCGCGGGTTCCAGGCTCTCGGTCTCCGAGGCCCTGACCAACCTCGTGTGGGCTCCCATCGACGGCAACCTCTCCGGCGTCTCGCTGAGCGCCAACTGGATGTGGCCTGCCAAGCAGGAAGGCGAGCCTGCCCGTCTGTACCAAGCCGTGAAGGCCTTGAGCGACTATTGCATCGCCTTGGGCATCAACGTGCCGACAGGAAAGGACTCCCTCTCCATGACCCAGAAATATCCTGACGGACAGAAGGTGGTCGCCCCCGGCACCGTCATCGTCTCCGCTGTTGGCGAGGTCAGCGACATCCGCAAGACCGTGCGTCCCGTGATGAAATGCAGCCTCGACACGAGACTGCTGTACATCGACTTCTCCAGAGATGGCTTCGAACTTGGCGGCAGCAGCTTCGCCCAGGCCATTGACGCCATCGGCCAGACCGCACCCGACGTGAAGAGCCCCGCCTATTTCAAGAGAGCCTTCAACGCCGTGCAGAAACTGATTGAGGAGAACCTGATCCTCGCCGGTCACGATGTCTCGGCAGGTGGCCTGATCACCACCTTGCTGGAGATGAACTTCGCCAACACCGAATACGGCATGGAGTTGGACCTCAAGGCCTTCGACGCCCAGGACTTCTGCTCCGTCATGTTCTGCGAGCGTCCCTCCGTCGTCATCCAGGTGAGAGCCGACGGCGCTGCGGAGAAACGGCTCCGTGAGTTGGGCGTCAGTTTCAAGACCCTCGGAGCACCCTGCCTCAAGCGTAGGATGCTCATCCGCCATCAGGGCCATGACTATCTGTTCGACATTGACGCCTTGCGCGACCTGTGGTTCAAGACCTCCTATCTCCTGGATTGCAAGCAGAGCGGGGAACGCAAAGCCTTGGAGCGCTTCAAGAACTATAAAGCGCAATACCTCCACTACAGCTTCGGACACGGCTTCACCGGGAAGGCCAAGGACCTCGGCATCAGCATGAAACGTCGTGAGAAGTCAGGCATCCAGGCGGCCATCATCCGTGAGAAAGGCTGCCAGTGCGACCGTGAGATGGCCTACGCCCTCTATCTGGCGGGTTTCGACGTGAAGGATGTCACCATGACCGACCTGAGCAGCGGGCGCGAGGACCTCACCGACGTCAACATGATCGCGTTCGTGGGCGGCTTCTCCAACTCCGACGTGTTGGGTTCCGCCAAAGGCTGGGCCGGTGCCTTCCTCTACAACGAGAAAGCCAAGAAGGCCCTCGATAACTACTATGCCCGTGAGGACACCTTGAGTCTCGGCGTGTGCAACGGCTGCCAACTGATGATGGAGCTGGGCCTGCTTTATCCCGACCATGAGGAGCATCCCGTGATGAAACACAACGACTCCCATAAGTTCGAGTCTGCCTTCCTCAACGTGGAGATCGCCCAGAACGAGAGCGTGATGCTGAAGAGCCTATCCGGTCGTCGTCTCGGCGTATGGGTAGCCCACGGAGAAGGCAAGTTCTACTTCCCCTACTACCGTGACAAATACAAGATGGTGATGACCTACGGACAGGAGTACTATCCGGGAAATCCCAACGGCAGTGACTGGTCCGTGGCCGGCATCTGCTCCAACAACGGTCGCCATCTGGCCATGATGCCCCATCTCGAGCGTGCCTTCCTGCCTTGGCAATGGGCTTACTATCCCGATGAACGCAAGGACGATGAGGTCAGCCCTTGGATGGAGGCTTTCGTCAATGCCCGGAAGTGGATTGAAGAGCACAAGCGTTAATTCAGCTCATGTCCAAAGAGAAGATCAACAAGACCAACGCGTGTCGTATCCTGGACCAGAAGAAGGTGCCGTACGAGTTGGTGCCTTATGAGGTCGATGAGAACGACCTTGGGGCGCAGCATATCGCCGACCAGTTAGGGGAGGACATTGACCAGGTGTTCAAGACCTTGGTGCTGAAGGGCGACAAGATCGGGTATTTCGTGTGTGTCATCCCCGGCAACGAGGAAGTCGACCTGAAGAAGGCCGCCAAGGCCACCGGCAACAAAAGTTGCGACCTCATCCCCATGAAGGAACTGCTTCCCCTTACGGGCTATATCCGTGGCGGCTGCTCTCCCGTGGGCATGAAGAAACCTTTCCCTACCTTCATCCATGAGACCTGCGAGTTGTTTGACGACATCTACGTCAGCGCCGGCGTGCGTGGCTTGCAGTTCAAGCTTGATCCCCAGGATCTGATCCAGGCGGTGGGGATGACCGTTACTGATCTGACTTGACGACTGATGAGTTACAGCATCCGAAAATCGACCATGGAGGATCTCCCCGTCATCCTCAGCCTGCGCGACCAGGCGAGAGAGATTATGCGTGGCTATGGCAATGTGTATCAGTGGCCTGACGGCTATCCTCCGGAGGATCGGTTCCGCCACGACATCGAAGTCGGAGGGAGCTATGTGATCTCCGATGAGGGAGGCGCCATCGTAGCGACTTTCGCCCTGCTGCCCGGTCCTGATCCCACCTATCATGTCATCTACGACGGACAATGGCTCGATGAGGAGCCGTATCATGTGATCCATCGCATCGCAAGCACCCCTGACTCCCATGGCATCTTCACAACCCTCATGGACTATTGCGAGTCCGTCGCGCCCAACATCCGCATCGACACCCACGAGGCCAACGTCATCATGAGGCACGGCTTGGAGAAGCGAGGCTATCGCTATTGCGGCACCATCATCATCGCCGACGGCACCGAGCGGATGGCTTTCCAAAAGATTTGCAAATGAAACAAAAAAGATAGGTATTGTCCTTAAAATATCTTATCTTTGCATACCAATATTTTTTATCATGCTTACAAAAGAAAATGTTATTGAAGTACTCAAGGATGTCATCTATTTCCCCAAAGGAGATAATGTCATTGCCTTGAATATGGTTGATAACCTGATGGTTAGGGATGACAGCGTCCGATTCGACTTGATTGTGGAACAACAAGACGACCCAAAGAACGAGATTTTAGTCAATGCCGCCAAACGCACCTTGAAAGAGGTCTTTGGCGACATCAATATCGACATCAAGGTGAAGGCCGAGGAGAAGGCCCTCGCCAAGGTGAAGCATATCATCGCCGTGGCTTCCGGCAAAGGCGGTGTAGGCAAATCGACGGTGGCTGCCAATTTGGCAGTGGCCTTGGCCCGTGCCAACCAGCGTGTAGGATTGATCGACGCTGACATCTACGGTCCTTCGGTGCCGATGATGTTCGGTGTGGAAGGCGAGCAGCCGGGCGGTTTCGAGAAAGACGGCAAGATGGTGATGTTGCCCATTGAGCGTTATGGCATCAAGCTTCTCTCCATCGGTTTCTTCGTCGATGCCGACCGACCCCTGATCTGGCGTGGACCTATGGCCACCAGCGCCCTGAACCAACTGTTGAACGACACCCTCTGGGGCGAGTTGGACTGGCTGGTGGTGGACATGCCTCCGGGGACCGGCGATATCCAGTTGACCCTCGCGCAGCAGTTCAATGTGACCGGAGCGGTGATCGTGACCACCCCGCAGAAGGTGGCTTTCGCAGATGTGCTGCGCGCTGCCATGATGTTCAAGGAAGAAGCCTTGCAGATCCCCATCTACGGACTGGTGGAGAACATGGCCTATTTCACGCCTTTCGACATGCCCGACAAGAAGTATTACATCTTCGGCAAGGACATGGGCAAGGAGTTCGCGGAGAAGCTGGGAACCAAACTCTTGGGACAGATCCCCATCGTGGAGAAAATCGCCGAGAGCGGTGACAATGGCACACCTCTTGCGCTTGACTCGTCCTCGCCTGTGGCCAGCGCTTTTGACAGCATCGCGCAGGCTATCATCAACTCCTAACATTTTGAACCATGAAAGAACTCATTGAAAAACGGGTAAAGAACATTCTTGAGCAGGTGAGGCCCTACCTGCAGCAGGATGGCGGAGACGTGAACTTCGTGGAGCTCACCGACGACATGGTGGTCATGGTGGAGCTTACGGGAGCCTGCGGGAGTTGTCCCTATAGCACCATGACCCTCAAAAACGGCATCGAGAGCGTCATGAAGAAGTCCATCCCAGAGATCAAGGCAGTGGAGCAAATTCAGCATTAATCACTAAATACACAGCATTATGAAAAAACATCTACTTTCCTTCCTTATGTTAGGCGTGTTGTTCGCGATTCCGGCGATCAGCATGGCCCAGAACAGCTATACCAAGATCACCTCAGCGTCAGGTCTTGAAGCTGGTGCGAAATACATCATTGTTGGTCATGACGACAACATCGGCGACTGCGCCATGAGTTATCAGAAGTCCAACAACCGTCATGCTGTATCGGTGACCGATAACGGTGGCACCATCACGGTGAATCCCGCCACCGATCCGGACAGCCAGACCGAGGTGTTCGAATTCACCTTGGGTGGTAGCAACGATGCTTGGACCTTCTTCGATGAGTTAAAGAACGGATACCTCTATGCGGCCAGCAGCTCGTCGAACCAGTTGAAGACGCAGACCACCAACAACGCCAATGGCGAGTGGAAGATCGAGTTCGACGCTGACGGCACCGCAGAGGTGACCGCTCAGGGCGAGAACACGCGTAACATCATGCGTTTCAACGAGAACAGCTCCAACGGAGCCCCGCTTTTCAGTTGCTATAACAGTGGCTCCTCCATCAACGTCCGCGTCTGTTTCTACAAGGCCGGTGGAGAACCTGCCCAACCCGATCCGGAACCGACTAACTATCCTACCAATTTCACTGCCTCAGCTGATAAGATCGAGATCACGTTGAACTGGACCGATGCCACGGGCGGACAACTGCCTTCCCGTTATCTGGTTGTCGGATCCACCGGCAGCATCACCGTTCCTACCGACGGCGTCCCCGTCGCTGATGGTGCGTTGGTGAGGAATGTGGCCTATGGCGTTGAGACGGTAACCTTCCAGGAACTGGAGGGCAACACCACCTATCATTTTGCCATCTTCCCCTACACGAACAGTGGAGCCAACATCGATTACAAGACCAGCAGCGGCTATCCGACGGCAGGCGCTCAGACCGAGGACATCCATGTCTTGCTCAAAGAGGATTTCGAAGGTGCCGACCATTCGTTCAACTTCTACAATGTCTATGGAGACCAGGAATGGGTGATCAAATCATATGGTGGAAACTATTTTGCTGACATGAACGGTTACGATGGAGTGGCTCATCAGAACGAAGACTGGCTCATCAGTCCCGTCATGGATGGCAACTTTGCTTCCATCACCCTTTCCTTTGCCACGGCGAAAAAATATGACGGTGATGACCTGCGTTTGATGGTTTCTTCGGATTACGATGGTGTCAGCGAGCCCAGTGATTTCAATTGGACGGACTTGACCGACATCTTCGATTGGTCCAGCGATAACTTTGAGTGGACTCCTTCGGGTTCCCATAACATCCAGGCAGAAGTTGGCCCCTTGTTCTATATCGCTTTTGTCTATACCTGTGATGATACTGCCGCTGCCCACTGGGAAGTGGATGACGTCATGGTGATTGCCGCGGGTCCTGTCAGCGTTGGCGAACAGACGGCCGCTAAGCTCAGCCTGAGTCCCAACCCCGCCAGCGACGTCGTTCGCTTTGAGTTGAGCCAGGGAGCACAGGTGAGCGTTTTCGACTTGAGTGGACGTATGCTCTCCGAGACCCACATGGGTGCTGGCCAGGCTACGCTTGATGTGTCCAACTTCGAAAACGGCATCTATTTTCTCAGCGTCACCTATGCTGACGGCAAGAAGGAAGTCTCCCGTTTCGTGAAGTTCTAATCAAGATTGTCTAACCCTAACTAAAACCCATTGAAAACATCCATCCTCATAACGCTCTTGTTTTTCGCTTGCTCGCTTTTCGGGCAGCAGGCCGAGACGGCGCGTTATGAGGTGGAGCGATGGGGCAAGAACCAGGGATGCCATTTCGAGTCGTTCCAGGAGAGCGGCGGCATGATGGTGTATGAGACCGACCAGACGGATGAGGACAAGAATCGGCTGTGGGACTTCATCAGTCTCGACAGCAGCCTCTACGAGGTGCGAAGTGACCTCATCCCCTTGCCGGCGAAGTACACTTTCTTTGACTCTAAAAGCTCCTCCTCGTGGGCGGCTTTTTTGTTTGTGAACGAGAAAGGCTCACGCTCGGACTCCATCCCGTTTTTCGTGGTCGCCTTCGACCGTGTGCAGCAGACCTTCATCACTTTCTCCGACCGCTTGCCGGAGCGTTCCTCCTTGTTGTCCGTCTCGCTGATCGACAACGGCCTGATGCTCGCCGCGAACTATAAGTCGGGCAAGGGATTCCTGTTGCATTACGACCTGAACAGCAAGCAGCAACGGGTCATCAACCCCTCCATCAGCAACGACTTCATCCTGTTTCAGGCCGTGGCGGTGCCGGAAGGCAAGTCATTTGTCGTGGCTGCCCGCGAATATGTTGACAAGCACTATAAGGCCACCACGTTCCTGGTCTATTCCCGGGAGGGGAGGCTCTTGCAGACGCATCGTTTCGAGAACGGAGAGAATGCCGTATTAGGGAGGATGTGCTTCGCCTTTGACGAATCTCGGCAACTGATGGTCTATGCCACGCTGGAGCGGGAGAACAACAAGAGGATCGACATTGAGGGCATCACCGAAGACTTCAACAAGATCGCCGTGGGGGTGACCTGGGTCAAGTTCGCTTCAGGCGGGACCCAGACAAAGACCTATCTGTTCAAGAACCTCCCGGACATCGACAAGGCCCTGACCGCTTCCGACCGGCTGCGTGTCAAGGAAGAGCTGCTGAAGATGCAACAGGGCAAGAAGAAGGAACGTGGAGAGATCGCCTTCCAGTTCCTGACCCCTCGTCTGGTGAGTTATGGCCATCGTCGCGTCTTCGTGGCAGAGGCGTTCCGTCCCATCTATCATACCGAGACCCGTTTCGGATACGGCTTCTACGGCAGTTACCCCATGTATTATACCGTCTTTGACGGCTATGACTTCTTCAGCGAGATCCTGTTGGCTTTTGATGATGATGGCGAGTTAGAGTGGCAGACCTCGGTGCGGTTTGACAACGACCTGAGCGAGAAGCTGACTCCCCATGCCGTCGAGGCCGTCGCCCACGATGAGCTTGTCGTGGTCTCGCCCAGCCGCAACACCCTTCGTTACGAAGTGTTCGACCGGGATGGCAGTCCTTTGCTGGACCAGCATGCCGCTAAGTTGGATTTCCTGTTTGGCGCCGACACCTACGAGGATGAGTATTACGCAGGCATCTTCCAATGGTATGAGGATCGTTTCCTGATCCATGGTTGCCAGATCCTCCACAATGCCGTCCTGCCCAAACCCAACAGGACCGTGTATTACGTCCAAAAAGCCCAGTTTGAGTGATGATTGGACGACGTCTGCTATATCGGTTGAAGCGAAGGAATGAGTACCACATCCATTCCCCGTTTGTGTATGAGCTTTACACGAAGGTCATCCGTGACCGGCAACGCTCCAATGTCGACTACGACCTCATTGTAAGGGTGGGGAAGATGTTGGACAAGAAAAAGTATATCTTGAAGACCCGTCGTCGGCTCTCCCGGGTGTTCTATCGTTACGCCGCTTATTATGAGCAAGACGAGGTGACCCTGTTCGGGGCTGTCTCCGCCTTGAACATCACCGCCTTTGCCTTGGGCAATCCCCATTCGAAGGTAAAGGTGGGTCGGCAATGCGATTTCGCCGACGCGCTGAATACCTTGGGCGTGGTCAACGTGGAGTGTTTTGCGATGTGCGATGCCTTGCAGTATTGTTTGGAGCATAAGAGCGAGGACACGGTGTTTGTGTTTGAGGGCATTCATGACAACAAGACATACGAGGCCTTATGGAACGCTTTTTGCGAATGCCCCGAGGTCTCTTTGACGATCGACTTCTACCACGCCGGGATGATCTTTTTCCGAGAGGGTATGGAGAAGCAGCATTTTGTTTTAAGAATATAGAAGAAATAAAAATGGCGAAGAATACGACCTACACGAAGACAGGGGATGCGGGGATGACCTCGCTGATCGGGGGCAAGCGTGTCCCGAAGTATGACGACAGGGTGGAGGCCTATGGCACTGTGGATGAGTTGAGTGCTGTCATCGGCGTGCTCAATGACTTGGACGGGATTCCTGAGGAGGTTCGTGCAGTGTTGGGCGAGATCCAGAAGAAGCTGTTCACCTTGGAGTCCCATTTCGCCTTGGACCGGGAGTCAGAGGTGAGTAAGATGATCCCCGCGTTGGTTGAGGATGATGTGACCTTTTTGGAGCGTCATATCGATGAGATGAACGCGATTTTGCCCGTGTTGCAGTCCTTTGTGATCCCTGGCGGCAACCTTCGGTCGTCCGTCAGTCATGTCTGTCGTACAGTCTGTCGCCGGGCGGAGCGCATGGGTTGGCGTCTGAACTCTCACGAGGAGGTTGATCCGATGGACCTACGATATCTCAATCGTTTGTCCGATTACTTCTTTGTCTTGGCCCGTTATTTCGATCATCTCTTGAGGCGGGATGAAAACTATTGGGATTCAAAGAGATAGGCTATATAAAAATATTTTCAAAAAGTACTTGACAAATCAAGGATAAGATGTATTTTTGCACCCTCAAATTCAAAACCGAAATGCTATGTATTGGACATTGGAATTAGCCTCAAAATTGGAAGATGCGCCTTGGCCGGCGACGCGCGATGAGTTGTTGGATTGGGCTTTACGCACCGGAGCACCTCAGGAGGTGATAGAGAATCTTCAGGAGATCGAGGACGAAGGAGAGGTCTATGATCGTATTGAAGATTTGTGGCCTGATTATCCGACGAAGGATGATTTCTTCTTCCACGAAGATGAGTACTAAACAACTAAATCACTGATTATCAGTAGAATAAAGGAGGCTGTTAGGTTAACTAACAGCCTTTTTTGTGTTCAAATAAGTCATTATTTGGCCTAATTTGATCTGAAAAGTTAACCTAAAGTTGTACATAATTACTCCTTTTTTTCTACGATGAAGTAATTGCACGGAAATTTTTGTAAGTTATTGGTAATGAATGTGTTTGATGCGAAAAGTTAGGTTAACTTATTTTTCGGCCAGTTTCTACTCGCTTTTGTCCTAGGAAGACGAATAGTAAGTGGTTCCGAGGGGATGTTTTGTTAGGGTGAAACGGTTTTAATTTGCTCATTCGTATTAATAGGTCAGTTCTTTTATTTATTAACCGACATTTAAAACACTAAGATCATGAACAAATTTGAAAAAATGTTTGAAAAGTACGCCGAGGAAGGCGAGAGTATGGATGCCGTTGAAGCTGTACGATTGTTAGTCAAGGCTTATATGAAAGAGTGTGGCGTCAGCATCGGGATGCGAACTGTTCTTTATGTGGCTGGTGAAGATTGGCTTTTTGAGCGTTTGCCGCAACAAAGCAACAATCCCTTGACCGAAGAACAAATGGAAGAGGAACAGCGCCTGATTCACCTGATGCCTTTTTTTTGTGAGGAATTCGATCCTGATTATTACCGCCAATGGGATATCTGCGGTGGAAGAGATCTTGTCCAAGGCGACGAAACGGTGGAACAAGCCTACAAGCGGATCTGTCTCATAGCCGTCAAAGAGAAACGCTACGACGATGCGACCTTACGCGCCTTTTGCTGGGCTATCAAGAATGAACCCGTTTTTGCGGCACAATACTGGGAAAGGGAATTCAAAGAATCATGTGGGGATCAGGAAGATTGAACCGGTGAGCCGGTTTAATCAAAACCCACCTCATGGTTTTTGAAAAAGTCATGATAGAAAGATTTGATGGCCTAGCCAATCAAAAAACAACATTATTTCTTTTTAAGAGTGTATCCGTCTTTGACAACGATGGTTTCACCGAAACAATATTGATTATGTAACTTCATATTGATAAACAATTGACTGGAATCCTTAACATTAAGCTTGGGACAATCCAGCACTTCTATTTCAAAGATATAAAATGACAGCTTTCTTGAATCAAGTTTAAGTTTTTCTGCGCATTTCATCAACTGTTCCTCAAATTTATTCATCTGATCTATATTATTTTTATCATAAAACAATTGATATACAAGAACAGGACTTTCGCAATCAAAACAAGCAGATGCGGTTCTGTGTAAAAATTGATATGGAAAATTGAAATCATCACATTGTGATAATAGTTCATCCAAAGATTTTACTTTACCACAGTAATTTTGATAAATATAGTCCAACCAGCATTGAGCAATGTTCTTCTTGTGAGACTTGTCATCTAGCCATTCTTTTAATAAGGGCTTATATAAAGGGTCTTTGGCATATTCTGTGTATTTTGCTTCAATTGTAATTCTTACCCTATTTTCAATAATCATAAGATCCGTCATTGAAGATCTCGAATGAGGTAAGGTTTTTCCAGATTTACTATTCCTATAGGCAGGTGTAGGGTATTCAAAACAATAATCAGCTATTTTAGGATCAAAATACTCTTGATTAATTAATCGAAAGAAATCTTTTTTCTGAAGTTGATTGCGATCCGGATGCCAAAAATCAGCTAATGGAAGTGATGAGGTCTTGGTTGAATTCGTTTTTGTAGTTGCAAGCACATCAAGAATCTGATCATAATTATGACAAGGGTAATGAACTGAAAACATAAGGCTTTAATATTTGTACTTGTTTGACATTTTTTGAATTATGTTTATCATCTCCATCCTTAACCCCTTCGGCTCCAGCACCTCCACTGTATCCCCGAACGACAGCACATCCTGTTTGAAGTCGTAGTCGGTGGTGAGGTAATAAGAGAACAGGCTGTAGTCGTCGTGGGTTTCGATTTCTTTCTGGCTGGCGTGAAGCGGGAGGGAACGGAAGTAGTGTGCCTGACGGCCATAGACCTTCAAAAGCACCTTCTCCCGTTTCATGTTGGGATACACCCGCACCCCGTAAATGTCCCGGAAATAATTCTCAGCCGAGAACTCTTTTGGTAGGGTGAAATCATCGGGAAGCACATCCACCATCTTCATGCGGTCTAAAGCCAGCATGTGGGGACCATCCGCATCGCCCTTATAGGCGTAGAGGTACCAGCGACGTTTAAATTCTTTCAGGAAATACGGCTCGACAATCAGTTTGTCCTTTTCCTTTTTGCGGTAGCTCTGGTAATGGATCTCCATCTTCTTGTTGTCTCGAATCGCCTGGATGATGGTCGTTAAGTACTTGTGTCTCGAAGGAACATTTTCAAAGAATATGCGGTCTCGTAACGAAGCGCTCTCATTGAGGAGGCTGTTCAGACACAGCGCATCGATCATCCATTCACGAACGCTGCTCCCTCCCAATTCGTCCACATTCTCTATGTAATACCTATTGTAACTCCGTTCACAACTGATATCAATTCCGAAAATGTCGGCGATGGCCGCAATATGGTTCGCTAATGTACGGGCAGGAAGGTCCGTCCCCTTCTCGTTGACGGCACTCTTCAGCCACAACGACCTGATCTCCTTCAAGGTCATTGGCCCGTGGCTCTGGAGGGTCTCCAGCAGCCAGATGTAAGATTTGAAATAGTTCTTTGCCATAACGTTTGCAAAGATAAAAAAGGGAATCGGCAAAAACATGGCAGATTTAAAAAATTGTTTTCGTTATTTGCTTCTGCCTAAATTTTGCCGATTCCCCTCTTTAATTTGCAGTCAAATTCAATTCTTTGACATTATGAGACTAGCAATCGTGGGTTCTCGCGAGTTCGAGAACTATGACCTTGTCTGCGCCGAGGTCGCCAAAATCAAGGAGACGCAGAAAATTGATCTGATTGTTTCTGGAGGAGCTAAAGGGGCCGACACCCTCGCCTTAAAGTACGCCGCACTGAACCACATCCCGCTGATGGAGTTCAAACCCGACTACGAAAAATACGGGAGAGGCGCCCCGCTCCAGCGGAACACGCTCATCGTCCAAAACTCCGACTGGGTCCTTGCCTTTGTGGCCCCGACTTCAAAAGGAACCTGGGACACCATCCGGAAGGCCCAGAAGATGATGAAGAAAGTTATTATCGTTAGAGTCTAAAACGAAAACGGAAAGAAAAAACAATTATTAAACAATTAAAAATCAAATCACATGGACATTAACATAACCCAAAAACAAAACGACACTCTCCTGACCATTGAAGCCGACTTTGACAAACTCGTCGCCGAGAACTTCGGGGACATTTGTCAAGCACTGGCCAAGCATGTAAAAATCCTGAAGGAACTAAGAGACCTGCAAAGAAGAAAAGACGTTAAAGAGGATGAGATTATAGCAACCGTTAGAAAAGCTAAAAGCAGGCAGGATGCTGAAAACCTATGTTGCATGCTATTCACTATCAGTACAGATACAGCCCATTTTATATTAAACAAGTCATTAAGCGAAGTTCAGGATTTAGTAGCATATGACAAACTCCAACAGATGATTGAGGATCGGGAACGTGATTTACAAATACTCAGTGAAATCTCTACAAACTGATAATGCCGAAATTCTATATTTTTGCAATTTGATGAGGCTCTAGTAAAGCATTATAAAAATGGAAACTAACAGATTAATTGAGACGATGGACGTTATCATAACGAACACGTTTAATAGGCTGGAAACCGCATACAATAACCATAAAGAAGGTTTCAATTCCAAATTACCATTACCAACAGATAACGAAAGTCGCCTTGTTTTCCCCGCATATTATAAAAAGGGTAAAATAAAAGACACAAGGATCAGCGAACAAGAACTTCGTTTTGCATTTGTAGAAGAATTCAATAGATATTGCAAGGAAAATAATATCAAGCTGTTTTACTCGATAGAAACTCCAACAAAAGAAACTTATTCAGACTTTTCTACTGAACCAAAACCAAGCCCCAACGGAAGAAGTGCCGAATTCGATATGGTTATTTTTAATGAGAATCTCCATAGAGTTTGTTTAATTGAATTCAAAGCAAACAATGCGGACAAAGTTGACCATTCGAAGGATTTTTTGAAATTAGAAGTTGACGAAAAAGACAATAAAGATGTGCAGCGATATTTTATTGAAATTGTCAAGTCATACACAAACAAAACTATCAAATCATTAAAGGATGAAAAGTTCCAATATAAAGGAAAACTTACCCAAGTTCGCTGTTTTGCATTAGAAGGAAAAAGCAGCCGAAAGGCAAAAAACAAAGGAGAAGACATTAGTGGGAAAATCAATAAAGAGTTTTGAGGATTTGGAGATCGGCTTTTTTCTTACAGAAATATCGCCAGGCCTATCAGGCGTTCCTGCTACAATATTTGCGGCCTCCAAGAATCCAGGGTTCTCTCCAAGAATCCTATTGTCATCCAACGATCAGTGGGACGAAGTGTACAAAGGGAAAATCGTTAGTATTTCGCTTGACAAGATCCCGACAGTGATAGAGGGAGATGAGAACTTGGTTTCCGTCAATGTTATTGAAAGGGCCAAGAATTGGGTGACCGTCAATTACAACCTACTCTTGAGTCACTGGAACTATCAGATTGATTCTCGAGAATTGCTCAATGGTATAAAGAAGATCTGACAATGCGACTTAAATGAGATGCAGTATGGGCAAATACCTATTCCTTGACTTTGACGGTGTTCTCAACACCGTCAACTATGCCAAACGGTTGAAGAGGGAGGGCATCGACCTCTATGATGAATTCGGCCCGATGTTCGACCCCACGGCCATCGCCAACTTGAAACGAATCGTTGAAGAGACGGGCTGCAAGATTGTGTTGTCTTCATCATGGCGCAACGAAGGATTCGTGCGGATGCTGGCCTTATGGAAAGACCGCAACCTTCCTGGTGAGCTGTTTGCGATGACACCAATCCTGTTAGGCACCTCCTATCGGGATGCACGAAACGGAGAGCTTTTCAGCATCCCAGAACGCAACGCGAAGGCGCTTGAAATCAATGCCTGGTTAGAACAGACGGGGAAGCCCTACGCCTACGTCATTCTCGATGACGAGAACGTTTTCTTCCATAGCCAGCAGGAGCACCTGGTGCTAACAAACGAACATGACGGCCTGACCTTTGAGAAGGCTCAGACGGCAATAGAAATACTGAACCGTGAAAGCCAGATATGACATAGCGTGTGTGAACAAAGGAGAAACGGAAATTCTCCCTTATGATGGATACAGGATCAATATCATGGGATCCGATGACTCTACCCAGCCTTGTTTATACATCGAAGCTCTTTTGGAGGGTTTCTGTGTAAAGGCTATATCGTCAAGGTAATCCGTTGCGGTCAAATGGGAACAAATAGCATAGAGCGTTATAGAGACATGGAAAATAAACTCAAAGAATGGCTCCAAAAACCGTCAAAAGATGCTAATGCCAGTGGAAGAACCAATTCAGAATGGATTAGATTCGTATGGAAAATTGTTCATGATTAAAAATGGTGATTAGTTTCAAAATCCAATTCTCCTATACTCCTTCTTCTCAAATCGTTCGCCTTCACAATGGGCCATAAGCGTTTCGAGCGATGAAGCGGTGTCACCGTGGAGAATGGAATCTATGGTGTAATGGCGGGCGATGTTCTCGATCTGTCCTCCGCTGAAGTCGAACCGCTCGGCTAAAACACCGACATGCTTTTCTGGCAGTTCGGGAAGCATCGTTTGCCAGATCTTCATCCGGGCTTCCAGAGTGGGCTTGTTGAACTTGATCTTGTACAAGAATCTCCGCTCAAAAGCTTGGTCCATGTTCTGGACAAGGTTCGTGGTGGCAATCAAGATGCCGTTGAAGTTCTCCATCTCCTGAAGGATGATGTTCTGGATGGAGTTCTCCATCTTTTCGACAGCTCGTTCAGCACCCTCCTTTCGTTTCCCGATGATGGCGTCGGCTTCGTTGAAAAGGAGTATGGGTGCGATGGCCGCTTTTTCAATTTTCACACGGTATTGGTCAAACAATCTCTTGATGTTTTTCTCACTTTCACCAACCCATTTGCTTTTGATTTCCGAGATGTTGACCTGCATGATGTCGCGCCCCGTTTGGCGGGCCAGCTGGAGCACGGTTTCTGTTTTGCCTGTGCCCGGAGCTCCATAGAACAAGCAAGTGAAGCCGCTACGGCATCCTTTTTCTTCCAACCGTTTGCAGATTTCGCGATAATGTGCCTCTTCCAACAGTTGTCCCAAGTCCGCCACCTGTGCCGCAATGGTATCATCGTAAAACAGTTTCTTTGCCACTATGTCTTCGTGTTTGACAATGCCTTTTCGATCGTTGTCCTCTCGCAGTTCTGCTAGGTTCAATTCCGGGAAAAGCTCCATTTTGGCTTTCCATGTCATGCGGAACGAATCGCGTTCCACAAATCCGTTATCGTTATTATACTCGATGATCTTTTCTGTTTGTAAGATGTGGGAATTGCGGCTGAGTTGGTTCTTGATGCGGTTCCATTCAATCTTTTTGTCGTAATAAAAAGTCAAATCGTGATAGCCGATGTTGTCGTCGTTGTTGTTTGCATAAAGATGCGAGAATAGAACGAGCAGTATCGTTTCACTCTCGGGAAGGCCATAACTTAACACCTTTTGCACATAGATCAAATGCTTATTGTCATTCAGCATCGTCATGATTCTTTTTGTGGCTGCCTCGGTGCTGATTTCCTCTTTGTCGCGCATTCCTAAAATGTCTTCCAGTGCACCAAAGAACTCGATGCACTCAAGTCCTTTATATTCATCGAGAATGTTGTTGTTGTTCTTTTTAAAAGCTTCTATTACATTTATGGGAACGCGATAAGAGTAAGTGCCGTTATACTCGTGGTTGCGACGAACAAAGCCTCTTTGCTCCAATTCATCAATGTCTGCCGTCAATCTTATCACTTTGGTTGTGCTACATTCCAGATGTTTTGCAAAGTTGCCGATGTTGATGCTGCTGTTGTTGCTGTTGTCGATGAAAAGCGCCATCATTACGCTTTGTTCCCTGGTGAGTTCTAGCCTATCCTTCAGATACTTGATGGGGCGAGCTGCTTTGCGGTAAAACCCTGCATCCAAGTGAGAGCTCTTCGAAAGTTCCACAACCTGTTCAACAGCTGTCAGCAAATCCATTTTCTGGGTGTTTTTCTTTGTCGTTTCCATGGTCAAATCCTTTCTTTTAGTTTCTTGCTGCAAATTAAGGAAGGGATTCGGCCAAAATGCGGCAGATTCGTTCAGAAGGCACCGAAGGGAATTTCCATAAACTTTTGATATGGAGTGGGTGAAATTAATTGGAAAATAGCAGCTGTTTTTATTATTTGAATAGAAACTCGTATTTTTGACGTCAAATCTAAAATTGTAATCTCACATGAAATACGCGACACCTATTTTCCAGTTCTTTTGCAATCCGCAGGTTGCTTTCATCGTCCCTTTATACCAACGAAAATATGCTTGGGAACCGATTAATTGCAAACGACTTTGGGAAGATATCATCAAAGCTCGTAGTTCATCCGTGCAAAGCCATTTCTTCGGATCAATAGTCACCGTTCAAGATAGTCTAGCAGATTTTGATTTGCTTGTCATTGACGGACAGCAACGTATCACAACCTTATCGTTGATATTCCTTGCAATAAGCAATTCAGTAAAGAATGGAGACTTACAATCGGTAGATTCAACAATGCTTGACAAACGTATTGAGAACTATCTCTTTGCAATATTCCACCAGGGTCAACGCAAAATCAAACTTCAACCTATAGAACAAGACATGAAGGCGTATGATGCTCTTTTCACAAACAATAGAGCAGATTTTGTTGAAGGCTCAGGAATAACGAATAACTATAACTTTTTTTATGAGCAAGTGTCTCATTTGGATTGTACTGCCGAAGATTTGATTGAGGCTATTCAGAAACTGATAGTAATCGATTTGAGACTCGATATAGGCGACAACCCTCAATTGATATTTGAGAGTTTAAACTCGACAGGAAAAGATCTTACAGAAGCCGACAAGGTTAGAAACTATCTGTTAATGTCGCTTGACAAGCAACAACAAACGGATTATTATCATAAGTATTGGGCAAAAATTGAGAACTTGACCGATGTAAATGAACTTGGACAAGCAGACCCGACCATGTTCATACGAGACTATCTCACAATTCATCTGAGGCGTATTTGCAATATTTCAAATTTGTACTTTGAGTTCAAAGAATATGATGCCAAATCTTCTCATTCTAGAGAAGAGTTCCTTCGGAAACTATTACAGTATGCCACATACTATGACCAAATCACTCATGCTCACACTGGGAAAACAAACGTAGATAAAAAGCTGCGTCAGCTTGCCAATATTGGGTCAACTGTATCCAACCCATTCTACATGTCTTTTTTTGAATATGCCGAAGAAAACAAAATTGATGATGACGAGATTTATCGAGTGTTGGATGTTACTGAAAACTATTGGGCTCGCCGAATCATCTGTGGATATCCGGCAAATGCATTGAATAAGGTGTTCGCCACCCTTCACTATGATATTCTGCGTATAATTAAACAACACCAAGACCGTAACGTTCCATTGCAAGTGCCATATTCCGAGTTGCTGAAATATGTATTGCTCAAGAAACAGGGTACCGCTCAATTCCCGCAAGACCAAGAATTAACCGACAGTTTTCTTTCCCGCCAAATTTATAAATTGCCTATCGATTATAGATATTTTCTGTTTGAAAGGATGGAAAACGAAAATAGTAAGAACGGAGTCAGAACTGTCGTTGACGAAATGAAGAAAGGTACCATCACTATTGAACACATCATGCCTCAAACGCTCAATGCTGAATGGCGTCGGGTTCTTGGCCCTAATTGTGAGGAAATCCACGAAAAGTATCTTCATACATTTGCCAATCTGACCTTAACAGGTTATAATTCTAATTATGGCAACCGACCTTTCTTGGAGAAACGTGATGGTTATGTTGACAAAAAAGGAAATAAAGTAGATGGTTTTATTCAGGCAGGATTTCACCTCAGTCAATTTCTTGTCCAATGTGACAAGTGGACAGAGGATGAGATTCTAAAACGAGAAGAGGACCTGCTCCAACGTTTCATGACGATGTGGCCAATGATTCAAACTGAATACATGCCGATAGATCCCACTGAAACAATTTCTTTAAATGATGCCGACGAACTGACCGGTCGCTATATTACAGCATTCATCTATCGCTCAGTGAAGTACCAAGTGACCAATTGGAAAGAGATGTTGGTTAGGCTATGTGCAGTATTGCATCATGAAAGGCGGACCGACATTGAATACCTGTGCCAGAAGAACGAGTGGTGGCTGCACACAAAACAAGAATCATGGCGTACAGAATTTGCGAAAGGTTGTTGGGTGTCAACACAAAATGACACCCAAACCAAGCGTAAGATCATACAACATATTTTCGCAGAGTGTGGAATTCCCGAAACAGATTTGTATTTTCAATTAAAACCGATAACCGAATTGCAAAGTGAAGAGGAATAATGTCTGATTACCGCATTATCGGTCCACGTGAAGACGGTTATATCGTCTATGAAGAGGGATTGTTCATGGGACTGATGGACAATGAAGGTAACATTGTCATCAGCACAGACAAACATTACCGTTCCATCGATGTCTTTATGAATGGCGTGGCCATTGTTTACTACTACGACCACAAACCTGAAGAAGGCGGCTGGGGTATGATAGATATTCAAGGCAACGAGGTGTGTGAGTGCAAATACTGGTATATCGAGCTTTTGGCGGGTAGCCTATATCGAGTACAAGTCACTCCCGGAGGCAAGGAAAACCTAATGTGGAACGACGGGAAACTGATATTCAAAGAATCCTATGGCTCTCTTTATGGTTACCGTCATGGCTATATCATCGCTTGCAATACCATCCGAAAGACCAAGACCACACCGACACGTTATCTTAAAGGACTACTTCATGTCCGTGGCGAAGTATTGCTACCAGTGGAATATGACAAGATTGAGTGGATGAATGATTATGATGATTATCTATATATCGCTCGTGAAGGTTATTTTGGCTATGTGAAGGCACTTTACGGTGAGCATTGCGGCATTGAGTATGACGTAGAATTACCCGACCTGTGGCGGGGAGTGGAGGGAACCGTATGCGAAGGCTGCATCTATACACGGGGTATTCAACCAGGCGGCAAAGGTTGTGGTCGCCTTTTTACCCGCTCGTTCCGCGACCGTAGCCTGAAAGGTCACTGCGAATATCGTAAAACAAAACTAAATGAGCCATCACAATTTGAACGACAGGCTATTGAACGGTGGAAACTTTACCTAAGGCTTGAAAATCCGTTCAAAGAACCGCGTCAATTAGTTAAAGACTTCATAGAAGAAAAACTTGATGGCGATATTAATCGCTTGGTTGATTATAATTTTGACCAACTGAAGGGAATGGAGCGTTATGGCAATACTCGTGGTTATGCGTTTTCCACATTCGACACAGATCTAGTGCGGGCCATCGCAACAGTAATCTTTGATGACTTAGCGCCAAAGGAAGTGATGTTTGATCGTAAACGTGGAACGTTAGTACTATTGCCTTCACCTGTGATTCAGGAAAATATTTGGGGTAGTCAAATTGGTGATTGGTTCTTTATGTTATCTCGTATTCCTTATGGTGATAAAGCACCTTGGGTTGAACGTGTCAAACCTTGTGCTGACTTATGCAAAACTATTGGGAACCTATATTTGCAGCCTAGATATCTATTCGGTTATCGAAACTGCAGCGTCTCTGGCCGTTTCCTCATTGACCACATGCTTCATGATTTGCATGAAGAGTTGGTGTCTGGTAAAGGAAGCAAACATATTAAATCAGTAATATCTGATTCCAAACAGTTCTTTGAACCATACTATGGTACAGAAGGCTGGGATGTTCTGATGAAACGTTGGCTGTTTGATGAGGTGCTAATGGATTACTACGGCAACCCTGAGCCTTTCACCGAAGACTTCTCGCTATGTGACCTTACTCCTCCTAAGGTCTATTTCAAAGCATTGGATCAGTGCATTAACCTTTGCCATGAGTTGATTCCCGAACGCTCGAAACGGATGGTGCAACGTCTAAAAGAGAAACTATATTAAAATGGATAACAACAGCTTTGAGGATAAACAGAATGCCTGGAATAAAAGGAACGACGCTGTCAGCATAGGATGTGTGTTTGACATCATGCCCGAAAAGTTCCTGGAAAGAATTGATGCAGGCGCTTTTGACAGAAGCCTTCTTGTTGCTGTAAAAGGCGGAGATTATGAGGTCCCCTTGTATTATGTCACCAAGGCTTGGGATGTCTTGCTGAAAAACTCTTTGGGCGTTTGGGGTTTTATGATTGGTCCCGAAGAAGAAGATGATTTTTCGGAGGAGTCCCTGAAACGGTTCCTAAAAGACGAAGGTGCCACACGGTCAAGAGGACAGGCCGTTGCTGATAATGACAGGATGAAAGCTGTTTGGAAAGAAAAGTTCGATGTTGATATTGATGGCTTAGAAGTTGACTTTGCTCAATTCAACATGCACATTCCACCAAACGTAAGCAGGGATGATTTCTATTGGTACTTTCAAGATGTTCCCGGTGGGATTATGGAATGGGTGCTTATGGGGGTCAATCATCCCACTGGTGATTGTTCCTTCGATTCTGTTTCGTCTTTGATGGAATTTGCCGCTTTGGTTGTTCTTGACAAAGCCACCCATTTCATGGGTTTTTTTGATTGATTGCCTTTGCATTTCTTTTTCCTGAGTAAAATAATAACCGAAAAGTATACCGGCGTAATAATCCAACGGTATACCATCATGGCCGAGTTTGCTCCGACTCAACGAAACTCTAGTCCCATTAGGGCTTTGAGACCGCCCAAGTAAAAAACGAGGAAGATTTCTTCCTCGGAGAAAAGCGAGTAGTAACGTCAAAAAAACATGATAAGAAACAAAATCGATACAAAAATATATTTTATTACACCAAAAATAGGGTAGAAGTGTTTCCTTGATCACGTGTCAGAAAAGAAGTAGATATCAAGATCTATTTTGTTACTTAAAGAATGTGGTGTAAAAATCTGTAAAATAATGTAAATTAAAGCTAACCTAAAGTTGTACATAGCGCCTGTAACTGATTGGTTTTCAATGCTCTTCCTTTTCTTCCACGAGGATGAGTACTAATTAGCAACTAACTGAAAATCAGTTAAATAAAGAAGATCCTTAGGTTAACT
>JAEEGL012036266.1_pt1 | contig 25213 bp, 17 predicted proteins | sample 9134231 | NCBI WGS metagenome assembly JAEEGL01 (sample SAMN16246548, study PRJNA631951) | gut metagenome | biome: gut microbiome; feature: rumen; material: fiber-attached | host: Bos | place: Iran: Karaj | collected 2018-10 | reverse complement strand
TGATATTCTCCCTTAGCTGCAACCTGTGGCAGGTGAGTTATGCATATAACCTGCATTCCCACAGACATTTTTTTCAGTATGGCTCCCATCTGTGATGCCACCATACCTGAAACGCCTGTGTCTATCTCATCAAACACCAACGTAGGCAGATTGCTGTTTGAGGCTATTATGGCCTTGAGGCTAAGCATTACACGTGAAATCTCTCCGCCCGATGCTGAGTTCTGTATGGGCTGAGGCTTGGTTTTGTTTGATGATATAAGCATCTGAACAATGTCAGTGCCTGTAGGGGTGATGTCGGCGGTTTTTGTAATTTCAACCTTGAATACAGAGTTAGGCATGCCAAGTGCGGCAAGGGTTTCCATTACCTGCTTCTCAATAGCTGGTGCCACGGACACCCTCATCTTGGATATCTCTTTAGCCATCTTGAGCAGGTCATCATATATGGCGGCCTTCTCCTTGGTAAGCACCTCTATCTCCTCGTCAAAATTGTCAATCTGTCCAAGCTGCAACGCCAGTGAGTCACGTATCTCTATGAGTTCCTCCACGGTGCGCACCTTGTGCTTCTGTAGCAGGGTGTATATGAGACTCATGCGTTCCTGCATTGACTCAAGTTCTGCAGGGTCCATCTCCACATCGTTGTTCTTGCGCTCAATCTCCTCGTAGATATCTTTGAGTTCAATCTGGCATGATGTAACTCTGTGCAGCAGTTCTTCAAAACTGTTCCCGAATGATGCTATATCTTCAAGCGCAGACTGCAATGTGTGCATGGCGGAAAGTATGCCTTCATCTGAATCAAGCGCACTTATGGAGCGTTCAAGGCTCTCTTTAATGTCTGATACATGTTCAAGGGTGTTAATTCTGCCTTCCAGCTCCTGTTGCTCGCCATCTCTGAGGTTGCACTCTTTTAGTTGGTTATACTGGAACTGAATATAGTCTGCATTGCTCTTGGCGTTTGACGCCTCTTCTGTCTTCTCTATCAGTGAGCGGCATACGCTCTGGTAGTACTCATATTGAGATTTGTAACGCTCCAGAATTTCTGAATCACCAGCCACGCTGTCAACTATGCCAAGTTGGAAGGCATTGCTTTCAAGCAGTAGGGTGCTGTGCTGGGAGTGAATATCTATAAGTTTCCCGCCTAGCTGTTTAAGCACTGAGACCAGTACAGGAGTGTCATTTAGGAATGAGCGGGACTTGCCAGTGTCAGTAATCTCTCGGCGAATTATGCAGATGTGGCTGTAGTCTATGTCATTATCGTCAAAAAACTCCTCCAAACCGTAGCCTTCAATGTCAAACTCCGCCTCAATTATACACTTCTTCTCTCCCTCAAATATGGCTTTTGTGTCAGCTTTGGCTCCAAGGGCTAGGTTTAATGCACCTAAAATAATAGACTTTCCGGCGCCAGTCTGGCCGGTAACAACAGAGAACCCATTTTGAAAATCAAGGTTCAGACTTTTAATGAGAACATAATTCTCAATGTGAAGATGCTTTAACATTGCTTATTTCAACTGCTCCAACTTTTTCTGCTCAGTGGGGGCTATGTAGCTGAAAATGTCGTAGGCTTTTTTGCGTTCATCCTTTGACCCTTGTGACAAGATGTTGATTATCTCATCAAACTTGGCTGCGGTGAACTCATTTATAATAATCATTGAAGGGCGTGCTTTGTAGCAGGTTTTCAGGGTCTCCAGACCATCCACAATCATAGCGCGGCTGTTATCAGCTGACTTGTACATGTTGTCAAGCGCCAGTCGGTGATATGTGTAGAAGAACTCACGGTAAGGTTTGGAGGCGTCATCAAGTATGTTGTTAATAAGAGCATAGCGGTTGTGATTGTCCTCAAACGCCTTCCATCCCACCTCATTAGTGCTCTGCGCCTGATTTACAATCTGCTCTGCCAAATTAAAAAAGTGAGTGCCACCCATACGTGAGAAGGAGTCACAGTCTGTTCCTATTATAATGTATGCGTAATACGCCAGAACTTCTGGAAGGTTATTGCCAAATGCGTTAATGTCAAAGTTCATCTGGTCCCCCTCTGAGTATCCGAAATTCACGTTCTTGTCACTAAAGGCAAAAATAGGCGATTTATAGTTGCTTCCATATACAGGACGTTCAGCATGAACCTGAAACTCTGTATTAAAGTAGTTGTCAGCGTAGGAGTTCACCTTGACGAATATAGAACACTCAATCTTCTCTTTTTCATCATATTTATATTCAGTGAACTGACGATCGTTCATAAATTCATATATGGTCTTTTCAAGCGCTTCAAACACAGATTTGTTTGTGCCCTGAATCTGATCTGAGTTTACCGTGACCTTGCACTTGAGTTCCTGCGCCATTCCGCTTAATGCCAGGCACAGAAAAATTGTAGTCAATATGGCTTTTATTTTCCCCATGAAACTATTTTGTCAACAATATCCTTGGCTACCTCTGCTTTTGATTTAAGCGGGTGGCTTGTTATATTGTCTCTGTCAATTATCTTAATCTGATTGTTGTCTGAGCCAAAGCAGGTGCCAGGGTTGCGCATTGAGTTGAGGACAATGAAGTCAAAGTTTTTACGCTCTAGTTTTGACTGGGCGTTCTGCTCCTCATTGTTTGTCTCAAGTGCGAATCCCACAAAAATCTGACCTTCACGTTTCTTTTTGCCGAGCGATGCGGCTATGTCCACGGTAGGGCGGAGCTCTAGTGTGAGATTATCCTTCTCCCTCTTAATCTTCTCATCGGCGCTGACAATTGGTGTAAAGTCAGCCACAGCGGCGCTAAGTACGGTTACATCCGCCTCTGTAAATAATTTGTCTGTGGCAGCAAACATCTCCGCAGCGCTCCTTACGCTCACCACCTTTACATTCTTGTTCTTGGGCTCTATGCTTACAGGCCCTGAAACCACTGTTACGTCAGCCCCGCGCTGTGCGCACTCATCTGCTATGGCGTAGCCCATCTTTCCGGTGGAGTAGTTGCCTATGAAGCGTACGGGGTCAATGTTTTCGTATGTGGGACCTGCAGTGATAAGAACCTTCTTACCTGTAAGGTCCTGTTGCTGTGCCAGTACATTTGCGGCAAAGCGCATGATATCTTCAGGCTCAGGCATTCTACCCTTACCCTCAAGGCCGCTTGCCAAGAATCCGCTTGCAGGATCCATGACTATGACGCCACGGCGGCGCAGTGTCTCAAGGTTGTCCTGTGTGGCGGCTGCCGCATACATGTCCAAATCCATGGCAGGAACCACCAATGTGCGGCATCGTGCTGAAAGATATGTGGTTGTGAGCAGGTTGTCTGCAATACCGTGAGCCATTTTGGCCAGGGTGTTTGCTGTGGCGGGAGCCACAATAAACAGGTCAGCCCACACTCCGAGTTTTACGTGGCTGTGCCACTCTCCGTTTTCAGGGTTGAAGAACTCTGTATATACAGGGTTGCCTGAAAGAGTTGAAAATGTAAGCGGAGTTACAAATTTTTTTGCGTTTTCAGTCATAATGACCTTGACCTCTGCGCCAGCTTTGACCAGAGAACGCACAAGGTACGCCGCCTTGTAGGCCGCAATACCGCCTGTAACTCCGAGTATTACATGTTTGCCTTGCAACTTATTTTATCTTGGCAGGGTTGCGGAAATAGGTCTTGTCCTCAATGTACTCCTGTGTTGCAAGCAGGGTTGGTTTAGGCAGACGCTCGTAATACTTTGAAATCTCAATCTGCTCACGGTTCTCAAAAACCTCATCAAGATTGTCCACTGTGTTAGTAGAGAACTCCTCAAGTTTGCGTTTCAGCTCGTCTCTTATCTCAAGACTAATCTGGTTTGCGCGCTTTGAGATAATAGCTACAGTTTCATAAACATTTCCAGTGTTCTCACAGAGTGAATTTACATCTCTGGTAATTGTAGATGTAGGAGCGTTTGATTTTTTGTAATCCATTTTATTTAAATTATAATTTAAGTTTGCTTTTGTTAATTCTATCAAGATGAGCCGCCATCTTCTCCACCTCACGGCGATGTTTTGTATCGGGGTACTCATTGAGAAAGTAATAGCACTCATCCCAGGCGTCCTCACTCCTTATATAAATCTTCTTTGTGTTGGAGTTTAAAGCCTCTTTATACTTGGAACGCACTATTATAAATGCGAACTGTTCCAGGTAGTTACACTCTGGATAGTCATTCATGGCGTTCTGAGACACCACTATGGCTGCACGGTAGTTGTTTCCTCTGTAGTTCCCGAGGTTATAGTAGAGGGTTGCATTTGCAAGTTCACGCCTGGCCAGTTTGTCAAGCATCTCAGTGCGCATAACTTTTGCATCCTCAGCCTTCTCATGGTTAGGGTAGAGGGTTAGGCAATGGTTTAGCTGTTCAATAGCCTTTACTGTCGATGTCTGGTCCAGCTCATAATGTGGGGATTCCTTATAGTAGCAGTAGGCCAGCATAAAATTGCACTCCTCCACATATTCTCCACGTACGTATGTGTTAAGATAGTTCGAGAGATAGTGCTCTGCACTCTCATAATCTTTACGTTTCACGTAGCACATGGAAAGGTAGTAGAGTATCTGCTGTGCTGTCTCAGTGCCTCTGTATCCGCTTTGCACGTCCTCAAAAAGGGTTATAGCCTTCTTGTAGTCCCCGTTGTTATAATAGTCCAGGGCATACTTATACTTAACCTCTATATCAGGAATCTTAAGAATTTTTGAGAGACTCTCTTTTTTCTTAGCAGATGCTGTTACAGAGATAAGCAGAATGGCAAGTATGTATAACGCTTTTTTCACGGGCTGCAAAGTTAGCAATTTATTTCCATTTATAAACAGACCCTCCGCTCAACCTGATCTTCATGTCAATTCCAAGGTTGATTAGCGGAATGCATATATCAAGCAGGAGCACTCCTGCCTTAAACTGATGCTCGCCAAGTATTGCGGCGCTCTTTCTTATAATAGTGTACTGTGTAAGAAGCCTTACTATAAACATCAGCGCTGCAATGGCCAGTGTCACGTAGTTTCCTATAACGGCTGTGGCTATAAACAGTCCGTAGAAGAGCACTCTCCAAGCCATCTCTGTCCCTATAAGCCACTTGGTGCCGGCTTTGTAGTAAGATCCTGTGGAGATGTGACGCTCTTTTTGGCGTATCCACATTCTAAACGTCTCTTTAGGCTCTGATATTGTCTTACTCTCAGGCTGAATCTCCACTTTTGTGTTTTTAGGTGTGGCTACCTCGTTGATAAACAGGTCATCATCACCTGACTGCAAATTCAGATGGCTTGCAAATCCTCTTGATTTGAGGAACATGCTTTTCCTGTATGCCATATTTCTGCCAACTCCCATATAGGTCTTGCCTGCAAGAGAGTAGTTCAGGTATTGCATGGCTATGAATAGCGTGTCAAGCACTTGCATACGGCTCAGAAGTGTGCCTGAGTAACTGTACGCCCCATATCCTAACACTATATCAGTCTTTGAGTCAAAATGGCGCACTATGTTGCCCAGCCAATCCTTGCTCTCTGGTATGCAGTCTGCGTCAGTAAACACCAGAATGTCATTTTTGGCTGCCTTTATACCAAGTGTGATGGCGAATTTCTTTGAGTCCGCAAACTTAGCCTTTTCAGGCACATATGTGGTGCGCAGATTTGGGTGCAGGAGCTTCATCTCGGCCAGAACCATCTCTGTATCATCACTTGACGCGTCATTTATCACAATAACCTCGTACGCAGGGTAGAGCTGGCTCATTATAAGAGGCAGGTTCTTTTTAAGATTCTCCTCCTCATTCTTGGCGCAAATGATAACTGATACCTCAGGCTGTTCAAAGTTGAACTTTACCTGGTTCCTGATGAATTTGCGGTTGTAGCGGAACAGATTTGTGAAAAAGCCGCACCACCAGCACATCTGTATCAGGAAAGCAGCTGCAAACACTCCGAATATGGCAATCTGCCAAGGCTCAAAGTTCTCTGGTACAAGTGAACACTGTATGTAGTTTGATATGTCTTGAAAAGTCATCATTTACTTCAGGTTGTTGCTGAAATATGCCTTTGGTAACTGTCGTAGATTATATTGTGAGGCCATCACCTCTCCGTATGCTCCTGCTGAGCGTAGCGCAAAAAGGTCTCCTCTCTTTGCTTTGCCAAGTTTTCTGTCTTTTGCAAAAACATCGGATGACTCGCATATAGGGCCTACCACGTCATAAACTTCCTCTGTATCAGAACTTGTTATATTCTCAATACTATGGTATGCGTCATACATGGCTGGGCGTATAAGTTCTGTAAACCCTGCGTCAAGGATGGCAAACTTCTTTACTTCGCCCTCCTTTATGTAGAGCACTTTGCTTATAAGCGTGCCGCACTGTGCCACAACTGCACGTCCAAGTTCAAAGTGTAGTTTTACATCAGAATTGCGTTTTACGCATGTGTCAAACACCTTGAAATAGCCTTTGAAATCAGGAATTCTGCCTCCGTCAGGGTCTTGGTAGTCAATCCCAAGGCCTCCTCCAAAATTGAGGTTCTTAAACATGCGCCCCGATGCGGCAAATTCACCCGTTATTTCATTAACCTTGCTACATAACGCTTCAAACACCTTCAAATCAGTGATTTGTGAACCTATGTGAAAGTGAAGCCCAATAAGCTCAAGGTTCTCAAGATTGTCAATCTTTTTAATAACCTGAGGCAGCTGTGAAAGGTTTATACCAAACTTGTTCTCACTAAGGCCTGTGGTTATCTTGGCGTGAGTATGAGCGTCCACGTTAGGGTTTACGCGTATCTCCACGCTTGCTTTAACACCTTTGGCTCCTGCTATTGAGTTGATTATCTCCGCCTCTGGCACTGATTCCACATTGAAGCAGAATATTCCGCCGTCAAGCGCAGTCTCAATCTCCCAGTCAGCCTTGCCTACACCGGCAAAGACTATCTTGGCAGGGTCAAAGCCGGCCTCAAGCGCCGCCTTCACCTCGCCGCCGCTAACGCAGTCTGCACCGAATCCATAGCTCGCAATCTTTTTAAGCAGGGTGGGGTTTGCGTTGGCCTTTATGGCGTAATGCTCTGTGAACCCGTACTTTGCGGTCTCCTCTTTTATTATGCTGAGAGTCTCGTCAAGCAGCTCCATGTCATAGTAATAGAACGGAGTCTGAATGGCCTTGAAACTCTCTATTGGGAAGTTCTCTTTGCTCATTTTTAGTTGAATAGGTTCTTGCTAAGTGCCTCAAGCGCACGTTTCTTGTCAGATGCCTTCACAAGGAATGACACATTGTAGTTGCTGCCACCGTATGAAATCATACGTACAGGTATTTCACTAAGGGCGCTTACAATCTTGGCCTGGAATCCTGTGTTCTCAGAGTTCATGTCGCCAACCACGCAGATGATTACCATGTCTTTCTCCACGGTGACAGTGCCGAACTTCTTAAGTTCGTTAACTATCTCATCAAGATGTTTGGTGTTGTCAATGGTAACTGACACGCCCACCTCACTGGTGGTTATCATGTCAATGGATGTCTTGAATATCTCAAAGCAGTCAAACACCTTGCGCAGGAATCCGTATGCCAGCAACATTCTGCCTGACTTAATCTTAATGGCGGTGATGCCGTCTTTTGCAGCCACAGCCTCTATCTTGTGAGGTGTGAGTTTGTTTGAGATAAGTGTGCCATGGGCTGCAGGGTCCATGGTGTTCAGCAGACGTACCGGTATGTTTGCCAGCTTGGCAGGCAGTATGCATGTAGGGTGCAGAATCTTGGCTCCAAAGTAAGCGAGCTCAGCAGCCTCCTCAAAGTGCAGGCTTGCCACTGGCTGTGTGCCCTCTACAAAACGAGGGTCGTTATTGTGCATGCCGTCAATGTCTGTCCAAATCTGTATCTCATCAGCGTTTACTGCTGCGCCAATAAGTGAGGCTGAGTAGTCACTGCCACCACGTTTGAGGTTGTCTATCTCATTGTAGGCGTTACGGCAGATGTAGCCTTGTGTGATGTATATCATTGTGTCAGAAGGCAGCTTGTCAAGCTCTTTCTGCAGATGCTCGCGAATGTATGCTGTATCAGGCTCCTCGTTCTTGTCAATGCGCATATAGTCAAGGGCAGGCAGCAGAACTGACTTGATTCCACACTCGTTCATATAGAGGTTCACCATTGCGGTAGACATCTGCTCGCCTTGTGAGAGCACCACCTTCTCCTCAAATACAGTAAAGAAGTTGTTCTTGCAGAGGGAGCGCAGAAGGTCAAAGTTAACCTTTAGGGCCTCACAAGCCTTGGCCTTGTACTCACCAGTGCTGTAAAGTTCATCAATAACGCCCATGTATTTGTGCTCAAGAGTGTTGATGACCTCATTGGCGCTTACAGGGTTCTTCTTGTACAGGTAGTCTGCAATTTCAACAAGAGTGTTTGTGGTACCTGACATGGCGGATAGAACCACAATTTTCTTCTTGCCGTCATTTACCAGTTTTGAAACCTCTTTCATTCTTTGGGCGGAACCTACGGATGTGCCGCCGAATTTCTGTATTATCATAGCTTATTATATTTTCTAAAAACGTGCAAAATTACGGAATTTTTCCTAATTTTGCACCATAACCACCTATAAGAATATATGAAAAAGTTCATTTACTACATTTTTGTAGCCTCTGTTCTGTTTACAGGCTGCAAAAAAGACACTGTCACAGAGAAAGCCAAAGAGGAGGTTAATCCTGATTCGCCAGATACTCCTGACACCCCCGATGTCCAGCCTGTAAATGTTGACCCTCTTGCATCCGCCCGTAAGCAGTGCTTCTTTGAAGATGTGGAGAACGGTACCATAACATTTGTATTTGACTCCACACTGTGGAAGGCCAAGAATGCCAAAAAAGTGGAGGTGCGCGGTTCCTTTAATGACTGGAAAACCACAGATGGCTATTCGCTCACAAAGTGTGATACCGCAAAAGTGCTTCCGTACTGGTATCTCACTGTGCCGTATTCAATGATAAAATGTCCCGGCAACTGCGGCCAGCCTGAGTATAAGTTTGTAGTTGACGGTTCTTGGAAGAATGCGCCGTCATGGCTTCCTGCAGGCTACAAATTTTCAGGAAATGATGTCAACCAAATCATTGTATTCTCAACTGATGATATTGAGGAGATTAAGGCAAAGAGCGCTCAGGCCGCCAAAAAGAAGAGTCTCTCTGACTTTGACCTGACTACAGAGGCTGGAAAGCAGGATATCTCCAATGTTCGAGTAGTGCCAGGAACCTCAAAACTTATACGCTGCTATCATCCGTTCAAGTACACGGACAAGAATCGCAATAATACTGAGTTCAAGCGTGTGGAACTTGTGAAGGAGTATTTTGAGTCATACGGTATAAAGTCAGATATCTGCCTCTCAGAGAATGAGGAGAAGAACCTTGAGACCAAGACATTTAGCGGTGAGACTCATAAAGAGAGTATCTCTTCTTACTATAAGGAGATTATAGATAATGGCGCTGTTCTTTATGTAGGCGTAAAGACTGGCCTGGGAACACCAAAGTATGAGACCTGCTATTCAGATCCTAAAGGTGCCAAGACGTGTGGATGGATAGGTGAGATTATTGATTTCATAGCCTCCGATGAGACCTCTGCACCTTACGGCATACACTGCCGTCTTGGAACAGACAGAACCGGCTTTTTCTGTGCCATAATTGCCGCTTTATGCGGGGCTAATGCAGACGAGATAATGGCGGACTACCAGCGTAGTAACAACATGGGTATAATGGAGTATCGTGACTCAAAAAAGATGAAGTACACACTTGAGATGATGCTCGATGTTGATGACCTCTCACAGGTAAGTGACTTGGGGGCTGCTATTAAAAATCTGTTGATTAGTGGAAACTATACTACTGATGAAAAAGTACAAAAAATGTTAAATAAACTGAAGTAATAAGGAATACAAGTTAAAAGATGTTAAATTCTGTCGATGATTAGTAACAATCTAAAAAATTGTGTATCTTTGTGACATATTAGTTTTCTTCGTAAGAAAGAATAAAAATTAAGATGGGGCATTTGGCGGTCAAGCGTGACCGCCATTTGTTTTTTCAGCCCTATAATATGCCATGTAAGCCTTGCCAAGCATACGTACTCCGCCTGGGGTTGGATAAAGTCCTGAGAAGTACCAGTCTCCTGTATGGTTAGGACATGCAGAGCGCAGACCTTCAAGACTTTGGAACACAATTCTTATGTCAATGTCAATATCCTGGGGTGTTATTAGTTTTGCAATTTTGCGTGAAATCTCATCAGCAGTGAACTGATTGTAAATCTCACTCACGTAGTTTTTCTGCTCAGATGCCTGAAGGTTCTCCTGTGCCACGCACTTTTCATACACATCAGTGAAAATCTTTTCATTGCCGGCCTCTTTTGTCAGTTCCACTGCCGCACGGAATGCTATGAGACTGTCAAGTGTTGACATATCTATGCCGTAAAAGTCAGGGTAGCGTATCTGCGGTGCGGATGACACAATAACAAGTCTCTTTGGATGCAGTCTTGACAGTATGCGCACTACGCTCTGTTTAAGCGTGGTTCCTCTTACTATGCTGTCATCTATTACAATCAAGTTATCCTTACCTGCTTTAACGGTTCCGTATGTAACATCATAGACGTGGGCGGCAAGGTCATCACGGTCTGCGCCCTCAGAGATGAATGTCCTTAGTTTCACATCCTTGATGGCCACCTTCTCAGAGCGGATATGGGCGGATAGTATCTTCTCAAGCTCCTCATGGCTCATTTGTGAGCCAAGGCTTGAAATCTTACGTGCCTTGATGGTGTTCAGGTGCTCGTTCATGGCCTCAACTAGTCCGTAGAACGCCACCTCTGCTGTGTTTGGTATGAATGAGACTACTGTGTTCTCAATCTCCCCGTCTACAGCCTTTATTGCGTCAGCTGCCACGTTCTGGCCTAGAGCCTTGCGCTCCAGATAGATGTCCGCATCGCCGCCGCGTGAGAAATATATGCGCTCAAATGAGCACGCACGCTTTTCCTGCGGGGTGAGTATCCTGCTGATTCTAACGGAACCGTCTTTTGAAACAATAAGGGCGCAACCTGGCTCTATCTCTTTTATGTCTGTGGCGTTAATGTTCATTGCGGTCTGAATAACAGGCCTCTCTGAGGCGCATACCACAATTTCATCATCTATGTAGCAGAATGCCGGTCTTATGCCCCAGGGGTCACGTATAAGGAAACTCTCCCCGCTGCCTGTGATACCGCACATTACGTATCCACCGTCCCAGTAAGGGGCGGAGAGTGAAAGGATGTTCTCTATTTTAATTTTGTTCTCTATATAGGCTGTTATGGAGTAAGAGTCCTGAAGGTTTTTGGCTTTTGCGTAGAGCCTCTCTGTCTCCATGTCTAGTCTGTGGCCCAGCTGCTCGAGTATCAGAAATGTGTCTGCGCCCTGGCGCGGATGCTGGCCTGAGTCTGCTATATGGCGGAAGAGCTGGTCAATATTTGTAAGGTTGAAGTTGCCGCACACGGCCAGATTGCGGGAGCGGAAGTTGCTGCGTCTCATGAATGGGTGCACGTATGAAAGGCCTGAGCGTCCTGTGGTGCTATAGCGCAGATGCCCCATGTAAATCTCCCCTTTAGGTTGGTGCTGTATGGCGCTGAATATCTCCTGTATGGCACCCGCACCCTCGGCTCTTTCACGGAACATGTAATCTTCACCTATCTCTGCCGTAAGGCTCACACAGGCTATGCCTGCGCCCTCCTGACCGCGGTTACGCTGCTTCTCCATGAGCAGGTACATCTTGTCAAGGCCGTAGCTTGACGTTCCGTATTTTTCTGTGTAGAATTGCAGTGGCTTGCGCAGGCGAACCATCGCTATTCCACATTCATGTTTTAGTTCATCCATAGTGTGTTATTCAACTGTGACAGATTTTGCAAGATTGCGTGGCTGGTCAACATCGCGTCCTTTGTTAACTGCTATATAGTAGGCAAGCAGTTGTAGCGGAATTGCTGACATAAGCGGTGACAGCATTTCAAGTGTGCGTGGAGTGCGGATTACATAATCGGCCATGCCGGAGAGTTTGGTGTCACCATCCTCAACCACGGCTATAACCTTGCCTCCGCGTGCCTTGACCTCCTGGACATTGCTTACTGTCTTGTCATAGATGGAGTCTGAGTTTGCTATGGCTACCACTGGCATCTCCGTGTCAATAAGAGCTATTGGTCCGTGCTTCATCTCTGCGGCAGGGTATCCCTCTGCGTGAATGTATGAAATCTCTTTAAGTTTGAGAGCGCCCTCCATGGCGGCAGGGTAGTTGTAGCCTCTGCCTAAATATATGAAGTTACGTGCGTAGGTGAATACTTTTGCCATATTCTCCATACCGGTACATAATTTTATGGCATTCTCCATCTTTGAAGGCACCTCTCTCAACTCATTAACAATGGTGTCATATTTCTCATCTGAGATGGTCTGGTGCAGTTTTGCAAGAGCCAGTGCAAGCATTGTAAGGACTGTTACCTGCCCTGTAAAGGCTTTTGTGGAGGCTACGCCTATCTCTGGTCCCACATGTATGTAAGAACCTGAGTCTGTTGTTCTTGGAATGGATGAGCCTACGGCGTTGCATATACCGTATACAAACGCTCCGCTCTTGTGGGCGAGCTCAACTGCGGCAAGTGTGTCAGCGGTCTCCCCAGACTGCGATATGGCAATTACCACATCATCAGCGTTTATAACGGGGTTTCTGTATCTAAATTCAGACGCATATTCAACCTCCACGGGAATGCGGCATAAATCCTCAATAAGGTGCTCTCCTATAAGGGCGGCGTGCCACGATGTTCCGCACGCTACAATTATTATCCTTTTAGCCTGTAGGAATCTCTCCTTGTTGTCTTCAACGCCGGAAAGTTTGATGTATGTGCCTGATTCCGGAACTCTGCCTCGCATACAGTCACGTATGGTTTTAGGCTGTTCATAAATCTCCTTGAGCATAAAATGAGGGTATCCTCCTTTCTCAAGTTGTGAAAGGCTCAGCTTAAGAGTCTGGATTTCAGGAGTGTGCTCCACATCGTCTAGATTTGTGATTGTAAGGCCGTGTCTCAGATCCAGTGATGCGGTCTCATTATCGCCTAAATAAACCACCTTGTCTGTGTACTCGGCGATAGGGCTGGCATCGCTGGCTATGAAAAACTCACCCTCTCCTATGCCTATCACCAGTGGACTGCTCTTGCGTGCAACTATAAGGGTTTCAGGATGTTTGGTGTCAACAACTGCAATGGCGTACGCCCCCTCAATATGAGTGAGCGCAATTCTTACGGCATGTGCCAAATCAAGACTGTCACGCCTTTGAATATAGTCAATCAGCTGAACAAGCACCTCTGTATCTGTCTCGCTATTGAACTTATAGCCTAGTTTAATCAGTTTCTCCTTGAGTGTGGCGTAGTTTTCAATGATGCCGTTATGTATCAGGGCAATCTGGCCTGACGCTGATACATGCGGGTGCGCGTTTGTCTGGCTTGGCACACCGTGAGTGGCCCATCTTGTGTGGGCTATGCCTATGTAGCCTGTTGTGTCACAGCCTTCTGCCGTGCTCTCCAAGTTTGAAACCTTGCCCTTGGCCTTGTATACGTTGAGTTTGCCTTGGCCGTTAATCAGTGCCACACCGGCACTGTCATAACCCCTGTACTCAAGCCTTTTAAGACCTTTGATAAGAATGGGGTAGGCCTCTCTTGAACCTATGTATCCTACTATGCCGCACATATTTTAATGGAGTCGTGTTGATGAACGAAGTGAATAATGGAAAATGGATAATGGAGAATTATTGATTGGTTATTGCATTTTGATGAACGCTTGTTACGGCTCGGCCTGACGGGTCTGCAAGTTTTTTGAAGGCAGCGTCCCACTCAAGCGCTATAGGTGTGCTGCACGCCACTGACGGAAGTGACGGTACACATCTGGCGGCTGATTCAGATGGGAAGTGTTTCTCATAGATGCTGCGGTAGCAGTACTCCTCCTTTGTCATAGGTGTGTTTATTGGGAAACGTTCAGCTGCGTGTGCAAACTCCTCATCACTTACCTGCTCAGATGCTATTTTGCGCAGCTGGTCAATCCAGCTATAGCCAACTCCGTCTGAGAACTGCTCTTTCTGGCGCCATGCAACACTCTCCGGCAGATAGTCCTCAAATGCTTTGCGGACAATCCATTTCTCCATTGGGTGATCCTTTGTGACCATCTTGTCCTTTGGGTTCAGTCTCATGGCCACATCAAGGAACTCTTTGTCAAGGAACGGCACGCGTCCCTCCACGCCCCATGCGGCAAGAGATTTGTTAGCTCTCAGGCAGTCATACATGTGGAGCATTGAGAGTTTGCGCACAGTCTCTTTGTGAAACTCCTCTGCGTTTGGCGCTTTATGGAAGTAGAGGTAACCTCCGAATATCTCATCGGCGCCCTCGCCTGAAAGAACCATCTTTATGCCCATTGACTTTATGAAACGTGCAAGCAGGTACATTGGTGTGCTGGCTCGCACTGTGGTGACATCGTAGGTTTCAATGTGATAGATTACATCACTTATGGCGTCAAGACCTTCACGCAGGGTGAATACAAGTTCATGATGTACGGTGCCTATGTGCTCAGCCACCTTGCGAGCCGCCTTTAGGTCAGGAGAACCCTCAAGCCCTACGGCAAATGAGTGCAGACGAGGCCACCATGCCTCTGCTGTGTTTCCGCTCTCAACACGCTTTGCGGCAAACTTCTTGACAATGGCTGAAATAACTGATGAGTCAAGACCGCCTGAGAGTAGCACGCCGTATGGCACGTCGGTCATAAGCTGGCGCTCTACAGCGTCTTCAAGTGCTTTTCTAAGCTCTGATATTGAAGTTTGGTTATCTTTTACTGCATCATACTCCATCCAGTCACGCTTGTACCATACTGTGGGTTTGCCGTCAGGACTGTAGTAGTACTGGCCTGGCAGGAACTCCTCAATCTTGCAGCATTGGCCTTCAAGAGCCTTCAGCTCTGATGATACGTAGTATGTGCCGTCTGAATCCCAACCCTGATAGAGTGGAATTATGCCTATGTGGTCACGGCCTATCATGAATATGTCATTTTCAATGTCATATAGCGCAAAGGCGAATATGCCGTTCAGATCCTCAAGAAAATCCTTGCCTTTTTCACGGTAGAGAGCCAGAATGACCTCACAGTCTGAGTGTGTTTGGAAATCATACTTGCTGCTGAGGCGGTCTCTAATGCTCTGATGATTGTATATCTCACCGTTTACTGCAAGCACAAGTTTGCGGTCTTTGCTGTATATTGGCTGCCCGCCAGACATTGGGTCCACAATTGAAAGGCGCTCATGGGCGAGTATTGCTTTGCTGCCTGAATATATTCCAGACCAGTCCGGACCGCGATGTCTGATTTTCTTTGACATCTCAAGTATTTTAGGACGCAGACTCTCTGCGTCACTATGCAGGTTGAATGCACAAGTTATTCCACACATTTTTTTAATTGAGAATTGACAGTTAATAGTTTAATGAAATATCTGTTGTAACAGATATTTCATTGATGTGTTAAAAAATCATTAATGAATTTTGCGGTGCGGCGGCCTGCGGCTATGGCACGGACTACGAGGCTTGCACCTGTGTTGACATCGCCGGCTGCGAACACCTTATTCACAGATGTCATCATATTGGCGCCTGTTGCCACATTGCCACGGGCGTCATACGCCACGCCAAGTGAGTCAAGAAGTCCTGGGTGCTTTGGCTGGGTGAATCCCATGGCAAGCAGGGCGAGCTCCACTTCAAGGGTCTCTTTTTTACCTGTCTTGACCATTGCAGGGCGTCCTCCGCCTGGTGCTGGCTGCCACTCAACCTCTTCAATCTCAATTGCTTTCAAGCATCCGTTCTCATCGCCTATAAACTTGTTTGTTGTCAGGCACCAGCGTCTTTCACAACCCTCTTTGTGAGAACTTGAGGTCCTCAGAATGTTTGGCCAAAGTGGCCATGGGGTGGAGGGGTTGAAATCTTTTGGCGGCATAGGCATTATTTCAATTTGCATTACGCTCTTTGCGCCCTGGCGTATGGCTGTGCCCACACAGTCTGAGCCGGTGTCACCTCCGCCTATTACAATGACTCTCTTGTCTTTTGCTGTTATTCTGTCACTATCAGGTACTGATACACCTGAGTTCACGCGGTTCTGCTGTTGGAGAAGCTCAAGTGCAAAATGTACTCCCTTCAGCTCGCGTCCCTCTACTGGCAGGTCTCTAGGTTGTTCAGCACCCATACAGAGACACACAGCGTCAAAATCTTTGAGCAGAGCGTCTGCTGTTACGTCAACGCCAGCCTTTATGCCTGTCTTGAACTCCACGCCTTCCTCCTGCATAAGTTTTATGCGGCGGTCTATAACTTTTTTGCTCAGTTTGAAATCTGGTATGCCAAAGCGTAGAAGTCCGCCTGGTTTCTCATTTTTCTCAAACACTGTGACCGTATGTCCGTCCTGGTTCAGGCAGTCTGCTGCGGCAAGACCTGAAGGGCCGCTGCCAATTACAGCCACCTTTTTATCGCTTCTCACCTTTGGTATGCGCGGCTGGATATAGCCCTCGCTATATGCTTTCTCAATAATAGCCACCTCGTTTTCACGGCAGGTTACAGCCTGTCCGCTACTGTGACCAAGTACGCATGACTTCTCACATAGGGCAGGGCATATACGTCCTGTGAACTCAGGGAAGTTGTTTGTGCTGAGCAGGGTGTAGGCTGCATCGCGCCATTTGCCCTTGTATAGCATATCCTGCCATTCAGGGTTGAGGTTGCCGAGCGGACATGCCCAGTGGCAGAACGGAACTCCGCAGTCCATGCAGCGTGAAGCCTGTGCCATGCGGTCTGTGGTGTTGAGCGTTTGCTCCACCTCACTGAAATCATACTTTCTCTCTTCTACAGGACGGTATCCCGCCTCTTTGCGGTCTATTGTCAGAAATGCTTTAGGATTTCCCATGATCTTTGCTTGTTTACAGGTTAGTAATCTCTTTCCACTTTGGCAATCTTCTGCTCCATGGCTTTAAGTTTCTCTGCGTGAAGCACCTTTTTGTATTCAATTGGTGTCACTTTAATGAATTTGTCAATATAGTCAGCCCAATGGTCAAGAATGTGTTTTGCACGCGGGCTTCCTGTATGCTCCAAATGTTTTTGTATCAGTTGTTTAAGCTCTCTTGCGTCTGCCATGTCCTCTATAAGGCTTAGTTCAACCATCTCCATGTTACAGAAGTAGTCAAAGTTGCCTGCCTCGTCAAGTACGTATGCCAGACCGCCGCTCATACCTGCGGCAAAGTTTCTACCCACGGTGCCGAGAACCACGGTGCGGCCTCCTGTCATATATTCACAGCAGTGGTCACCTGTGCCTTCAACCACGGCGGTTGCGCCTGAGTTTCTTACGCAGAAACGCTCACCCACACGTCCGTTTATGTAAACCTCACCTGCGGTGGCTCCGTAGAGCGATGTGTTGCCTGCAATTATATTATCCTCCGGTGCGTATGTGACGCCTGCTGGCGGAACTATTGATATAACACCGCCGGAGAGTGACTTGCCTATGTAGTCATTAGCCTCTCCTTCAAGACGGAACTCTGTACCGTGAGTCAGGAATGCTCCAAAACTCTGTCCGGCAGAGCCTTTGAAGGTGAATTTAAGGAATCCGTCTGCCAGTCCGGCATCGCCGTAGCGCTTGGCTATGAAACCAGAGAGCATTGCGCCGGTGGAGCGGTTGGTGTTCTTAATGTCAAATGAGGCTTCAAGCGGACAGTTACGCTCAATGGCTCTCTCACTCATCTTAATGAGAGTCTGGTCAAGCACGTCACTAATGTGGTGATCCTGCTTGCGTACCATCTTCACAGCATTCTCTTTAGCCTGTTCAGGAGTAAAGAGCACTTGGTCAAGGTTAACCTTGCCGGCCTTGATATTATTTGAAGGGGCGTTGAACTCAAGCAGCTCTGTGTGGCCCGTAATCTCATCAAGACTTCTATAACCGAGCGATGCCAGGATTTCACGTACCTCCTGTGCCAGGAAGTGGAAGAAGTTTATAAGGTATTCAGAGCGTCCCATGAACCTCTTGCGTAGCTCCTCATTCTGTGTGGCCACCCCCATAGGACATGTGTTAGTGTGGCATTTGCGCATCATTACGCAGCCCAGAACTATCAAAGCTGATGTGGCAAATCCGAACTCCTCAGCACCAAGTATTGACATTATTACAATGTCACGTCCTGTCTTCAGCTGGCCGTCAGCCTGCAGACGCACACTGCCTCTAAGGTTGTTGAGTACTAGTGTCTGCTGGGTTTCAGCAAGTCCTAATTCAACAGGCAGACCTGCATGTTTTATGGATGCCGCAGGGCTTGCGCCTGTGCCGCCATCGCCGCCTGAAATAAGAATTACATCAGCCTTGGCTTTTGCAACTCCCGCTGCAATGGTGCCTACGCCTGCCTCTGAAACAAGCTTAACACTCACTCTTGCCTGAGGGTTAACATTCTTCAAGTCAAATATAAGCTGTGCCAAATCCTCTATTGAGTAGATGTCATGATGAGGCGGTGGCGATATCAGTGATATGCCTGGGATAGAGTGGCGGGTCTTGGCTATTATCTCGTTAACCTTGAATCCAGGAAGCTGACCGCCTTCACCTGGCTTTGCTCCTTGCGCTATCTTAATCTGCAGCTCATCTGCATTTACAAGATACTCTGTGGTCACGCCAAAACGGCCTGAGGCAATCTGCTTGATGGCACTGCGTCTGTTAAGTCCGTCAGCCCCTATCTTGAAACGTTCAGGATCCTCACCGCCCTCACCAGTGTTGCTCTTGCCGCCAAGGGTGTTCATAGCCACGGCTATAGCCTCATGAGCCTCTTTGCTGATAGAACCGAATGACATGGCGCCAGTCACAAACCTTTTGCATATCTCCTCCACAGGCTCCACCTCCTCAATAGGTACTGGCTGTGCTACACCCTTGAAGTTCAGCATGTCACGCAGGAATATTGGTGACGGCTTGGAGTTTACTGTGTTTGTATAGTCTTTGAAAAGTGCGTAGTCTCCACGGCGTGTGGCTATCTGCAACTTGTATATGGTCTCAGGGTTCCATGCGTGTTTCTCTCCGTCTTTACGGAAAGCGTACTGGCCAAGGTTCTCAACTATATGCTGGCTGCCGTCTGATTTGTAGCCCTTAGAGTGCTCTGACAGGCAGTCACGCTCAATGTCCTCAATGTCAATTCCTCCTATAACAGAGTCTCCGCCTCCCATGTAGAGGTCAAGGAACTTCTGGCTCAGACCTACTGGCTCAAATATCTTTGCTCCGCGATATGAACGTATGGTGGATATACCCATCTTACTCATAGTCTTGAGGAGTCCCTTGTCCACAGCCTTAATGTAGTTGTGAACTGCGGTTCCATAGTCTAGCTTGCTGTCGCCGTTTTCAATAAGTTTGTTTATAACGGCAAGTGCCATATACGGGTTAATGGCTGAGGCTCCGTAGGCAAAGAGAAGGGCGAAGTGTGTCAGTTCCCTTGGTTCGGCGGACTCCACCACAATGGCGGTCTGCATTCTTTTTCTCACCGATATGAGGTGGTGATGAATGGCTGAAACGGCCAGCAGAGATGGTATAGGAGCGTGAGCCTCATCAACATCACGGTCGCTTATAATTATGTAGTTATATCCGTCATCCACAGCCTTCTCCGCGCTTTTGCACAACTCACTGACAGCATCAGTCAGAGAACCTTGCGCGGCGTTGAATGTCATTGGCAAGGTGAGGGACTTGAAACCTTTGTAGCGTATGTTCTTAAGGATGTCAAGCTGGGTGTCATCAATAACAGGGCTCTGCAGCTTAACCATCTTGCACAGTTTGTCAGAAGGTACAAGCATGTTGCCCTCCTCTGTACCTATGTAGAGGCGCAGTGACATCACAAGCTCCTCCCTTATTGAGTCAATAGGCGGGTTGGTAACCTGCGCAAAGAGCTGCTTGAAGTATGCGAAGAGCCTTTGAGGTTTGTCAGAAAGCACTGCAAGCGGAGTATCGTTACCCATTGATGATACAGGCTCTTTTGCGTCAACAGCCATAGGAATCAGAATCTTCTCCAAATCCTCCTTGTAGTAGCCGAATGCCGCAAAACGTTTCTCATAGTCATCAATTGTATGTTTTACCGTACGCCCCGATGATATGTTGTCAACGTCAATTCTGTTCTTTGCAAGCCATTCAGTGTAAGGATATTGCTTAGCCAGCGTCTCTTTAAGCTCGCTGTCAAGCATTACCTTGCCGGTCTCGGTGTCTATCATGACCATTTTGCCAGGGCGCAGACGGCTCTTTGACTCCATGTTTTCAGGAGCCACTGGAAGAACTCCGGCCTCAGACGCTATGATAACCTTACCGTCTTTTGTGGTGATGTATCTTGCAGGGCGCAGGCCGTTACGGTCAAGCATACCACCTGCGTATCGTCCGTCACTGAAGAGCAGTGCGGCAGGACCGTCCCACGGCTCCATAAGAATGGAGTGGTACTCATAGAAGGCCTTCAGTTCATTGCTGATAGGGTTCTTGTCATTCCAGCTCTCCGGCACAAGCATTGCAAGTGCATTTGGCAGGCTCATGCCTGTCATTACAAAGTATTCAAGTGCATTGTCAAGTGATGCACTGTCACTCATACCTTTTTGTATAATAGGGTATATCTTTGACATGTCGCCCATCTTGTCACAGTCAATCATGCCTTCACGAGCCTGCATCCATGAGCGGTTACCCTTGATGGTGTTAATCTCTCCGTTGTGGCCCAGCAGTCTGAATGGTTGTGCAAGCGCCCATGTTGGGAATGTGTTTGTTGAGAAGCGGGAGTGTACAAGCGCCATGCCTGATGTGAAGTATGGAGAGCTCAAATCAGGATAGTAGGCTCTTAGCTGCAGTGAACTGAGCATTCCCTTATATATAATATTACGTGTTGATAGGCTGCAGATGTAGAATCCCTTATCTATGCCTGTACCGCACTCCTCAGCGGCGTGCTCAATATGCTTGCGCAGTATGTAGAGCGTGCGCTCAAGGTTCTCATCGGCCGTGGCAGGAGTTATAATGGCTTGAATTACAGCTGGCTCCGTTTTAAGTGCGGTCTCACCAAGAATGGAACTGTTTACAGGCACGTCTCTTATGGCTGTTACGTTGAGCCCCAATGCTGCGCTCTGCTCCTTTATAATGTCAATACACTTCTGTTTTTCATCCTTAGGTGTGAATATCATACCTACACCGTACTTTCCCTTCTCAGGTACCGGAATACCTTGTAAAAGAATAAACTCGTGAGGAATCTGTGTCATGATTCCAGCACCGTCGCCGGTCTTGTTGTCTGCGCTTTCAGCTCCACGATGCACCATATTCTCCAATATGAGAATGGCGTCTTCAACTATCTCATGGCTCTTGCCGCCTTTAAGATCTGCAATAAGCCCCACGCCGCAGGCGTCGTGCTCAAACTCAGGGCTGTATAACCCTTTTACGCTTGTCTTGTCCATTGCTTTCATGCCTTTTTCATTTTGTTTTCTGTGGCAAAATTATGGCAAAGTGAGCATGTAGAATGCCTGTTTGCACCCTTAATTTCGTGGTTTAGGGTGCTTTGTTTTAAAATGAAAGTAAAACACGTTTGCTAATTATTAAAATGAAAGTAAAATGCGGAAATAATTACAAAAAATATCAAAAAGGCAAAAATTGCTTTCAAAAAGCCACAAAAACATGATTCTTGGCTTGATGTGGCGATATAATTTTGCAGTGTCAAACAAACACCATCGGGTTATGCGATTTACAAAGATGCACGGTATAGGCAATGATTACATTTACATCAACGCCATAGAAGAGAAGGTTGAAAATCCTTCAGCACTCTCAATAAGTCTGAGCAGACATCATTTTGGAATAGGATCAGACGGACTTGTGCTTATAATGAAGTCTGATGTGGCTGATTTCAGAATGAGAATGTTCAATCCTGACGGCACGGAGGCAGAGATGTGCGGAAACGCCTCACGTTGTGTGGCCAAGTATGTTTATGACAAGGGGCTCACAACCAAGCGCAGTTTCACAATAGAGACAGGCGCAGGCATTAAAAACGTGTGGGTGAACCTGAAGGAGGGTGAGGTTGATACCGTTAAAATTGACATGGGCAAACCAATTCTTGCTCCGGAACTTATACCAACCACGGTATCAGAGAAGAGTCCGGTGCTGATGGCTCCGCTTGAGGTAAACGGCAAGCAGTACAAGGTTAATTGTGTTTCAATGGGCAATCCGCATTGTGTGATATTCACAGAGGGTGTGGCTTTGCTTGACATAAAGAAAATTGGACCTGCCATAGAGACTCATCCTTTATTCCCTAAAAAGACAAATGTAGAGTTTGCAGAGGTGATTGATGACTACACTATAAAGATGCGCGTCTGGGAGCGTGGAACGGGCGAGACCCTTGCATGCGGAACCGGAGCCTGCGCCACAGCAGTGGCTGCATATCTTAACGGTTTGTGCAAATCCAACGTTACGCTGAGGCTTATAGGCGGTGACCTTAACATAGAGTACAATGAGACTGACGGTCATGTATATATGACAGGTGCGGCGGTTACAATATTTGAAGGGGTGATTAAATAAAAAGGAGAGCTAAGCAATGATTATAGCAAATGAGAATTTCGGAAAGTTAGCTTCATCCTATCTGTTTTCAGAGATAGGGAAGAGGGTGAATGAGTTCAAAAATGAGAACCCAGATGCAAAGATTATAAGAATGGGTATCGGCGATGTAACCCTTCCACTGCCTAAGGCCTGTATAGAGGCCATGCACAAGGCGGTTGACGAGATGGGTTCAGCATCAACATTCCGCGGCTACGGTCCGGAGAGAGGCTATGATTTCCTTATCCGTAAGATATGTGACTATGACTATCGCCGTCACGGAATAAAAATTGACACAGATGAGGTCTTTATAAGGGACGGTGCCAAGAGTGACACTGGAAACATAACAGACATTCTCGGGCATGACTGCATCGTGGCAGTGACTGATCCTGTGTACCCTGTGTATGTTGACACAAACATAATGGCTGGCAGAAAAGAGGGTATAGTGTACTTGCCATGTACTGCTGAAAACAATTTTGTTCCAGAACTGCCCGTCGGCGATGTGGATGTTATCTACCTGTGTTTCCCAAATAATCCAACAGGAACCACACTCACTCATGACCAGCTTAAAAAGTTTGTAGACTATGCCATTGAACATAAGAGCCTTATACTTTTTGACGCTGCATACGAGGCTTTCATATCAAGCGAGGATGTCCCTCACAGTATATATGAGATCAGCGGAGCAAAAAGTGTGGCTATAGAGTTCCGCAGTTACTCCAAGACGGCAGGCTTTACCGGCACACGCTGCTCTTACACAGTAGTGCCCAAGGAGTGCATAGGCTACGGTCTTGACGGCAAGGAGTATTCATTTAATGAGTTATGGAACCGCAGGCAGTGTACTAAGTTTAACGGAACTCCGTACATAGTGCAGAGAGCTGCTGAAGCTATATACAGTGAAAGCGGCAGAGAGCAGGTGCGTCAGATTATTGACTATTACAAAACAAATGCAACTATTATACGTAATGCATTGATAAGCAAAGGGTATACAGGTGTGTATGGAGGAGTTGACTCCCCATACGTATGGGTTAAGACACCTGCAGGCACAGACTCATGGGGATTCTTTGATTACCTTTTGAAAGAGAAAGCGATAGTCTCTACACCAGGAGCAGGATTCGGATCAAGCGGAGAGGGCTATATTCGCCTCACAGCCTTTAACTCCACTGAGAACACAATAGAGGCGATGAACAGAATATAAATCAGTTGAAAGTTGAAAATTGAGAGTTGATAATTAATAGTTAATAGATTATAACGATATGAACATGATATATAGGATAATATTAACAATGTTGGTGTTAGTTCTACCTGCGTTCAGTGTGTTTGCAGCTGAGACGGATAGTACATCAACCGTAAAAGTAAAGCCTGAGTTAAGTGTTGACCTTGTAAGCGCCTACCTATGGCGTGGAACATTCGTGTCAAATGTGAGCATACAGCCGGCAGTAGGGTTCAGCGTGGAGGGGCTCTCTTTTGAGGCTTGGGCGTCATCAGATTTCAATTTCAGCGATGGCGGATATGCAGAGCTTGATTTCACCGCTGCATATTCACGCTGGGGTGTAACCCTCTCTCTTACAGATTACTGCTGGACTAATGCAGACGGCAAGTTCGCTTACTTTGGCAAATATAGAGACAACCACTATCTGGAGCTTGGGGCCTCATTTGATTTCAGTGAGTATTTCAGCAAAGTGCCAATTTCACTTGGTGGTGATGTGATGCTCTACGGAGCCAATAAGACTGACAACGGCGATACGGCGTATTCAACGTACCTTTTTGTGGCGTACAACCAGCCTATACGTAATATACTGACTATTGATGTGGAGGTTGGCGCCGCCATAGAGCGTGGCAATGCAGGCCTGTACTCTCCAAATAACGGATTTTCAGTTGTTAATGTGTGTGTAGGAGCCTCTAAAAGTTTTGACATCAAGGGAAAAATCAACATAAATCTCGGAGCTCACATAGTGGTTAATCCTGCCACTGAGAATGTATACTTTGCTGCAGCCGCAGGCTTTTCAATTTAACCATTTTAATTTTACAAATATGAAAAAGATTGAAGCAATTATTAGAAAAACAAAGTTTGAGGATGTCAAGGACGCCTTGCTTGAGGCTGACATTGAGTGGTTTTCATACTATGATGTGAGGGGTGTGGGTAAATCCCGCCAAGGGCGCATCTACCGTGGAGTTGTGTATGATACAAGTTCAATAGAACGCACGCTTGTATCAATAGTGGTACGTGATAAGAATGCCGAGAAAACCGTTACTGCCATTATAAAGGCAGCTCAGACGGGTGAGATAGGTGACGGACGCATATTCATAATACCGGTTGAAGACTCCATTAGAATCCGCACGGGAGAACGAGGTGACATAGCCTTGTATAACGCAGAAAACGAGAAGTAACGGACTAAAAAATTGAAGACTTATGGGAACAACTGTTAACGCATTAGATACAGTCTGGGTTCTGCTTGCAGCAATGCTGGTTTTCTTTATGCAGCCCGGATTCGCACTTGTGGAGGCTGGCTTTACAAGGAGTAAGAACACAGCTAACATACTTATGAAGAACTTTGTGGACTTTATGTTCGGTACGGTTCTCTTCTGGTTTATTGGATTTGGTATTATGTTCGGCACTGATGTGCTGGGAGGCTTTATGGGCAAGCCAAACCTCTTTGCCATTAGTTTTGACGGCAATTTTCCAAGTAACATACCTATAGAGGCGTTCCTTATATTCCAG
>JAEEGL016600569.1_pt1 | contig 25214 bp, 18 predicted proteins | sample 9134231 | NCBI WGS metagenome assembly JAEEGL01 (sample SAMN16246548, study PRJNA631951) | gut metagenome | biome: gut microbiome; feature: rumen; material: fiber-attached | host: Bos | place: Iran: Karaj | collected 2018-10 | reverse complement strand
AAGAGGGTGACCGTCGGTCATCCTCTTTTTTTTCAGCGAAGGCGGATGGCGGTGACAGTGCGACCGCAGTCAGGGCTGTCGCGACGGGCCGACCAAAAACGCGGATCGGCATAGGAACTGATGCCGACAACTGTAATCCGGGAAGCAGGGACCCCCACGCACTCGAGCAGCCAGCGGTTGGCTTCCCACAGATCGATATGCAGGCCGCCCTGCATGGTTCCCGGAACGCGGGGACCGTCATCGCGCAGGATCTGCGACATCGGGAACCCTTCGCCGGAAAACCGTTCTGCCACTTCCTCCCCCACCTGAAAGGCATCAGGGCCGATACCCGGCCCGATCAGGGCATATACATCCCTGGGATCGGTTCCAAAATGAACGGCCATTGAGCCGAGAGTCTTGCAGGAGATTCTGGCCACCGTTCCCTTCCACCCCGAGTGAACCGCTGCGACGACCCGTCGAACCGGGTCATAAAGCAATACCGGAATACAATCGGCCGTCCGGACCCCGATTCCGAACCCCTCGAGCGAAGTCACGATGGCATCATATCCGTGAAGCCTCGTCCGGGCATGCGTAGGCTTTTCTACGATTGCCACCCGGTCACCGTGAACCTGCAAAGGCTGAAGAACGGGCCATGCAAGACCGGAAGCGGGTGCCGAACGACGCGGGACGCCGTTTGGCCGAAGCGTGGAAAAGGCCTCCACGTCCGGGTGCAAGTCATATTTTAACAGATTGTAATCCATCCCTGACAAAGTTAGCAAAATACAACGGAAATTCCTACATTTGTGGTTTACCGTGCGTAGCACGGCACTGGATTTGCAACCGAATACAAATCAACAAAATACTATGGAAAACCAGAAAAAGCAGAACTACACGCCGGTCATCATCGTGATGTTCGCGCTCTTCTTCATGATTGCCTTCGTCACGAATCTGGCGGGTTCGATGGGCGTGGTGGTCACCAACCAATTCGGAGCCAGCAAGGCCCTCAGTCAGCTGGGCTCCCTGGCCAACTTTATCGCATACGCCTGCATGGGCATCCCGGCAGGCTTGATTCTCAAGCGAAAAGGCTATAAGCTCACGGCGCTCTCCGCTGTCGTCGTAGGTTTTACGGGGGTCGGCATCCAGTTCCTCTCCGGTTATGTGGAGAGTTTCTTTGTCTATGTGCTGGGCGCCTTTGTGGCCGGATTTTCGATGTGTATGCTCAATACCGTGGTCAACCCGATGCTCAATACGCTGGGTGGCGGCGGCAATAAGGGTAACCAGCTCATCCAGTGGGGCGGTTCCTGCAACTCGATCGGCGGTACCATCGCACCGTTTCTGGTAGGCTGGCTCGTGGGCGGCTCCATCAAGGATGCCACCGTGGCCAAGGCCGCTCCCGTCATGATTATCGCCATGGCCATCTTCGCCATCGCTTTTGTGGTGATTCTGCTCACCAAGATTCCGGAACCGCACATGGAAACGGCGGAAGAGAAGGCGGCCCGTCGGGCCGGCAACCTGAAGAAGGATTCGCACAGCCCGCTGAGTTTCCGCCACTTCGTACTGGGCGCCATCGCCATTTTCTTCTACGTAGGTATCGAGGTGGGTATTCCGAATACGGCCAACGTCTATTTCTCCGGTCTGGAGTGGGTCGGTCCGGCCATCACCGGTACCTTCATCAGTGCTTACTGGCTCTGCATGCTCTTCGGCCGACTGATCGGCGCATCGGTGGGCGGCAAGGTTTCCGGCAAATCCATGCTGATCTGGACCTCCGCGGCCGCCATCCTCTTCATCATTCTGGCCATCTTTATTCCGGAATCGGTTACCCTGGGCGGCAAGGCTCCCCTCAGCCTGCTCTTCCTGACGCTCTGCGGTCTTTGCACCTCCGTGATGTGGGGTTCCATTTTCAATATGGCCGTTGAAGGGCTCGGCAAATACACGGCTGCGGCATCGGGCATCTTTATGGTACTGGTCTGCGGCGGCGGTATCATCCCCTTCCTGCAGAATCTGCTGGCCGATGCAACGCTCTTCGGCGCCAAGGTGGGTTCCATCAACAGCTACTGGCTGATCGCCGCCTGCCTCTGCTACCTGATTTTCTACGCACTGCGCGGCTCCAAGAACGTCAACAAAGATATCCCCGTCGAATAATGAAAAAGTTTCTTGCTATCCTGACGCTCGTCATTCTGGCTGCTTCCTGCGGCCAGCAGAGCGATACCTGCACCATCAAAGGCACCGTCAAAGGGGAATATCTGGCCGAGGGTGCACAACTGAAGATTGCCGTTCAGGGCGGAGAGCGCAACGAAGTCGCGCTCGCTGAAGACGGTACCTTCACCTATTCCTGCCCGGCAAACGTCACCGTTCCGATGCGCATTGCCCTGGTTGAAAAAGACGAATTCCGTCCTAAATATGTCGCAGAACTGGTTCCGGAAGGGGGCACGATCCGCGTCACGCTGAGCGAGACACCGGTCATCAAGGGCGGCCCTGTCAATCGCGAGATGAACCGCTTTAATAAGATGGCCGCCGCCATCGGCGAGGAGTTCCGCAAGCTTGACGCGTCCGGGAACCAGGACCTGAATGCAGAACAGGCGCTGATTGACAAGATGAACGCCTACTGCGAGAAGGCCTTTCGCGCCAACACGGACAACTGGGTGGGAATGATGGCCCTCAGTACCAGCATCTACGAACTTTCGCTGGCCGAACTGGATGAGCATCTGGAGGTGGCTGCCGATTTTATCCGCGAGAACAAACGCATCCAGGCTATCCGCGAAGGTAAAGTGGCGGAAGAGAGTACGGCAGAAGGCAAACCGTTCGTTGATTTCACGGGAAAGACTCCCGAGGGAAAGACGACCAGCCTCTCGGATTACGTAGGACAGGGGAATTACACGCTCGTTGATTTTTGGGCTTCGTGGTGCGCCCCCTGCCGACAGGAGATGCCCAACATCCGCGAACTGTGGGAAACCTATGCGGGCCGCGGCCTGCAGGTCGTCAGTGTCGCCGTCTGGGATGGTGACAACTCCGGCAGCCGTAAGGCCATCGAGGAAATGGGTATGGCATGGAACCATATTTTCGTGGGATTGGACCGTACGCCGACCGAACTGTACGGCATTGCCGGCATTCCGCACCTGATTCTCTTTGCACCGGACGGAACCATCTATCGTCGCGGGCTGCGTGGAGAAGAATTGAAAGACACTGTTTCTGAATTGTATAACTAATTAAGCAATGAAAAGAATCTTACTGTTTGCAGCGCTGTTCTTTGCTGCATTCTCTTCCTTCGGACAGGTTGATCCGAACGCGCCCCTGCAGCGCGATCCCAACCTGCTTTATGGTCGTCTGGACAACGGAATGACCTATTACATCATGCACAACGACCTGCCCGCACAGCGAGCAGAATTCTACCTGTTGAACGACATCGGCGCCATCCAGGAAACCCCAGCCCAGAACGGTCTGGCGCACTTCCAGGAGCACATGTGCCTCAACGGTACCAAGAACTTCCCGGGTAAGGGCATCATCAGCTACATGGAGAGCATCGGAGCCAGCTTCGGCGGCAATGTGAACGCTTCCACGAGCCAGGAGTACACTATTTACATGTTCACCAACATTCCGGTCACCCGCGAGGGCATCATCGACTCCACCCTGCTCGCCCTTCACGACTATTCCGCTTTCGTGACCAACGATCCCGTTGAGATCGACAAGGAACGTGGCGTCATCATCGAGGAGTGGCGCACCCGCCGCACCGCTGACTGGCGAATGATGGAAAAGACTTGGGAAACCCTTTACCGCGGTTCCAAGTTTGCCACCTGCAACGTGATCGGCACCAAGGAGAACCTGGAGACCTTCCCCGCTGAAGAGCTTGTGAAGTTCTACCAGACCTGGTACCGTCCGGACCTGCAGGCCGTGGTCGTGATTGGCGACATTGACCCGCAGCAGGTGCTCGAGAAGGTGAAAAAGACCTTCGCCGACATTCCCGCACGCGTGAATCCGGAGCCCAAGGGCGTTTACCGCACCCCGGACAATGAAGAACCCATCGTTGGCATCTTCACCGATCCGGAGGCCCGCAACACCCAGGTTACCGCTTATGTCAAGTCCGACCCGATGCCCAAGCCTTACATGAGCTTCGGAGTAGGCTATATGATGGACCTCATCAAGGATATCGTCAACTCGATGTTCTCGGAGCGCCTGACCGATATCGCGCACCAACCCGATGCTCCGTTCCTGAATGCGAGGGCTTACTGGACCCGTGAAAACAATTTCATGGATGCTTTCGAGATGGTAGCCATCACCAAAGACGGTGAGGCAGAGAAAGGCTTTGCCGCCCTGCTCTCCGAAGTGGAGAAGGCGCAGCGCTACGGCTTTACCCAGGCTGAGTATGACCGTGTCAAGACCAACTTGATCGCCAATGCGGAACGAAACACCTCCAACGCCTCCACCCGCAAGAGCCCGAACCTGGTGTATGAGGCAATGACCGATTTCCTCTTTGGCTATCCGATGATGGCACCCGATTACGTTGAAAGCCAGTTGAAGGGTTATCTCGCTTTGATTCCGCTGGCACAGATCAATCAGATCGTGGCAGCAACCGACTACACCAAGAACTTGGTCATCATCTACCAGGCTCCGGAGAAAGAGGGTCTCACTCACCCGACCGAAGAATCGCTGAAGGGCATCGTCACCGCCGTGAAGGCTTCTGACATCAAGGCCAACGAGGCAGAAGAAGAGATGGGCGAACTGCTCGACGCCTCCAAACTCAAGGGCTGCAAGACCCGCAAAGAGGCTGGCGGCCTGTACGGTTCTACCGTCTGGACGCTCCGTAACGGCATCCGCGTCACCATCCGTCCTTCACAGTATAACAAGGAAGAGGTACGCGTCAAACTCAACATCCCCGGCGGACAGTCCCTCATCGAGGATGCAGAGATTCCTTCGATGGACAACAACGTCATCGCTCTGTACACTCAGCTCTGCGGCCTGAGCGAATTCCCGGCAACGAAGCTCACCAAGATGCTCACCGGCAAGATTGTCAGTGAAAGTCCTTTCATTGACGATCTCTACCACGGCATCAACGGTTCCTGCGCTCCCAAGGACTTCGAGACGCTGATGCAGTTGATGTACCTGCAGGTGACTGCTCCCCGTTTCGTAGAAGATGAGTTCGCACCGGGTATGGCCCAGATGAACGCAATCGTTCCGAACCTTGAGAAACAGCCGAACTTCGTTCTCTCCAAGGCATACCTGGAAACCGCATACAACAACAATCCGCGCCAGGAACTGATCTCGATGGAGAAACTGGGCAAGATTTCCCTGGCTTCCTTCGAGCGTTCCTACCGCAAGCTCTTCTCCAATATGGCAGGCGCCGATGTCATCATTACCGGTAACTTCGACCCGACGACGGTCAAACCGCTGGTTGAGAAATATATCGGCTCCCTCCCCGCCAAGAAGGCCGGCAAGTGGATTGACCGTAAGGTGGATCTCGTTCCCGGCCAGGTTGAGAAGGTATTCGCCACCAAGATGGATACCCCCAAGACCAGCTGCATCCTGATTGCCAGCGGTAAGTCTTCCGCCGATTCCAGGAGCCGCATCCTGATGAGCGTGCTCGAAGGCTGTCTGGACCAGCTCTACACCGAAACCGTCCGCGAAGATGAGGGTGGTACCTACGGCGTAGGCTGCCGCTGCTCGCTCTTGAGCATCCCTAAGGAAGAGGGTCAGATCTTCATCCAGTTCGACACCGATCCTGACCGTGCCGAAAAGCTTATCGGTCTCGTCCTTGACGGACTCAAGTCGATGGCCACCGCCGGCCCGAGCGAAGTATTCCTCAACAAGACCAAGGAGAATATGCTCAAGACGATTCCCGAAAGACGAATCAACAACGCTTACTGGAGCTCCTGCCTGTTGAACTACTACAACACCGGCAACGATCTCGACACCGGCCGTGAAGAGATGATCTCCGCCGTCACCGCTGAGGACGTCCGCGCATTCGCCGCCGCCCTCCTCGACCAGAACAACCTGATCAAGATCGTGATGAACCCGGAGAAATAACCGGCCTCTCCCCCTAATCGCATTCCGGGCTTATGGCACACGCCATAGGCCCGGAATTGTATACTATAGAAAAGTGAACTGCGGCCAGATGGTTAGGCGTGGCGCCAGTTTTCGTCGGAGGGATTGTCGCGGAAGCGGAGGATGCGGGATTTCCAGTCAGCGGTGATGTAGCCCTCTTCGGCGGCCACTTCCACCAGCGTGTCCAGATTGGAGAGCGAATGGTTGACGACGTTCGCGGCGGCAAGACGCTCCACGCTCTTCTTCATGCCATAGGTGAAGATACTTACGATGCCGAGCACCTCGGCGCCCTCTTCACGCAAGGCTTCCACCACCTCGATGGCGCTGCCGCCCGTGGAAATCAGGTCCTCGATAACGACCACCTTGGTGCCGGGCTCCATCTTGCCCTCGATGCGGTTGGTACGGCCGTGGCTCTTGGCTTCACCGCGGACATAACCCATCGGGAGGTTCAGCAGCGTAGCGGTGATGGCAGCGTGGGCGATGCCGGCCGTAGAGGTACCCATCAGCATCTCGCAGTCGGGATGATACTTGCGGACCAATTCGGCGAGGCCCGCCTCTACCTTCTCGCGAACCGAAGGGGCGGAGAGGGTCAGACGGTTGTCACAATAGATGGGGCTCTGGATGCCGCTGGCCCAGGTAAAGGGCTCCTCCGGGCGGAGAAAAACGGCATGGATGGAGAGTAATTCTTTGGCTATCGTACGTTCCATTTCGAAGGATATTTACAGGTTTAAGAAATCTTTTCGGCAACGGCGCCATGCAGCGACGGGATCATCCGCGGCAGTGATGGGACGGCCTACCACGATGTAGTCGGAACCGATTTCACGGGCACGGGCCGGGGTGGTGATACGCACCTGGTCGTCAGCGGCGGAATCGGCAAAGCGGATGCCCGGCGTGACGGTCTGGAAAGCAGCGCCACAGGCATTCTTGACCATACCGGCCTCCAGCGGCGAACATACCACACCGTCCAGGCCCGCTTCGTGGGCATTCTTCGCGTAGTGGACGATGGTATCATTGATGGAGGCGCCGATCAGCAGTTCCTTCTGCATCCGCTCCTCGCTCGTAGAGGTGAGCTGGGTGACGGCAATCAGCAGCGGACGGGTACCATCGTCCCGCGTAAGTCCTTCGAGCGCCGCACGCATCATCTCGATGGTGCCGGCGGCGTGGACATTGGTCATATCAATATCCAATTTGGTCACGACCTGCATGGTCTTGCGGACGGTATTGGGGATATCGTGCAGTTTCAGATCCAGGAATATCTTGTGTCCCCGACGCTTGAGTTCGCGAACAATCTCCGGTCCGGAGGAGTAGAACAACTCCATACCGATCTTGACGAAAGGTTTCTCGCCGCTCGGGAAACGATCCAGGAAATTGAGCGTATCCACTACGCTGGGAAAGTCACATGCTATGATGACGTCTTTTGCCATATCAATTGAGTTTCAGTTGTTTCAAATCTTTCAGCCCCAGGCGTTCCATCACCACGGGCAGTTGTTCAATAATCTCCTTGCAAGCAAGCGGATTGACCAGGCTGGCCGATCCGACCTGCACCGCTGCGGCGCCGGCCATCAGCATCTCAATGACCTCTTCCGCCGTGGAGACGCCGCCGCATCCCATGACCGGAATCCGGCAGGCGTGGGCCACCTGATAGACGGCACGGACGGCAATCGGGAAGATGGCGGGGCCGGAGAAACCGCCCGTTCCGGCCGCTACGACCGGTTTGCGGGTGCGAATGTCGATCCGCATGCCGAGCAGTGTATTGATGACCGTAAGGCCGTCGGCACCGGCTGCTTCGCAGGCACGGGCAATGGTCACGATATCGGTCACGTTGGGGGTGAGTTTCACGAAGACGGGCTTGGAAGAGACCTGTTTCACGGTGCGCGTAACAGCGGCCGCTACTTCAGGATCCGTGCCCAACGCCATGCCGCCGCCATGAACATTGGGGCAGGAGACATTAACCTCCAGGATATCGATATCCGGGCAGCTTTCAGCCTTCTCTGCGCAGAAGGCAAAGTCCTCTACGCTGAAGCCGCTGATATTGGCGATAATGGGCTTGTGATAGATGGCCCTCAGTGCGGGGATTTTCTCTGAGAGAAGTTTGTCGATGCCGGGGTTCTCGAGGCCAACAGAATTGATCAGGCCGGAGGGGCACTCCGCGATACGGGGCAGCGCATTACCGAATCGGGGATCGCGCGTGGTACCCTTGAGCGAGATGGCGCCCAGCATATTAATATCGTACCACTCGGCCAGTTCCAGACCGAACCCGCAGGTGCCGCTGGCCGGGATGACGGGGTTGTCGAGGCGAATGTCGCCGAGGTTGACGGAAAGGTCTACCATACGAGTTCCTCCTTTTTAAAGACCGGGCCCTCCTTGCAGGTGCGCTTGGGGCCGGAAGTAGTTTGGCAAGTGCAGCCGTAGCAGATGCCTGCACCGCATCCCATCCGCTCCTCCGTGCTCACTTCACCGTCCTGACGCAGTTGGGTGCAGAGCGCCTTGAGCATGGGCCGCGGGCCGCAGGCGTAGAAATAATCCGACTTGAGGACGCACATCCGGATGGCGTCGGTCACAAAGCCCTGACAGCCGGCGGAACCGTCGGCCGTGGCGACGATGACATCGGCGCCGGCCGCTTCGAGTTCCTTCTCCAGAAAGATGTCCTCCTTGGTGTTGAAACCCAGCACTGCGGTCACGTGGCGGTCCGCCTCGCGCAGCTGCTTGCAGAGCAGCAGCAAGGGTGCGACGCCCACGCCGCCGCCTATAATCATCGCCTCTTTGCCTTTGGGGCAGGCCGATAGGTCGAATCCGTTGCCCAGGCCACAGAGCAGGCTGATTTCACGGCCGGGCCGCAGCGCGCAGAGTGCCGCCGTCCCCTCACCCATCACCTTGACGATGAGCGTGAGAAGGCCCGGCTCGCAGTCGCAGACCGAGACAGGGCGGCGGAGATAAAACCCCGGCACCGAGACCATGACGAACTGGCCTGCACACCTAAGTCCGGTGGTATCACCGGCCAGTTGCAGTCGCCAGGTAGCGGCCGCAACCGGTTCAATCGCCGTCAGGATAAAAGTTCTTTCAGTTGCCATATTCTGCGTCGATGGTTGAAATTCCGAGGGTAATCTCTTCCAGCACATCCAGCAGCACCCGCACCGTTTCGAGCGCCGTGAAGAGGGTTACGTTGTTCTCTGCGGCGGCCCGACGGATCTCATAACCGTCCAGGTGGGTGCTGATCTGGTCTATGTCGATGGTATTGATTACGTAGCTCACGTGGCCACGGCGCATCTCCTCCACGATATCCTGGCGACCCTCGCTAAGCTTGACCAGGGCGCGGGTACGGATGCCGTGTGCCTTGAGGAAGGCGGCGGTACCCTTGGTTGCCTCGATGTTGAAACCCAGGTCGTAGAAGCGGCGAATGAGGGGCAACGCCTCCTCCTTGTCTCGGTCGGCGATGGTGGCCAGCACGGTGCCGTAGTTGATGACCTCCATACCGGAAGCCTGCAGCGATTTATAGAGGGCGCGGGTCAGCGAATTGTCGTATCCGATGGCCTCGCCGGTAGATTTCATCTCCGGAGAGAGATAGGTGTCGATGCCCTTGATCTTGCCGAAGGAGAAGGCCGGCGTCTTCACGTAGCGACGCTTGCGCTCCGGGAAGAGCACCTCCCAGATTCCCTGTTCGCGCAGGCTCTGGCCGAGCATCACGCGCGTAGCGATTTCAGCCATCGGGACGCCGGTCGCCTTGGAGATGAAGGGGACCGTACGGGAGGAACGGGGGTTGACCTCGATTACATAGACCTTTTCGTTGGCGTCCACGATAAACTGGATGTTGTAGAGGCCCTTGATGCCGATGGCCAGGCCCAGGCGGAGGGTATCCTCCACAATCTGGCGTTTGACCTTATCACTCAGGCTGAAGGGCGGATAGACGCTGATGGAGTCGCCGGAGTGGATACCGGTATGCTCCACGTGCTCCATGATGGCGGGGATGAAGACATCGCGGCCGTCGCAGATGGCATCGACCTCCGCCTCCTTGCCGAAGATATATTTATCTACCAGCACCGGGCATTCCTCGTTGAGCGCCACCGCATTATGCAGATAGTGGCGCAGGTTGGACTCGTTGCTCACGATCATCATGGCGCGGCCGCCCAGCACGAAACTCGGACGGACCAGCACCGGATAGCCGATCTCCCTGGCAGCGGCCACACCGTCTTCCACGCGGGTGACGGCACGCGCCTTGGGTTGCGGAATGCCGGTTTCGCGCATGATCTGCTCGAACTGCTTGCGGTCTTCCGCCCGGTCAATGGCCTCAAGACCGGTACCGATGATGGGAACGCCGAAAGCCGCCAGCGGGCCGGCCAGGTTGACGGCCGTCTGTCCGCCGAGCGATACGATCACGCCGTCGGGTTTTTCGAAGTTGATGACATTCATCACATCCTCAACGGTGAGCGGCTCAAAGTAGAGTTTATCGGAGATACTGTAGTCGGTGGAGACGGTCTCAGGGTTATTGTTGATGATGATGGCCTCGTACCCCGCCTTGCGGATGGTCCAGATGGCATGCACCGTGGAGTAATCGAACTCTACACCCTGGCCGATCCGGATGGGGCCGTAGCCGAGCACCAGTATCATCTTGCGGTTGCTGCGGTGTGAGTCGCTCGTCTGGCCTTCGCCGTATGTGGAATAGTAATAAGGTACGTTGGCTTCGTGTTCGAAGGGACGGGAGTCCACCATCCGGTAGACAGGTGCAATCGCAGCGTCCATGCGGAAGCGGATGACATCTGACTCGCTGCAGCCCCACAGGTGGCCGATAAACTTGTCGCCGAATCCCATCCGCTTGGCCTCCAGCAACACGGCGGCATCCTTGGGGGCCGCCTTGACCTTGCTCTCCAGGCGGACGATGTTCTCAATCTTCTCCAGGAAGAGGGGTGCGATGGCCGTGCTGTCGGCAATCCGGTCAACCCCGACGCCCAGTCGCATCAGTTGCGCAATGGCGCAGATACGGTCGTCGGTGGGGGTGCCGATATAGTCGAGCAGTTTCTCCGCGCTCCAGTCGTCGAACTTCGGGTTCCAGACGTGGCAGATACCCGCCTCGAGCGAACGGACCGCTTTGAGGAGGCTCTCTTCCAGCGAGTAACCGATACTCATCACCTCACCGGTAGCCTTCATCTGGGTCCCCAGTTCGTTGGAGGCTTCGCTGAACTTGTCGAAGGGGAAACGGGCCACCTTGACCACCACATAATCGAGGGCAGGCTCATAGTTGGCGGGGGTGCCGTCGATCTTGATTTCATCCAGCGTGAGGCCCACGGCAATTTTGGCCGTGACGCGGGCGATGGGGAAACCGCTGGCCTTGGAAGCCAGGGCCGAAGAGCGCGAAACGCGCGGGTTCACCTCGATGATATAATATTTGGAGGAGTTCGGATCCAGGGCGAACTGCACGTTGCAGCCGCCTTCGATATTGAGGGCGCGGATGAGTTTGATGGCGCTCACGCGCAGCATCTCGCGATCTGCATCGTTCAGCGTCTGGTCGGGTGCCACCACGATGGAATCGCCCGTGTGGATACCTACCGGATCTACATTCTCCATGCAGCAGATGGAGATGGCCGTATCGGTGGCGTCACGCATCACCTCGAATTCAATCTCCTTGTAGCCCTTGACGCTCTTCTCCACAAGAACCTGATGGACAGGCGAAAGGGCCAGTGCGTTCCGCATCAGCGTGCGGAACTCTTCTTCATTGTCTGCAAAACCGCCGCCGGTACCGCCCAGCGTGAAGGCGGGACGCAATATCACCGGATAACCAATCCGCTCGGCCTCTTTCACACCCTCCTCGATATTGTAGCAGATTTCCGAAGGGATGACCGGCTCACCGATACTGATGCAGAGCTCCTTGAACTTTTCGCGGTCCTCCGCCTTTTCAATTCCGTCAAAGGAGGTGCCGAGAATCTCAACGCCGCACTCCTGCAGGATACCCTTGCGGGCCAGCTGCACGGCCAGGTTGAGACCGGTCTGGCCACCGAGGCCCGGGACAATGGCGTCGGGACGCTCGTAGCGGATGATTTTGGCCACATATTCCAGTTTGAGCGGCTCCATATAGACCTTGTCGGCAATATGGACGTCGGTCATGATGGTGGCCGGGTTGGAGTTGACCAGAATAACTTCGTAGCCCTCTTCCTTGAGCGCAAGGCAGGCCTGGGTGCCGGCGTAGTCGAATTCTGCCGCCTGACCGATGACGATTGGACCCGAGCCAATCACCATCACTTTCTTGATATCGGTTCTTTTAGGCATTATGGTATAAGTGGAGATTTCCAGACAGTTTTTCCGTTCTTGAGGGTAAGCAGCACGTCTCCCCGAACCTTCCAGCCCTCAAAGGGGGTGGAACGGCCCTTGGAGAGGAACTCCGCGCTGTCGATGAGATATTCGCGACGCGTGTCAATCAGGGCCAGATCCGCCTTCTCCCCTACGGCCACGCCGCCACCGATGCGGAAAATGCGGCGCGGCGCGATACTCATGGCCTCTATCAGGCGTTCCAGTGAGAGGCGCCCCGTAGCCACCAGATGCGTATAGAGCACGGGAAAGGCGGTCTCCAGACCGATGATTCCGTTGAGACTGCCGGCGAAGCCGCGTGACTTTTCTTCCGCCGTGTGGGGCGCATGGTCGGTGGCGATAACATCCACCGTGCCGTCCGTCAAGCCCTCGATCAGCGCGTCGCGGTCATCCGCCGTATGGATGGGCGGATTCATCTTGAAGCGGCCGTCGTCCGCTATATCATCTTCGCAAAGCGTCAGATAGTGCGGGGCCGTCTCGCAGGTCACCCGAACGCCCGAGCGCTTGGCTGCGCGAATCAGTTCCACGCTGCGGCGGGTGGAGATGTGGCAGACGTGGTAGCGGCAACCCGTTTCGGCAGCCAGCTCCAGGTCGCGCTCAATCTGGCGCCACTCCATCTCGGCCGCCGTGGGCTGTGAAAAGTCTTCACAATGCGCTACGACCAGACAGTCCTCCCGACGGGCCTGCTCCATCGCACGGCGCATCACGGCCGGCTCCTGCACGCCGCTGCCGTCATCGGAAAAGGCGACGCAACGGCCTTTGAGGAGCGCCATATCCACCGGTTCCAGACCGGCTCGTCCGCGCGTGATGGCGGCATAGGGGAAGACATCGATCACGGCATCCCGGTCGATAATGGACTGCTCGATGGACAGCGTTTCCGGAGAATCGGGAACGGGATTGAGGTTCGGCATGGCACAGACCGCCGTATAGCCGCCGCGCGCCGCTGCCAGGGAGCCGGTGCGGATGGTCTCCTTCTCCGAAAAACCCGGCTCGCGGAAATGGACATGAACATCCACCAGGCCGGGAACAACCAGCAGTCCTTCCGCCTGCAGAACGGGAATTCCTTCACGCTTCAGGCCGGCGTCGATGGCGGCAATGCAACCCTCCCGAACGAGGATATCCGCCTGCTTCCGGCCGGCTTCGGTAACCAGTGTACCGCCTTGAATAATATAGGTATCGTTCATATCCGGACAAAAAAATAGACAGCCAAGGCTGCCTTCGTCAACATCTGACACGGGTACTATGAGGCACTCTCTTCATCACCGGGTGTTATTGTTGCAAAGGTACACTTTTTCCGTCAAACGATTGCAAAAAACTTATCAACCGCCTATTGCTGATAAAATTCTGAAAAAACCAGCCTGTGCCTGGTCTGAACGCATTATCTTTGTGCTTTGACTTGTCAAAGCACTACACCTATGAAAAAAATCTACACTGGCAAGACCAAGGACGTTTTCGCTCTCGAAAACGGCAACTATCTCCTCAAATTCAAAGATGACTGCACTGGAAAGGACGGCGTGTTCGATCCCGGTGAGAATTCTGTTGGATTGACCATCGAAGGCGTCGGCGACGTCAATCTCCGCATGTCCATCTATTTCTTCGAGAAAATCAACGCAGCGGGCATCCGCACCCACTACGTCAGCGCCAATCTGGCTGACACGACGATGGAGGTTCTCCCCGCCAAGGTGTTCGGCAAAGGGCTGGAAGTGATCTGCCGCCACAAGGCAGTGGGCAGCTTCTACCGTCGCTACAACGATTATATCGAAGAGGGTGCCGACCTTCCTGCCTATGTGGAAATGACCTTCAAGAACGATGCGAAGGGAGATCCCCTCGTTACCAAGGAGGGTCTGATCGTGCTCGGCGTGATGACGGCTCAGCAGTATGACGACATCGCTGAAATGACCCGCAAGATCACCCAGATCGTGGCTGATGACATGAAGGCAAAGGGGCTCGTGCTCTACGACATCAAGTTTGAATTCGGTTACGACAAAGACGGCAAGGTGATGCTGATCGATGAAATCGCATCCGGCAACATGCGCGTCTACAAGGACGGCAAGTATATCGACCCGATGACCCTTTCCAAACTCTTCTTCGCCAAATAGCGTATGAAAGTCAGCATCATCATGGGGTCCAAGAGCGACTGGGGCGTCATGTCCGGCGCTTGCGAGATCCTCGACGAATTCGGCGTTCCCTATGAGAAGAAGGTTCTCAGCGCCCACCGCACACCCGGTGCTTTTTCCGACTACATGGCCGGAGCCCGGGAGCGGGGCGTAGGCGTCGTGATTGCCGGAGCAGGCGGGGCAGCTCACCTTCCCGGCATGGCCGCCGCACTGACCGACCTTCCGGTAATCGGGGTACCCATCAAGAGCGCTGCGCTGAACGGTCTCGATTCGCTGCTCTCCATTGTACAAATGCCTTCGGGCATCCCGGTGGCCACGATGGCCATCGACTGTGCCAAGAATGCAGCCCTTTACGCTGTCGCCATCTTCGCGCTGAACGACAGCACACTGGCCGCCAAACTGGCGGATTTCCGCAAAAAGCAAGCAGACAAAGTCCTTCAAACAGAACTGTAGGATGCATCCACACAGAATTTTCGTAGAAAAGTCTTCGGAGTTCCAGGTTGAGGCACAGAGTCTCAAGAATGAGTTCAACGAAAACCTTTCTCTCTCGCTACGTTCCCTGAGGTTGCTCAATGTCTACGACCTCTTCGGGTTCACGGACGATCTCTTGGAAAAGTGCCGCTATACGGTTTTCGGTGAGACCGTTACTGACCGTGTCACCGATGACTGCCCGCTCGAGGGCAAACGCTATCTGGCCGTAGAATTCATTCCGGGTCAGTTCGACCAGCGTGCCTCCTCGGCCGTAGACTGCGTTCATCTGATTGATCCGGAAGCGGACGTGCAGATCCGCAGCGCCCGGCTGCTGATCTTCGACGACGATCTCTCCGACGAGGCGCTCGAGGCTATCCGCCACTACTTCATTAATAAGGTAGAGGCCCGGGAAAAGAATCTTGCCCTGCTGGCGCCTCCGGGCGCGGCCGATATCCGCCCGCTCGCATCGCTGGAGGGATTCATCCAAATGGAGGAGAGCGAGTTTGCCGGCTTCTGCCGTCAATGGGGACTGGCCATGAATACCGACGACCTGCGCGAAGTAGTCCGCTACTTCCGCGGGGAGAAGCGCAACCCCACCGAGACCGAACTACGAATTCTGGATACATACTGGAGCGACCACTGCCGCCATACCACCTTCACCACCGCACTGACCGACATTCAGGTGGAGGACTCCTTCCTCAAGCCGGAGATTGAAGCCTCGCTGGAGGAGCTCGCCGCCATCCGCAAGGAACTGGGGCGCGATGGCAAGGATCTCTGCCTGATGGAACTGGCAACCATCGGTGCGCGCTATCTGCGCAAGAAGGGGCTGCTGGACGATCTGGAGCAGAGTGAGGAGAACAATGCCTGCAGCATCTACATCACGGTAGATGTGGATGGCAAGCCTGAAAAATGGCTGCTTCAGTTCAAAAACGAAACCCACAATCACCCCACTGAAATCGAACCGTTCGGCGGGGCGTCAACCTGTCTGGGCGGTGCCATCCGCGACCCGCTCTCCGGCCGTGCCTACGTTTATCAGGCCATGCGCGTGACCGGTGCGGGCGATATCTGCAGGAGTGTGGCGGAGACCCTCCCGGGCAAACTTCCGCAACGCGTCATCAGCCGCAAGGCTGCCGCCGGCTATTCCAGCTACGGCAACCAGATCGGCCTGGCTACCACGCACGTCCGTGAGATCTTCCATGAGGGCTATACGGCCAAGCGCATGGAGGTCGGGGCCGTGGTAGGCGCCGTCAAGGCGGAGGCGGTACGCCGTGAAAGCCCGGCGCCGGGCGACCGGATCCTGCTGCTCGGCGGACGGACCGGACGCGACGGAATCGGTGGCGCTACCGGCGCCTCCAAGGAACACAATGAAAGCTCCCTCGAGAGCTGCGGCAGCGAAGTCCAGAAGGGCAATGCCCCCGAAGAGCGCAAACTCCAGCGCCTGTTCCGCCGCCGGGAGGTAACCCGTCTCATCAAGAAATCGAATGACTTCGGAGCCGGAGGCGTAAGCGTCGCGATCGGCGAGCTGGCCGCCGGACTGGACATCCATCTGGAGAGAGTCCCTGCCAAGTACAGCGGCCTCAACCCCATGGAGCTGGCCATCAGCGAATCGCAGGAGCGCATGGCCGTGGTCATCGAAGCCGGTGACCTGGCGGAGTTCATCCGTTACTGCGGCGAAGAGAATATCGAAGTGACCGAGGTGGCCGAAGTCACGGACCGGGGCCGGATGCGGCTCTTCCACCGTCAGGAGATCGTGGCCGACCTTTCCCGCGAATTTATCGACAGCGCCGGTGCGCGGCATCTGGCCAGCGCCGTCATTGGCGCCCCTGAAGCGCATGACCCGTTCCATCATCTGCCGCAGGGCAGCGACCTGGAGGAGAAGCTCTGCAACCTGATGGGCGAAGAGAACGTGGCCTCCCAAAAGGGAATGGTGGAGATGTTCGACTCCACGATTGGCCGCTCCACCGTGCTGATGCCTTACGGCGGTGCACGGCAGGCCACCGAGACGCAGGTATCGGTCCAGAAACTGCCTGTTGACGGCCACACTGAAACGGCCAGCATGATGGCCTTCGGTTACAACCCGAAGCTCTCCTCCTGGAGTCCTTACCACGGTGCGGCCTATGCCGTGGTGGAAGCCTGCGCCAAGATTACCGCAGCCGGCGGCGATTTCAGCCGGATGCGTTTCTCCTTCCAGGAGTATTTTGAGAAGATGACCTCCCCCCGCAGCTGGGGCAAGCCGCTTGCCGCCCTGCTCGGCGCCCTGAAGATGCAGCTCGCCTTCGGACTTCCCGCCATCGGAGGAAAAGATTCCATGAGCGGCACCTTCGAGCACCTCAACGTGCCCCCTACCCTGATTGCCTTCGGTATCACCACGGTGGACGCGCGCAAGGTGATTTCGCCCGAATTCAAGCAGGCCGGTCATTCACTCTGGCTGATTGAACACCGCCCGCTTGCCGATGGCATGCCCGACACCACTCAACTGAAAGCCAACTGGCAGGCCGTCCGCGAACAGATTGAGGCGGGCCATATCGTTGCCGGCTGGGCCATCGGACTCGGCGGCGCGGCTGAGGCGCTGGCCAAGATGGGCTTCGGCAACTACCTGGGGGCCGAGGTAACCTGCAGCGAGGCTGCGCTCTTTGATACGACCTGCGGTTCCCTGATCGTGGAAGCCAAGGGTGAGTGCGCCATACCGGGTGCGCGCCGGATCGGCAGCGTCATCGCGGAACCGGAGTTACGGTTGGTTTTCGATAAGGCCGGGAACGGGGTCACCGTCATTCCGCTCGCAAAACTTGAGCAGGCCAACGTAACCCGCTACGACAAGATCTATCCCGCCAAGGTGGCGCCCCAGCACGCGGAACTCCCCGGCTGGGCCGGCGATGCAACCCCAAAAGCGCCGATTCGCTACCAGGGCGACCCTATCGACCATCCGGTGGTCTATATCCCCGTTTTCCCGGGTACCAACTGCGATTACGACACGGCCAAAGCGTTCCGCGAGGCGGGTGCCGAGGTACATCTGGGCGTCTTCTGCAACTTGACGGCGGCCGATGTGTCTGAATCCATCGCCCGGATGAAGCACGAGATAGACGGCTGCCAGATCCTCTCCTTCGTAGGCGGTTTCTCCTCCGGTGACGAGCCGGACGGCAGAGGCAAGTTCATCGCCAACGTCTTGAACAACAAAGTAATTGCAGAATCAGTCAACGCCCTCATCGCACGTGGCGGCCTGATTCTGGGCATCTGCAACGGATTCCAGGCGCTCGTCAAGAGCGGCCTGCTGCCCTTCGGCAAACTGGGCAGCGTCACCCCGGAAGACCCGACGCTCTTCCGCAACGATATCAACCGTCACGTTTCGCAGATGGTCACTACCCGTGTCAGTTCCGTAGATTCCCCGTGGCTCCGCGGCATGCACCCCGGCGAGCTTCACGCCATTGCCGTCAGTCACGGCGAGGGCAAGTTCGTGGTCAGCGAGTCGCTTGCACGGCAACTCTTTGCGAACGGACAGGTCGCCTTCCGTTACGCCGATCCGAAGACCGGAGCGGCAACCATGGAAGCGCCCTTCAACCCGAACGGTTCCTGCTACGCGATTGAAGGCATCATCAGCCCGAACGGACAGATTCTGGGCAAGATGGGCCATTCGGAGCGCTACGAACCGAATCTTTTCAAGAACATCTCCGGCGAAAAAGTTCAGCCGCTGTTCCGCAACGCAGTCGAGTATTTCAGAAAAAAATAGTATCAGGTTATGAGCATTTTCGGTGTATATGGCGCTCCGCACGCCGCCAACCTTGTCTATTACGGACTTCACACCTTGCAACACCGGGGGCAAGAAGCTGCCGGCATTGCCGCCTTCGACGAAAACGGGAAAGGTCTTCGTCACCGCGGTCTCGGCTTACTCGGCGAAGTATTCAACCAGAGCATTCTTGACACGCTCAAAGGCAGCATCGCCATGGGTGGCGTCAAATATGCCAATGCCTCCAAGGGAGGCCTGGACAATGTCCCGCCGCTCTTTTTCCACCACCATTCGGGCGACTTTGCCATCGCCAACGACGGCAATCTGATCAACCGTGCGGAAGTGGTGAGCTATCTGGAATCGCGCGGCAACATCTTCATGACCGATACGGACAGCGAACTGATGGCCGACCTTATCAAGAAGGAGGAGACCGGTGAGGACCGCATCTTCAGTATCGTCAGCGCACTGCAGAAGATGGAGGGCGGATTCACCTTCCTGATCATGACCAAGAACCGTCTCTATGCCTGCCGCGACCGCAACGGCATCAAACCGCTGGCGCTCGGCAAGCTGGGCGACGGCTACGTGGTGAGCAGCGAGACCTGCGCCTTTGACCTGGTGGGCGCTACCTTCCTGCGCGACGTGGAGCCGGGCGAGATCGTTACGATTGACCACCACGGCATCCGCAGCATGATGTACGACGAGCACCCGCGCCACCTGATGTGCGGAATGGAATACATCTATTTTGCCCGCCCGGACAGCGATATTGACGGGTGCAACGTCCACGCTTACCGCAAGGAATCGGGGCGCCGCCTCTGCCGCGAATGCCCCGCCGATGCCGATATCGTGGTCGGCGTGCCGGATTCGAGCCTGAGCGCTGCAATGGGTTATGCGGAAGAGTCGGGCCTGCCCTATGAGATGGGTCTGGTCAAGAGTAAATATGTGGGCCGCACCTTTATCGAGCCCTCGCAGTCCATGCGCGAGCGCGGCGTCAAGATGAAACTCTCCGCCGTGCACAGCATCGTGGACGGCAAGCGCGTGGTGCTGGTGGATGACTCCATCGTACGCGGCACCACCTCGCTCAAGATTATCAACCTGCTGCGTGATGCCGGGGCCAAAGAGGTCCACGTGCGGATCGCCAGCCCGATGATGACCCATCCCTGCTTCTACGGCGTGGATACCTCCACCAAGGAAGAGCTGCTCTGCTCGCACCGTACGCTCGAGGAGGCCCGCGTCAAGATCGGCGCCGATTCTCTGGGCTACCTGAGTCCGGAATCCACCGTGGCTTCCTGCCCGGGACGTGAGGCGCTTTGTCTCGCCTGCTTCACGGGCAAGTATCCGACCCCTATTTACGATCACGAAACTGAAATCAACAAATAACCTATGGCAGAGAGTTACGAGAAAGCAGGCGTCAACCTGGAAGCGGGATACGAAGTGGTGCGCCGCATCAAACAGCATGTGGCCTCCACCGCCCGGACGGGCTCGATGGGAAATATTGGCTCCTTCGGCGGCATGTTCGATCTTTCCACGCTGGGTATTCGCGAACCGGTGCTGGTCAGCGGAACCGACGGTGTAGGCACCAAGTTGAAGATTGCCTTCGCAATGGATAAGCACGATACGATCGGCATCGATGCCGTGGCCATGTGCGTCAACGACGTGCTGGCCCAGGGTGCCGAGCCGCTGATCTTCCTGGACTATGTGGCATTGGGTCACAATATCCCGGCCAAGGTGGAAGCCATTGTGGCGGGCGTAGCGGAAGGTTGCCGTCAGGCCGGCTGCGCGCTGGTCGGCGGTGAGACCGCTGAGATGCCGGGTATGTACGGTGACGGCGAGTACGACATTGCCGGCTATACCACCGGCGTCGTGGAGAAGGCCAAACTGATTGACGGCAGCAAGGTGGCCGTTGGCGACGTTCTGGTGGGCATTGCCAGCAGTGGCGTCCATTCCAACGGCTTCAGCCTGGTCCGCAAGATCGTGGCCGATGCCGGACTGAATTATACCGATCCGATTCCTGAATTCGGCGGCCGCAAGTTGGGCGAAGTGCTCCTGACCCCTACCCGCATCTACGTCAAGCAGGTACTGGATGTCATCCGTCACTGCGACGTGCACGGCGTGGCACATATCACCGGCGGCGGATTCGACGAGAACATTCCCCGCGTACTCCACGAGGGACATGGACTCTCCATTCAGGAGGGATCCTGGGAGATTCTCCCCGTGTTCCGGATGCTGGAGAAGTGGGGCGGCATCCCGCACCGCGAGATGTTCAATATCTTCAACATGGGTATCGGCATGGTGCTCGTCCTCGACGAGAAGGAGGCACCGGAGGCGATCCGCATCCTTGAAAGCCACGGTGAACGGGCTACCGTCATCGGGCATGTTACGAACAAACCCGGCGTAGATATCCGATGAAAGCGATTGCCGTTTTTGCCAGTGGGTCAGGGACCAATTTCGAAGCTATCGCGCAGGCTTGCGCCGATGGCCGGTTGCAGGCGCGCATTGCGCTGATGGTCTGTGACGTCCCCGGTGCGCCGGTCATTGCCCGCGCAGAACGGTTCGGCATCGAATCCTTCGTCTTCAACCCCAAATCCTACAGCGGAAAGGCCGCCTATGAAGCGGAGATCGTCCGGCTGCTCGATGCGCATGACATCCAGCTCGTCTGTCTGGCCGGCTATATGCGGATTGTGGGACCTACGCTGTTGCAGGCCTATGGCGGCCGCATCATCAACATCCACCCGTCGCTGCTTCCCTCCTTCAAGGGGGCGCACGCCGTGGAGGATGCCGTGGCCTATGGCGTCAAGGTGTACGGCATTACCATCCACTGGGTCAACGACCAGCTGGATGGCGGACAGATTATCGCCCAGCGGGCTTTCCCCTATGAAGGCTCCGACCCGGCCGAAGTGCATCGCCTGGGTCAGGTGATTGAACATCAACTGTATGTAGAAACTATTGCAAAACTTTTACAATGAGAGCTTTAGTCAGTGTCAGCGACAAAACGGGCCTGGTCCCTTTCGTGAAGGGACTGCAGGCACTTGGCTGGGAAATCATCGCCACCGGCGGCACACAGCGGCTGCTGGAAGAGAGCGGCGTGAAGACCATCGGCATCAGCGAAGTGACCGGTTTTCCGGAAATCTGTGACGGCCGCGTGAAGACGCTGCACCCCAAGGTGCACGGCGGCATCCTGGCCCGTCGCGATCTTCCCGCCCACATGGAGACCCTGAAGGAGAACGGCATTGAGACCATCGAGATGGTCTGCGTCAACCTCTACCCCTTCCGCCAGACCATTGCCAAAGAGGGGGTGACGATGGAAGAGGCCATTGAGAATATCGATATCGGCGGCCCCTCCATGCTGCGCAGCGCCGCCAAGAACTGGCGTGACGTCACGGTGGTATGCGATCCCTCCGATTATGACACCGTTCTGGAAGAGGTCCGCGCCAGCGGCAATACCACCCCGGAAACCCGACTCAAACTCTCCGCCAAGGCCTATTCGCACACCGCCAGCTACGACATGTGCATCGCCTCGTACATGCGCGAGAAGGCCGGCCTCAACAAGAAACTCTATCTGGAGTACGACCTGAAGCAACCGCTCCGCTATGGCGAGAACCCGCATCAGGCTGCTGAGTTCTACGCTGCAGGAGAGGCCGTTCCCTATTCTCTGGCTTTTGCGAAGCAGCTGCAGGGAAAGGAGCTTTCCTATAACAATATTCAGGATGCCAACGCCGCCCTTTGTATCGTCCGCGACTTTGCAGAGCCCTTCTGCGTGGCTCTCAAGCACATGAACCCGTGCGGCGCCGCTGTGGGTAAAACCCTCGAAGAGGCGTGGGAAGCTGCCTATGAAGCCGATAAGGTGAGCATCTATGGCGGTATCGTCGCCGTCAACCGGCCCCTTACCGCCGCCGTGGCCAACGGCATGAAACCCATCTTCCTGGAGATTGTTCTGGCACCCGATTTTACGCCGGAAGCGCTCGAGATTCTCTCCTCAAAGAAGAATCTACGTGTGATTCAAGTAGATATGACGCCTTCCGACGCCCCTGTTCCGCAGTATATCAGCGTCACGGGAGGCATGCTCTCGCAGCAGCTCGATACCGCTGTGGAGACCCTCACGGAAGAGATGTGCGTCACCAAAAAGAAACCGACGGCGCCCCAGATGGCCGACCTGAAGTTTGGCTGGAAACTGGTCAAGCATGTCAAATCGAATGCCATCGCCGTGGTGAAAGACAACCACTCGGTGGGTATCGGCGCCGGCCAGATGAACCGCGTGGGATCGGCCGAGATCGCTCTCAAGGAGGCGCAGGCCGCCGGCTTCACGAAAGACCTCGTGCTGGCTTCCGACGGCTTCCTTCCCTTCGGGGACACGGTGGAACTGGCTTCCCGCTACGGCGTGACCGCCATCGTACAGCCGGGCGGCAGTATCCGTGACGAAGAATCCATTGCCAAGGCTGATGAACTGGGCATCACCATGCTCTTCACCGGCGTGAGACATTTCAAACACTGATCCATGAAGAACAAGAAAGTACTCGTTGTCGGAGGAGGCGGTCGTTGCCACGCCATCGTGGATGCCCTGTTGCGTTCGCCGCAGGTGGCCGAGGTCTTCTGTGCCCCAGGCAATGCGGGAATCGGTGCAGTGGCCACCAACGTGCCCATCAAGGATACCGATGTGCCCGCCCTGCTGGCCTTTGCCAAAGAGCAGGCCGTGGATCTGACAGTGGTCGGTCCGGAAGCAGCACTGGCCGCCGGCATCGTGGACGCGTTCCGTGCCGAAGGGCTGCCCATCTTTGGCCATACCCGTGCCGCAACGCAGATTGAGAGCAGCAAGGGATTCGCCAAGGAACTGATGGAAAAATACGGAATTCCAACCGCCGGCTATCGCACCTTTACCGACTATGAAGCGGCCCACGCTTACGTGGCTGCCCGCCCCTTCCCCGCCGTGCTCAAATACGACGGGCTGGCTGCCGGCAAGGGCGTCGTCGTGGCTCAGACGCCGGAGGAGGCGGATACCGCCCTGCGGGAGATGCTGCTCGAGAGCAAGTTCGGCGAAGCCAGCGTAATCGTGGAAGATTTCCTGACCGGTCCGGAGTTCTCCTTCATGTGCTTCGTCTGTGGCAATCAGGTGGCCCCCATGCCGCTCTCACAGGACCACAAGCGGGCTTTCGACGGCGACAAGGGTCCGAATACCGGCGGAATGGGCGCCTACACGGGACTGCCTTTCATCACGAAAGAAGATGAAGACTTCGCTTTCCGCGAGATTCTCTGCAAAGCCGCAGCTGCGATGTGCAGCGAAGGCCTCCCCCTGAGCGGCGTGCTCTATGGCGGACTGATGAAAACGCCGCAGGGCATCAAGGTCATCGAATTCAACGCCCGCTTCGGCGACCCTGAAACCGAGGTGGTTCTCCCGCTGATGGAGAGCGATATATACGCCATCTTCGAGGCCGTTGCCGGTGGCCGTGAAATCCCTCGGATTATTTGGAAGAATTGTGTAACTTTGGGTGTTGTACTCGCCTCCAAGGGATATCCGGGCGGATATGCCAAAGGCATTGAGATTCAAGGAACTGACACGGTCAAGGCCAAACTCTTCCACATGGGCACCGCACTGAAGGAAGGCAAGCTTCTGACCGCGGGCGGCCGTGTGATGATGGTGGTAGCCGAAGGCCCTACCATCGCCCAGGCCCGTGAAAAGGTTTATGCGGAGATTACCAAAATCCGCTGCGATAATCTCTTCTGGCGAAACGACATTGCACACTGTGCACTCAATAAAGCGAACTGACTATGGGAACGATCATTGATGGAAAACGGATTTCCGACAACCTGAAAGAGGAGATGAAGGCGCAGGTGGTTGCGCTGGAGCGGCAGTATGGCCGCCGACCCGGTCTAGCCGTCATCATCGTGGGTGAAAACCCCGCCAGCCAGGTCTATGTCCGCAACAAGGTCCGTGCAGCGGAATTCGTCGGGCTGCGATCGGTGCAGGTTACCCTGCCCGAATCTACGCCGGAGGCCGATCTGCTCGCGCAGATCCGCAGGCTGAACGAAGATCCCGCTATTGACGGCGTTCTCGTCCAGCTTCCGCTTCCCGCGCATATCAATGAAGAGAAGGTGATTGACACCATTGCACTGGAGAAAGACGTGGACGGGTTCCATCCCGGCAATGTCGGCGCCCTCTGGCTGGGCAAACCCTGCACCCTGCCCTGCACCCCGAAAGGCTGCCTCCACCTCATCCAGACCACCGGCATAGAATTGCGCGGCGCGCTGGCAGTCGTGATCGGCCGCTCGAACATCGTGGGCAAGCCGATGGCCAAACTGCTGCTGGATCAGCACGCTACCGTCATAATGGCCCATTCGCGCACCCGCAACCTCGGCGAGCTGACCCGCCAGGCCGATATCATTGTGGCTGCCGTGGGCAAACGCAACCTGGTCACGGCCGACATGGTGAAACCTGGCGCCGTGGTCATTGACGTTGGTATGAACCGCGATGAGGAAGGACATCTCTGCGGAGACGTGGATTTTGCCGGAGTCAAAGAGGTGGCCGGATTCGTCACCCCCGTTCCGGGCGGCGTAGGTCCGATGACCATTACCATGCTTATTCAGAACACCCTGGATAGTTT
>JAEEGL014477105.1_pt1 | contig 25214 bp, 27 predicted proteins | sample 9134231 | NCBI WGS metagenome assembly JAEEGL01 (sample SAMN16246548, study PRJNA631951) | gut metagenome | biome: gut microbiome; feature: rumen; material: fiber-attached | host: Bos | place: Iran: Karaj | collected 2018-10 | reverse complement strand
TAGCATCTCGCCGCCGTGTCCTCCTCCTGTTTCGGTTTCTCCTCCTTCGTCCGCAGTATGATATCCACGAACTGCCGTGCATCCTCATCGTCAACAAACAGCTTCCGGTTCCTCACCCCCTGAAGCATTACATGATACACACCACTCTTAGCTCTTACCCTTGCTTTCCTTGCCATATTTAGCTTATTTATTGTGCTGCCCTATATAATGGAAAATAATTGCTTTGCCCATTGAATTGAGGATCTTTTGCCTTTCTTAGGGCTACCAACTCATCATATTTCTGTTGGTCAAAGATCTCTTTACCAATGGAGAACTGATAGTTCGAATGACGATTAAATGCGGCCTTAAATTTATATAAATTATCTTCTCCTGAGCCGATACCGCCACCTAAATGGAATAATCTGAAGCCCTGTTCACATCCCCATAGCGCGGCCTTGTATAGAAGGAGGTTAGTTGGAGCGAGGTTTCTAAATTCAGAAAGTGAGCCAGAAAGGTGATAATGCATATAACCGTTAGCATGCAATATAATAGACATTGAAATGATTAACCCATTGTAGGTTGCATAAAACATTTCATAATTATCGTATAAGTCTCTGTGAATGGACTCATAGAAAGAATCTTCAAAATAGTAATATGCTTCTGCATTGTCTTTGTCCATGGTAGCATTATAAATGCGTTTGAAGTCTTGGAACAAAGCCAGGTCCTTACCATGATGAATCTCCACACCATTTTTCTCTGCTTTCCGGATCATATTGCGATTCTTACTGGTAAGGTTATCCCAGATAGTCTGTTCTGAGCTGAGATCCATCGCAACAGTTCTGCCAAGGTCTATCACTGTGGTGAGGCTTTTCATGGGAATAGCATTCCCAAGAAGCGAATGATAACGCACGAAGTTGTCAACGATTCCCTCTTCCTTCATCTTTTCAATAAACTCTTTCCAGAAATGCTTACGATTTATTTCAGAGTTATCCCCTTCAAACAGTGTTCCGCCATATCCGTATGGCGTTACAGAATCATATACTCCTAACAAATCTGTTCCTCGCCGCATATACACGAAAATGGCACGGAGTCCATTTCCTTCATAATATATCAAATACGGGATTCCATCCCCATGAATATGGAACGCTTTCACATATCCACTCAAATAGTACACATCGTGCTCTGCAAAAGCATATATAATATCATCCCATTCTTCTGAATGAGCCAAATCAATTAAGTTAATCACGATAATAAAACAGATTCTATAATGGATTTCATTTTCATTATATTTTCTTTTGTGTATCTGGCATCACAATGTATGGATAGCATTTTTCTGGAAAACTCAAAGATTTCCCTATTATCTGATAATGGCACAGACCAAAGCACTGTGGGATAAATATACTTTTCTATCAATAACTTTTTCACATAATTACGCTTCTCAATCTCATCGAAAAGAAGTATCAACGAGAACGGATAACAATCCCGATCTTCTGGCATAAACACCTTAATACCATTATTATTTATGTCTTGTAGTATCTCCCAATTCTCCTTCTTTGTCCTATACCATCCACAAATGTCAAATGCCCTCAAATACTGTCGACTTCTTTCATCCATAGCACATATTGGTACCGTATTAAAAAAACGTTCGGTATCAACAAAACATGCTCGAAATATTTCCTTTTCCAAGTCTTCGCCAGCAAGATAACGGGCTTTCTGTTCCATCGCCTCCCATCTAACAGAGGCGATACGTTCATTCTCCACTGAAGCTACGGGAGCCTTGGGCAATTTAAATCCTACTGGCGACCAAAGCATCCCGCCCTCTGCGATAGGTAATGTCTTACGCAGCGATGCAACGCACCAGTCAGCGTTGCTTCTGCGTGCCCATCCGCCAATCAAATCATGCGTATGATCCTCTATCATGGCAGCTATAGGCAGTTCCTTCGTATTCCTATAGGCTCTCATCCCATAGTAATTCACTCTAAGTACAGCATCCGTTGGTCGAAAAAAACCATTCCTCAGAATCGTGTCCAACGTCTTATCATCTTCCTTATATCCAGGCCAGTCTGCATAGAATCGAATGTTCAGTCCCTCCTCCTTCAAAGAATCCACCACATCATAACAGAAATACTCAGGCAACCATAGCCGTTTCCAGCCCTGCGACTTGTACAGATGAATCAGTGCCTGCCTACCATCTGCATAAAAGTTGGCATCAGGATAGAAGTCGACAAGCATATTTTTACCGTTTTTATAACCCTCTACTTGATGATAATCAGAACCAAATTCTTTCATTTCCATACACGTTCTTCTGCAAGTATAGACATTGACAAGACATCGTAATACCGATTGTTCTTATACACATCATCCCTCAAACAACCATCTATCGAAAACCCACATTTTTTAAACATGGTTACCGATGCAATATTCTCACTCAACACCTCTGCCGTGACTTTGTGCATACCCAATATGTCGAATGCATAGTCCACCATCAGGTTTGTTGACTTTGTACCATAACCCTTTCCCCGTGAATTGTCATCCGCTATAAGGATGCCAAATTCCGTTTTTTTTGCTACATTATCAATCTTGTATAGACCAACATGTCCTATCAGTTTACCTTCGATAGTGTTTTCTACCACAAACAACACCTCTTCAGGATTGTTGTTATGAAAGTTTATCCAGTTAACAATATCTTCTTCTGAATAACTATGATGCATGCCGCCCAACAATTTAGCAGCATTCTCATTGTTTTTCAAAACACATAACGTGGTCACATCCTCCATCAACGGACGACGGAAATACAAATTCTCACATGTAAACATATTCAATTAAGCTTGATTCGTTCTACAAAATTTAAATCATCCACCTCAACCATATTAGCAGCACCCTTTCCTATGTCCGACCGCTTAAACACATTCTTTATAGTCATGAATACAATTTTTAAGTCAAGACCCAGTGAGAGATGATCCACGTACCACGCATCATACTCAAATTTTTTACTCAGTTTGCAAAGATTGCGTCCATGTACCTGCGCCCAACCACTGATGCCAGGTCTCACATCATGTCGTCGTGCTTGTTCTGGAGTATACAGCGGTAAATATTGGACGAGCAAAGGCCTTGGCCCGATTAATGACATGTCACCTTTCAGAACGTTAATCAATTGTGGCAGTTCATCTATTGAAGTGGAGCGAATGAATCTCCCTACTTTTGTTAATCTCATCTCATCTGGCAACAACTTCCCATTCTCATCACACTCATCCGTCATCGTTTTGAACTTGATGACTCTGAATAACTTCCCATCTTTTCCAGGTCTTTCTTGTAAAAAGAATGCGCGGTTTAACCAACCATGAATCCAGTAGTGAAACATTCTTCCTTCCTTATGAAGGGGGCATGGAAAGCCCAGCCAAATAGTTACAAATAGTAATAATGGAGTGATGCAGATGAGCGCAATTAACGATATCCAAAAATCAAAGAATCGTTTAAAAAAAAGTATATACATATATCATAAACTATCATTTGAATAATTCTATAAAATACTAATCCCTACTCCAGTCCTTCAAACCACTCATCTTTGCCAACAACAACACGAGAAACGCCCCTACCATTGTGGGCACAATCATCAATTCCATAAAGGCACTGTTTTTAAAGGTCTTTTTACCCATGTCTTTCTTGCGATAATCGTTAAAAACTAACCCAGCAACTCCTTATAATACTTTAACCACGCCTCACTGACAAGATTACAGTCAAACAGTTTGAATACACGTCTGCGGCCAGCCTCACCATGAGCCTTGCGCAAGTCAGCATTGTTATAATATATCTTCATGCATTGGTATAACCCTTCGGAGTCATCGACATGACAACAGAGTCCCGTTTCGTCAGGAACAGAAGCATCAACGACTCCATACGCATCACTTGTAATCACAGGGAGTTCAAGAGCCTGCGCCTCTATCACACTACTACCAAACCCTTCCCTCCATGTTGGAAGGACAAATACGTCACCACCTTGTAATGCATGATTGGGAGTCCGTGTCCAGCTTGTATAGAAGAAATTCTCATTGCGTCTCAAGTTTGGATAATCCTTGGCTTTTGCCTCATATCCTTCTTCATCTGCTCCATACAGGGACAACTTGGCTTTAGGACACTCAGGAGCCAACCTATTAAACGCCTCATAAAGTTCCCCTATACCCTTGTCGTGATTCAATCTGCCCATGAAGATAAAAACCACATCATCATCCCTGAAGCCAAATTTCTCACGTTCTCTTTTGCGAACCTCTTCACTCATACTGAAACGCTCAAGCTTCACGCCACAAATACTTCCATTCGCCAGCACCTGACTGTTCTCAGCCTTCAGTACACCTTCTTTGATAAGAAACTGCATCTGGCTCTCGCCATCCACAAGAATGTGTGTGTCAAATGTTGCTATAATCTTATCCATCATTTTCAGGACAGTACGCATCACCCCCTTGCGAGTAGCCCATACTTGCCCTGTGAAAATGTGGATTCTTATCTTCACTCCTGCCATCCATCCGGCAACTGCAGTCAACAATCCAGCCTTAGGTGTAACCGAATGAACACTGTCAAACTTCTCCTTTTTGAAAAGCTTCCTCAAAGCAGCCAATGCCTTCAAGTCATTATTCAGGCTGATAGGTCGCAGGATAGGAGCCCAAAGACATGTAACTCCCATCTCCTCAAACTCCTTCTTGCTTTCCTCATCAGGGAAATTAGCCACAAGACTCACATCATATATTTTTATCAGTTGCTCGAAATGGTTCTTCAGAAACGCCTGCGCAGAACCAGGAATTGCAACTACAAACGCTATTCTTTTCTTCATCATTAAGATACTGTTTTTCTCATACCTTCTTCAAAAGGTGTTACCACATAATTCATATCAGTCATTTCACTCAAATCACGAGCATACGAGATTCCCCCGTATGCCTTATTCACTAATGGTATGAAACTCACAAAGTGTAAGCACCATCCCAGAAATCTCGAAGTGCGATATTTCTTGCCAATACCTTCACTGATTACCTCCAAAAGTCGGTTTGCATTTGGTATTTCATCATCTTGCGGACAGAACACACCACAAAGTTCGTTCTCAACAATCAGACGTATACACTCGCAAAGATTATCAATATAGATGAAACTCTGACGGGCATCAAGGTATGCACGTGGAATCACTGGCAACATCTTCGCAATCTTCGTGAAGCCTGCGATATAACCACCTCTGCATCCCTTTCCATAAACCGATGGAGGACGAACAAAAGCGATACGGAAGTTCTCGTATCCCAGTCCTTTCAAACCGATTTCAGCCAACATCTTACTCCTTCCGTACATAGAATTGCCATTTGTCGGCAACGAGGTATTCTTGTCTATTACACATCCGCCTAATTTCTTGGAAAGTCCATATACCCCCATCGTACTGAAGAACACATATTGCCTCACCCCTTGCTCTTTAGCCAGGGTGGCTATAGCGACAGGCATATCCGTGTTCACACGCCTATACAGTTCCCAGTCCTGGCATTGTGGCTGATGAACTATTCCCGCCACATGTACGATGGCATTAAATGGTGAGTAGTCGAACACCTTCCACCCATCATTCAGCACATCTATCTGTTCCACATGGTGACCTGCCTTTTTAAGCCATTCGTCTATGTGGTTACCTATAAAACTATTTTTACCTATAATAAGAATCTTCATGCTAATTAATCATACATCAATGAACAATAGACGACTTCATACTCGTCTACCATATCCTGTATATCAAACTGCATAGCACGCTCTTTGCACTTTGAAGCGACCAAATCAGCATAAGTTATATCTGTACATAGCCTTTGAATAATCTCTGCCAATACTTTGCTATCACCATGGGGAAAGAGAACCCCATAACCTTTTGTCACCTCACGTAGCCCCTCAACATCACTCGCTATAAAAGGATGGCCAGAGCACATGCCCTCAACATTACTAAGTGAAAGACCTTCTCTGTGGCTCGACATAACGATAACGTCAGAAGCTTTCAAGATCTGTGGTATATCCCCACGTATTCCTAATAAGTGTACACGTCCATTCAGATTTTCTTTTGCAATCAGATTTTCTATATTTATTCGCTCCACGCCATCGCCAACTAACACAACATGATAGGCGTCTGGAAGATAGTTCAGTGCCCTAATGAGCGTTGGCTGATCCTTTTCATAACGAAATCCTGCTACCATCGTTATCTTCTTACAATCACCCACACCAAGATCCACGGGTTCTGCATTCATGAATTTTTTTATATTTACACCATTCTTTATCACGCAAAACGGATAATCTGGTCCAATATATGCCTTCAGACTTTCATCACATGGTTCTGAGATACTTATTATCTTATCATATCGCGAGTACATCCACTTATCAATAATCTTGAACAGGAAATTGCCTCTGCGTCTGTTTGAAGTAGCATGTTCAGTAGTCACCATTCTGGTTTTGCAAAAGTAAATCCCAAATGCGCCATATATTTGCGTAGCAGTGATATGGGTATGCACAACATCATAGTTCCTCATCAGTTTTGCCATCTTAATAATGTACTTTACATTATATACACTTCTATCCTCCATAAAGCTAATTATCTTAATGCCATCCTTCTCCAGCGATTTCTTGAAATCCGTATCAATACCGTCTATCGACAGTACATCCACCTCATGTCCCTTTTCTCGTAGAAGAGGAGCAAGCTCTGTTATCAATTTCTCAGCCCCACCAATGCGCAAAGATGTTATAGCCTGCAATATTCTCATTTCAAAACTCTATCAATAAACCATTACTTACCAAGAAAAAGAAAACGCCATTTGTTTATAAATTCCGAGATTTGGTGATTACCGCTATATCCATATATATCTACAATGATTGTGTCTTTGTAAATATTGAATGTATGGAGTCCCAACCTGAGTTTAGGATGTGTTGTCACCAGTCGTCTCACATTCCTTATTACCTTCAGCTCTTTACCGTTGAACTCCACCTCTTGCAGAATGGTTGCACCACCATACCTTTCATTACAATCCTGAGCAGGACGATACAATTTTCCCTTATATTCAAAGAAGTTACCTGCCATTCGTGCAATGTTACCCTCCATTCTGCACGTCCCTACTATTTTGTACTGTCCATTCCTTTTCTCTAATATATCCAGCAAATCACCATTTGGATTATGTCCGGCCCTTGTAGCAAACATAGTAGATTCTCCGTCATTTTTAAACGTCACGGCATCTGTCAGAGGAAGTTCTGCCATTACGGAATGAAAAACCAGTTTTTCTTCTGTATCATCATATCGGTATAGCTTCAGTTGCCCCGAGGCGCTATTCTCTGGATGAACATAGATACCATCTTCTTTACGCAGAATAACAGGAAAACTCATGTGTGAACCATCATCCATAATTTTCTTCGCATCAACTATCTCCATCGACTTACGATCAATCCTCAGTCGTGAGATACAGGCATATCCTTTTGAAAACTCAAAGTCTTCAACTAACACGATATATTCTTCGTCAGTAACATCCAAAAGGAAAGGGTCTGCAAACCATCTGTTCTTATATGGATTCTTCACCCATCGATATATCAGAGGTTTACCCTCAACAACGTCCTCTAACGGATTATCAACAAAGCCAAGACTCCAAGTCAATCGTATGAGATACTTTAATATGGCTAAAATATCATTTTTCATTTATTTTCATTATTTTCATTATATCAATAATATGCATGAAGAACCCCAACGGTATTAGGCATAGATATTTAATTGGAATCCTCTTTGATGAAGATTTGCTTTTTAGACAAAACCAAAAACGCCAATAATTGATAGCGGCTTTTATCTTCTGGTTCAAATGTATTGACAAGTATTCCAACTCGCTATAATAAAGTGTCGAGGCTATCGGACTCTCCATTCGTACCCTGATAATATTTGACGTTATACCCTCTGACTGATATTCTGCGCAATAAATGATTTTATTTACATACATCATTTTGTATCTTGCTGAAATGCGATTCCATACCAAGTCCTCTGAACAAAAACGTTCTCCTTCTATTTCCGGGAACGGGAATTCTCTCATGATACGGGTCTTGAACACCTCCTTCATATCCCCTGTAACACCAAATCTTAATCTCAGTTCGATATTGTCACTTATCATACGCTCCTGAGGTAAACCAGAACCAATCACCCTTCCATCAAAATATGAATCCAATCCGCAAATTCCCGATAATTCTGTACTACCTACAATTTTTGAATACTCCGATTTTACAATTTCCAAAGATTTAGGAGGGAGGATGTCATCGCTATCAGCAATAAAAAACAGTTCTCCTTTTGCTTCTTTAGCACCAGTATTGATAGCTTTATGTTTACCACCATTATTTTGATATATATAGTTTATTCTAAGGATATCAGCCTTTTTGGAATAGCCTATGAATCCTTTCTCGCTATATTTTACGCTTTCTTTGATAAGCCAAGACTCGCATAGACCTCGAGTACCATCTATAGACCCATCATCCACTATCACCCACTCAAAATCACGAAAAGTCTGTCTATACAGACTTTCATATAGCCTTGGTAGCAGATGCATCCGATTATATGATGGTGTGAAAACCGTAATCAGCATAAAACATAAAACTTAGTTATAGATGTCCTTCCTTTAAAGGAATTGATAGGGTGAGGTCACTTATTCTCCAAACCACCATAACGCCGGCCTATAAAATTTGTCCTCATCATACCGTTCATCATATTCATATTTTTCATGAATAATATCACCCTCACGAACTCCATTCGTTAAGAACGTCTTATAAGGGGACAATCCCATAATTGACTCCTGCCAACTATTATAGACTCTGTAATACAAACCGAAACAAACCATCATCATCAGAACACCTTGCAGCAACAGTTGTTTCCGCTTCACACATATATTTGATAACGTACAGAAAATGCCAATCATAAACATCCATCCTAGTCGACCACCGTTTTCTGATTTAATGAATATTAAGAGTATTGCACAGAATACTAGGGCCATGTTTAGCATCAACATATTTTTCTTATCACGGGATATATTTCGATAATTCATCAATATCAAATACAAGAAGAACACCGACTCCACAAAATACGCCCATCGGAAACCAGCATCAGCCTCATAGTTTGCGACGCCAACCCTATCTGCATCTATTTCGCCATATACAGCAAACAGCCCTTGGGGTAATGGCGTCATTCCTATCAAAAACGCTGTAATCATAAAATAGATGACTTTTTCCCGAGAGTATTTTTTGATAGGGAGAAAATACATCGGCAAAAAGATGATAATAGAATTATGGAAAGAAAATCCTATGAACCATACCAACAAAAATCGTTTCAAATCTCGTTGAATGATATATTTAACTGATAACCAAACAATGGCACATCCTAGTACCTGCCTCAAATAAGTAAATGTAAAGAAGACCCATAGCCCCATAAACATGATGACAGCAAACGGTGCATTATCCACATGTTCGCATAATGAAATGATTAATAATATGTAGATAATCATAGTCAGGATGAAGATAAAAATATAGCGATTACCCGTAATATAAGAAAGCAAAGCACAAAGTGTTCCAAAGCCGAACTCACTTCCAAAGAACGCGAAAGAATTCGTTGTCCATGGATTATCTCCGACTTTAGTCGCATCAGCCATATTGTCAAAAAGTTCACCATATATATATCGGTCAAATCCTCCTAGCATATCACCCAAACCAATGAAGATACCCAAAGCTATCAAAAAGACTACCATAGCGCCTATCTGGATATCTCTCTTAGAATTCAGTGTGCCGTAGAATATCAGCACACTAGCAAAAAACCATGCTAAATATAAAATCATGAGTACAAATAAAAAACGTTCGCTCGGCGACTATAGGAGACGCTTTCAAAGCAAAGCGGAGAAAGAACGCTAACTATTTACCAAGCAGGAGCGGAACAACTCTTTTGAGATTTTTACTCGGTCATGATGCTCCAACACCTGTTGACATCCCCTTGCCGCCATCTGTTCATATTTCCCTCTATTGTTGGGAACATCCATAAGCACTTCTACTACCTCTTCAGGATGTACGTACTCAATGCACGACTCTCCACTCTTGACTGCTATGTTCTCCAATGCATACGGAGTACCGACAACCAACAACCCATTAGCCAGTGCATCCAGCACCTTTCCTTTCGTACCAGTTCCAATAGCTATCGGCGTAATCTGTATGTCATGCCTACAAATCTCTTCAATATAATCTGGCGCAAACGTAATATGCTGCACCTCATACCCCACGTTCCTCATCGCCTCCACATGCCTCTCCCATCCTTTCCCAAGAAAAGTTATGGAATAATGCTCCCTCAAATAGTTCTCGTTATCGTTAGTGTTAACGTTGCAGATTTGCTCCACGAGCAAATCCGCTTCTTGCTTCATATACAAATTATACTGCCCCGCTATCAACACCTTTATCTTCGGCTGATGAAATCTTTTGAGTTCTGAGTTTTGAGTTCTGAGTTTTGAGTTATCGTAATTTATCTGTGGGAACTGTGAGATCTGTGTGAGCACCTCATAGTGCGGATGCCTCAAAAACCTCGTCCTCACCTTAGGATTCAGCTGTTGCAGATGTCTCACATCCTCCTCCCCAACAGCATAATAAGTGAAGTTCTCATCCGTACAGAACTCCCGTTCCATCCTCGCATATTTCCGATACATCAATGCACATTTCCAATACTCCAACGGATTATTCATCACAAAACGTTGTCCCATCATCCTGTAATAGTAAAGAGATTCTGTATCAGGCCCAATCTGTATTCTCTGGTATTCCGGGAATTGCTTTACTATTCGTGATTGTTCTTCACCATACACCCAAATTAAATCAGGGTTTTCTGCCTTGACTTCATTTACATACCTTTGCGGCAACATAATATAGTTTCCTAAAGGGTATTTGAGCAGCACACGCAAAAACAGCAAATGAAGTTTGAAAATCCATACGTACCATTTTGGCAGTGGAATTACCTTGATGGTCACTCCCATCTCCTTCTGCACCTCAAGTATCTTCTCCACGGACAACTTATTCGCATTGTATGAGTATATGGTAGAGGAAACGTACTCCTCTATCCTCTTTTCTCTTAACGATTTAAGAGGGGCGAGGAGATGATATGGCAAAGCAGAGGCACCTCGTATATTCTCAGAAGAAGGAGTGTTGAATGAAATAAGAATCACTTTCATATTGCTTAGTTGTTCAGCCCAAGATGATATCTCGAGAAATTTTTCACCATCACCAAATATGAAAATGCCTTATACATCCATGCGTATGGAATGTTAAGCAGCATCCATTCTTGAAAATTCATAGTGTATGAATAATGTTTGATGTCTTCACAGAGCCGTTTCATATAGGGATGTTGCTTGTTGCAAAGCGTTTTTGGTTCAGAGAATGCGGGACTTGTCAACCCATTAAGTCTGCTTTGCAGGATAGAATTCATGTAGTGCTGTATTTCATTTGCAGGGATAGACTGCGCCCGTACTCTATCAAATAAGTCCTCATGTTCCAACGATGCTCTTTTCGTATGAGAAACTGAATTTGCATTTCTTCTGAAATTATATACTTTCTTGAAGACAAAATGTGGTGCCCGGTTGATTCTGAACATCAGTCGGATATTCATAATCATATCCTCTTCACCGTCTATCTCCCTTGGGAAATCAAAGACATCATCTGTCAGCAGCTCTTTCCTATATAGTTTCGCCCAAGGCGTCGGAGGAAACAATTTTGCTGTAATCGCATTTTCCCGACACTCTTCCAAATTCAATTCCCGCTTATGAACAGGTGTGTCAGGAAAGCCAATCACCATATCAGTGTCCTCATGCTTGTCCCACAAAGATTGCAAAGCATCAATAGGCATCGAGTCATCCTGGTCAGAAAACGCAATCCATTCACCTTGTGCTACTCGGACACCATATCTGCGTGTCTGATTGATACCTTCATTGGCTTTATGATATACATGGATATTATCATGCATTGCAGCATATTCATCACATATCTGTCCTGATGAGTCTCTACTCCCATCATCGACCATGACTATTTCAAAGATTTCAAAGTCACGGAATGACTGTGCAAGAATACTGTCAATGCAATCCCGCAAATATTTCTCCCCATTATATACGGGGATTACGACGGATATTGAATAATTGTTCTTCACAATGCTCTGTTCCATTCCCGATTCCACTTACGCCAAATAAAACGTCCTGGCTCTTTATGCGAAATAACTCTTGCTGGATTACCAGCAACAGTTACGCCACCCTCAATATCCTTAACCACCACTGCACCTGCACCTATAGTTACGCCATCACCTATATGTACATTCTCCACAATACTGACAGATGGACCAATGTAAACTTCATTGCCAATCAATGCTGCATTCACAAACATACTCCCAATAGTAGTATATTGATATAGATCAACATTGTTTCCTATTGTAGCAGAGCTATTAACAACCACAGGACCACCATGTGGAAGTCTAAAGCCATATCCTATCTCTGTATTGCGATCAATGTCAATTTTATGCTTAATCCGAATATGCATATACATAGCACGGGCAATAGCACCTACAAACAAGTTTGAACACTTTGCCAACCGGAACCAAAAAAGGAAACGTAAGCCGATATCAAGAAATGTGGCAGAAAACATTCTTAATATTCCATCATTACGCCTTCCATGAACTCTGTAGTAGTCTGAGCGAATAAAATCTTTGCACTGGATAAACGACATTTCACACTTCATATCCATTCTTGGCCAAATAATCACGTATTACTTCAATGCGTTTCTCCCACGGAGAATACTGCAATGCACAATCATAGTTTTTGTCAACCATTTCCTGGTATTCAAAAATGTTGTCAAGAATATTTTTAAGTTGCTCCTTGGGATTCTGCCAATTAACATTGATTACAGGATTATATCCTATAAAATCAATCAGTTCTTGCGGTGCCCTTCCAATCATCAAGCAACCACTTAACATCGCTTCCCAATACCTTTGAGTCAGAGTTTCCACATTTCCTCCACGAAATGGATTTGTGTCACACTGGGGGAAACATACCATTACTTTGTATTTTGGAAGTTCTCTGTATAACATTTCATTGTCAGGAAATGACAAACTCGCTGCATTAAGCGTTCCGTCTGGATTTATCCGACTTGTTGTCCATCCCCTCAATTCCCCATCCTGATACATCTCGCTCAAAACACGATGGTAACTTTTCATCTGACGGCCCATTTCCAACACATTATATGGTCTATTTATTAATAGTTCGCCTTTGTGATAGTGCGACGTATCAATACCTTCAGGAATCCATAGTGCATTTATTCCTGACATTTCTGCGTTTATCATGTTGGCAACAGAACGGGCTGTTACCAAGACCGTTTTCACATTGAACAACTGAAAGTCTCTTTGCATCTGTAGCCAAGTGGATGGCCATACATCCCAAAGCATCGGTATTAGTTCATAGTTGAAATAATAAGGGAAGTAGTTATCTGTAATAGTTCCACCATTTGCTGTAATAATAACAGCCTTTTTAGGTGGAGACAACAAAGCGCATTTCTTGACAATTTTATATATTTCTAATTCAACACGTCGAATCAGTGACCTAACATGGTATCTATATGATGGCATATAATCCGGCAGTAATCTAAAATCTGCTTCTCTACAATAATCCACGAAATCATGCATAAAGAATTGGAACTCTTCTTTACGTCGCTTTCGATATTTAATGTATACTCTCATTTTTGATTATTTTCAATGCAATTCCCTTAATTGTTCCTTATTTTAACTAAGAATCTTAAGAGACGTTTATTGTTCAGAACTGAAGCGATTATTGCCTTCTTCAACGACTTTTTATTATAACGTAAAGGATATTCACCTAATTCTTCAGATTTCCTTATTACTTCATCAAAAATCCTTAATGAGAATTTATCTTTCATTCTAAGAAATGATAATAATCTTCCCGTCATTATAGCTGTTGGATACTCATCGAGATATGTTCTCATAGAATTAGACATTCCAACATATTTTGAAGTGTATTCACGAATATTGTGTGCGATTATCACATCACTGATATAAGACATTAATACTCGTTCATATTGTCTACTTTTTGTACTTGACGTAGTATTATATCTATAGAAATATAATGGTTTCCTTAAATAAATTTGGCTTTTAGTGACAGATGCACATCGTATGGAAAACTCAGAATCCTGATGGATAATACCTGGATAGAACCACAAATTGTTATCAGCAAAGAATCGTCGGCTATAGAAAGCATTACAAACGGATCCCATAACACCTCCGCTCAAAAGAACATCTTCACCCGTGTAGCATTTATTTTCTCTTAATTTGGGAAAATCGCATGATCGTACTTTCGCGTTTCCCTTATACACTATCATGTCGAATTTGCATACTTGTATCTGTCTTTCATCAAGCATTTGAAGAATGGGCAAGATGTTTGTGGCATCAACATAATCATCTGAATCTACAAACCAAATATATTTGCCTTTCGCCTCTCGCATGCCATGATTACGGGCAACGCTCAAACCCTGATTCACCTGATGATAAACCCTGATGTTGTCATATCTCTTAGCATAATCCTCTGCAATAGTAGGCCCCCTATCGACAGATCCGTCGTTGATGACGACTACCTCAAAGTCGGACTTGTCAAGATCCGTATTCAATATAGAGTCCAGACAAGCGCTAATGAATTTCTCAGCATTATATAACGGGACAATGAATGTAAGTTTCATTTCTTAGAAGATCAAAAATGAAAATGATGATACTTCACCCATCCACGGTTAAACATCCCCAGTTTGGCAAAAAACAATGCTAAATTGTAAATCGTCCATTTAATGCGAGAACGACTAACGGTCGTGAATAGGTTATAGAACGGGTCTGTATCGCCAAGGAATCGATAGTAGTCGTCAAGTATGGTGTGTGGGAACAAACTGTTAAGGACACCGACACGTTCCTGCTTCTTCAGTTCTTTCATCTTTGAACTAACTCCATCGACTTCGAAACGGGTTATTATCATGTCTTTCTTCTCATATGATGCTCCTCGGATTATAGTCGAAGTGAGGAAGAACTTCATGTCAGATACTATCTGTAACGACTCATCAAAAGGATTATCCAACAGTAGTTCACGTTTAACGAAAGAAGAAGGATGACTAAGAGATGCATGAATAAAATATTCTAAGGTCACTTTCTTTGGAACAGTAAACAGTGTTCCATCTGATAACATGGTATTACCGACTACAATATCAGCATGCAATCCGTCTTTCATCAACTTCTCAAGGGCATTAGGACTGTAATATGAATCACCAGAATTTAGCAGCTGACAGTATTCGCCATCAGCATGCCTAACCCCTTTATTCATGGCGTTATAAATACCTTTATCCTTTTCCGAACACCAATAGGAGATATTAGACTTGGGATTAGAGACAAGATCCTTAATCGTCTCTTTGCTGCCATCGGTAGAGCCGCCATCGATGATAATCCACTCAAAGTCACGATAGGTTTGTCCAAGTACGGATTCAGCTGTCCGCAACATACCAGCTTTGTTATTAAAGTTTATTGTAATAACGGATAGTTTCAACATTTTGTGCTAATAATATGCTTATAAAGATTGATATATTTATCTGCTATCTTACTATAATCGTAATTATCTTGAACAAACTGCCTTATTTTCTTGGAATCGTATAATTTGGTTAAGGCAGACTCTAAGGCCATGCATAAATCTGTTACTTCCAACCCAGGGCAAATCACTCCATTGAAATCTTTAATTAATTCCGGTGAAATACCTGTTAGTGTAGAGATAACAGGCGTTCCGCATGACATGGCTTCAAGAGGTGTCTGTCCAAACGACTCCTCGCGTGAAGCTTGAATGTAGAAGTCGGCAGAGGAATAAATCTTTGATAAAACATTTGTATTGTTAATAAGGCCAGTGCAATAGATGGGGAAGGATGCATTTGGTAAAGCTTTGTTCTTTGCTGATCCCACAATGACAAGTACTTTTTCCCCGCACTTGACATGCTCCAACGCTTCAATAACACGAAACAGACCTTTGTTGTCATTCCATATATTATAAGAAGAAAACATAAATACTTTCGACTCTTTTGTCAGCAATTGGGAGCGTACCAACCTTTCGTTAACAAAGGATTGTGCTTCATGCTTATTGTAGTGTTTGAACTGTCGTGTCTCTACACCATTAGGAATAAGCGTCGGTTTGTAGCAACCCAGAACATCTGAAGATTCTATGAGAGCTTTCATCTGCAAAGAAATAGCAACAGGGAATATATTTCTTTTGCTAGACATCCCCTCTATCTTAATCCGTCTACTATAGTCGTCAATCTCTTTGAGAGGCCCTGGCACCAATGCTTTATTTGAACAATAATGCATCACACCTACAGCAGGGTAATGATCATGGAGCGTCCACACTACAGGTTTATTGACACCTCTGAAAAACGTTGGATAATCCACGAATCCGCTCACCCAATGTAAATGGATTACATCCGCCCACTTCACTAATGGATGATTAGCCAGCTGATGATATTCCGACAGCGGATGGTGAAGATACAAAGGTTGTGACAACTTCGCATTATCCCGGTCCAGCCGTCGTTGCAGAGAGAAGCTGTTGGTATATCCAGGAGTGTAACTGGCTGCCATCCTCATGACTTTGACTATCTTATAGGACAATCCATACCATGAGTCTGGTTTTACCAAATCGCCCTTTATATTATCAGGCATAGGCTCACCACAGAAGGCAAAAAGCATTCGGCTATCTATCCCGTTATCCTCTACTGCCTTATAGATGCGTCTTGCACACCAAGCAGCACCTCCATCCTGAGTTGTGCTTATATGTAAAACTTTCATTGCATTCTATCTTTTCAATAAAGCAGCGACCATTTCAACTGCTACCATCAGCATACTAGCAAAAGGCCTGCCGTATGCCGTTGACTTAAACACATCGATAAGAGACAATCTATATTTACAACAAAGTCTGATGCATTCCCTATATTTTTTTCTGTCCCGATCATATAGCTGCGGTACCATCCATGTAGAAGCTGAGAAGTCATAACAGAAATGATAAGAACGAATGACCGCCTGAACATGTAAAGCCACAGTGGTACGTATGAAAAGTTCCTCAACAGTCTTGTTATTACCACTTGTAAGTGACCCCATACGTTCAGTCAATACATATATCACCTTTGGGACAGCTTTTACGGTATTGGCCGCACATCCAGCTTTTATACAGAAATATGCATCATTGGAATATTTTACCTCATCAAACCGGATGCCATTCCGCTCAACAAACTCACGCTTAATCATTTTTGACCATGGTGTGTTATGACAACATCGAAGTTTTTCCTCTGCGTGCGGGTCTTTACCACATCGCTCTATTATCTCATTAAAGAGGTGGCATCTGGTGCTTTTTTTTGTAAAATCACTGGTATCCACATTCTCATGCTTGAAATAGATGATGTCTTCCTCTGCCTCCACATATGTATTTAATATATGCTCGAAATCATCAACAAAAAAATCATCTGCATCAGCAAAGATGATCCACCTGCCTTTTGCATGATCGAGACCAATGTTTCTTGCCCGACCCGCACTACCCCCAATAGGAGTACTATAGTATTCCAAATATGGCCTCGAAAGCTCAGGATACCTCTCTTTGTATATATCTGCACCAGGACTGCAATCATCCACAACGATTACCTGAATATCCTCACGCATAGGAACTGTCTTTAGGCATCGTATCAGTAAGTCAGGGATACTGTAGTGTGGAATTATTACTGAGAAGTTGATTTTATTCATCTTCTATCATAAAACTTACATTATTTTCATTTCCCCACCATCCATGATAAATAACGTTTGCCATATACTGCATTCACAAGTGGATAATATAACAACAAACAGAGGATGAACACCAATAGGTGAGCAATGAAATAATCGGAGAATGTCTTTGGAGTATATATTGTTGCAATAACTGCCATAGACAAGCATATACCAAAACTATTGGAAAGATAAATGAACAGAGTTCCTGAGCCGATTGTCTGCAGAAATTTGTTTCGACCTATCCGATTTGAAACAAAAAGCACCGCTGCAGTTCCTGTTATGCTATTGAAGATATGCAACGGAAAAGTACGAAAACCGAACGAAATGGAGTCATCATGTGAAGGTAATCCGAAATCCTTCAGAAAGCAATTCCAGTCTATTTGGGTTGTTAACCACTCTACAGACAGGCAAAACATACCCGTATATGCACACAAAGGCAGATATCTTTTATAAGTATCTTTATGTGTTTTAAGGATTTGTCCAATTGCTAAGTATGGCAACATGAGAAAAGCATGTCTGTGAAATAATACGTTTGGCACAACATCAAATTCTTTAAGGGTCAGTCCCATGAAATAAACCAAACAGATAATCAACCATCTCATACGTATTTCCAATTTAGCTAAATAGAAATATATTATTCGACATATAAACATGGCAGCAATGAACCATGGTATGCCCGTATTGCTATAATCCAATAAACTGGCGAAGACAGATGCGTTCCAGTTATGATAGAAACAAATTGCTGTCAGACTGCCAAATATCAAGCTAATAAATTTTGTTGGTAGTATCAGTGTTTTTATGTTCTTCCATAGGAATACAGGAAATTCACCTTTATATGACGAACATAGACCAATAATGACGAAAAAAGACAGCATATAAAACGCATTGAAGAATGTGACAACTCGTCTTAACTGAGGTATGGTATAATCCCCTGCATCCAGACTATGTGTAGCAAGGGTAGAATGACTATACAGCAGACATGTTATCAGTAATCCCTTGGCAATATCGAGGTAGGCTATGCGATTTGTTGTAGGAATGGAATTAACCACAAAAAATCAAAATTTAGGACACCAACGAGAAAAAAAACTATAAGTTTTTTCACGAAATGACAATTCAGGAAGAATACAATGTAAGCCCATATCATCAAGAACTTCTTGAGTATAATATGGCATCATACCAAAATTGGATGTCAAAGTAATCTCTCCAAAATATATCTTTCCTTTAATATTATATAAGTCAATACGCGCCTGCGGGAGACCTGCTGACAGCTTTTCTGCATACTCTATCATCAAGTCGAAATTTTTCGGTTTTGAGATGTCGAAATCGTTCCTGAACGATTCAGAAATATATTCTGGATATCTTTTCCAATTTGCATCATAATAATTAAATGTGACTCTATGTTTTGCAATATCTCTATTGGAGCATAATAACACACTGTGGAAACTACCATGGAAGCACCACATTTTGTAATCAATCAGTCCGCAAACCTGGTCTGTCTCAAGGAACTGTTCTGCTATGATACAAGGTCTAATACGAAGATAGTGCGGTTCAGACGTCTCTCTCCCGAAGGAATGTTTCATGGAGTTATCCATTTTCCTTCGAATATCCTCAAGGTCAGTATGCTCCTTGTCTGTTACTATACAACAGTCATAACTTCCATTATTCGGTTTTATGACAAACTTGTTTGGGAGTATAGAGAAGTCAATATCAGCAGTCTTTTCCCACTTGCCAAGTAAAGGTATAAGTATTTCCTCACCAACACGCTCCTTCACATATTCGCGAACAGCATATTTATCTGCCAAATGCGACCATTCCGTAGTATCGGTAAAGAATTCCAACCATTGTATTTTCTCGTTGATATCACGAGGATTAGAGAAATCGGTTTTCTTGCCAGCTATTTCTTTATACAGGTATTTGCAATACAAGTATGGGAAATATCGCTTTGCAATTTTGTCATTAAATCGATAGCGAAAACTATTATATATTCTATCTTTCAAATTTCGTTGCATTTTTCTTTTCAGAGATGCGCTTTATACCATTCAATGGATTCATTCAACCCGCGAGAGAAATCGTACTGCGGTTCATAACCTAACAGACGTTTGGCTTTGCTGATGTCTGCATTAGAGTGTTTAATGTCTCCAATACGATCAGGGCCAAAGATAGGATTAATGGTCTTACCAAGAGCTTTTGTTAAGGCATAGTAGATGTCAATCAAGTATTCGCGTCCACCATATGCAATATTGAAGGCTTCTCCGCAGGCTTCATCTGGTGCCAAACATGCTTTGAGATTTGCTTCAATAACATTTTCAATATAGGTAAAGTCACGGCTCTGTTTTCCATCACCGTTAATTGTAGGACGTTCATTATTCAATAGTTGCTTAATAAACTTGGGGATAACCGCTGCGTATGCTCCGTGTGGATCCTGACGGCGTCCAAAGACATTGAAATAGCGAAGGCCAATGGTCTTCAGGCCATAGTGTCTAGTATATTGTTTAGCCCATTCCTCATCACAACGCTTGGTAAGGGCATAAGGACTAAGTAGATTTCCTTCAACACCTTCCTGTTTAGGTAAGTGGGCCTCATCACCATAGACACTTGAACTACTGGCGTAAATAAACTTCTTCACGCCATTCTGCCTTGCAGCCTCCAGCATCTTCAACATACCCAAAATATTGTTAGAACAATAAAACAAAGGCATAGAGATGCTTCTTGGAACACTACCCCATGCCGCTTGGTGCAATACATAGTCAACACCCTCGCAAACTTCCATACAGGTGTCAAGGTCTTTGATGTCGCCATGAATAAATTCATAGCCAGGATAATCAATGAAGATATCTACGTTCTGTTGCTTGCCAGTACTTAGATCATCCAAGCAACGAACGCGATACCCCATATTCAATATAGCTTCACAGAGGTTGGAACCAATAAAGCCCGCTCCACCTGTGACAAGAAACAACGTGTTCTTGGGAAAAACTAATTCTTTGTATAACATATGAAATAATACTTTTGTTACAAAACTTTTACTATATTTGTTCTTTATCAAATTCATATAATTTGATGCGTGTATGGTACAATATCATCCATCAAAAATCATTCTTGAATATTTGGCAATCAATGGAGAACTATTATCGGTTGCTCTTTCAATAATCTTATGCTGAATAAAGGTTATTGTCACCGAAGCAATTAATGTAACAGCATAACGTACTGTTGTCGATTCAAAAACTGAAATATAATCAAGGACAACAATATGCCAGAAATATATCCACATTGTATGGGAGCCTACAAATGACAAAAATCTATCCAAATGCAACTTCCTTGCCAGCTTCGTAATTGTTCCTTTTAAAACCCATAGTCCATAAATCCAGACAAAGGCATAGGACAAATAGTATAATCGGGGGGGGGTACTTTTGTATATTTGTTAACACATAATCTCCTGTCCTACTAAAATACCACGCCGCACTAACAATATAAAGCATAGTGAATAAGACAATAAGCACATGAATTGTCTTGGTATTTGTTCTATTTACTATATAGCCAAGGCTGAAGATCAGCATATATGCGACATTCATGATAACAATGACATTTGTATCGGCACTTCCGCCATAAGCTATTGGTAATCGACAAAGTATTTCATTGAAAAGTAACAAAACTAAAAGAGCATAATAACATTTTATGGTTGAAATGGAATCCAAGAACTTAGAAATGATGGGAGCTACAATTGCAATTATGAAAAACACCCTCATAATCCATAAAAACCAATCTGTCAACAAACTGAATCTACTTATTATCGTGGTAAATTCTTCATTTTTAATAAAGCCGAAATATGAAACAATAAATATCCATGTAGGTATGATAATTCTTACAAACCGTTTGAATACATAAGTTGTGTACTGGGAGGATGTTGTTTTGGTAGCTGAATAAACGACTCCTGATAGAAACACCATCATAGGAACATCAAAGCTCCTCAACTGAAACACAAAGTCACTTGTTGTAACGTGGGCAGCTATCAATCCCAACAATGCTATTGCCCTAAGAATGTCTATAGAAATATCGCGCTTTTGCATCCGCCATCTTCAATAAGATATTATAATACCACTTTATCCCCCATCTCTTTCAAAAAGCCTTCTGAAAAATAGTCCATTCTGCCACAGGCACTTGTAAACGTCATTTCTCCAAAATATATATTATTGTTAAGAATATAAAAAAACACCCTTACTTGAGGAAAACCTTCTGACAAATTAGCTGCAATCTTTAGCATATCTGAGAGTTTCTCAGGTTTTGGTATTTTTCCTTCACCATCTCTATAATGATTGCTGAATTGAGACCACCCGGTGTGTACATGCCAATCAAGGTCATAAGCGTTGGTATACTCATATCAAACAGAACAAAAAGAATAACGTACACATTACCGCAACAATTTCGCTGTTGATTCATGAAGGGAGCAGCCACTTCTGAATGGCCAAATTGAAAATGGATGGGTGTGTTCCTTATCAAGATATGTGACCTGAAATGATATGGCATCAAATACTATATCATAATCACGAATTATCGCGGAATAGTCATATTTAGAAATGTTAAAATTCAATGTATATTTCCCCCTTGGACTATTATGATTTGGTATAGTAAGTAGCACTTTACAAATCTCTTTATCGGATGGGATATCTACATTTGGCGAGTAATTAGCCCATATAAGAGCATCTTGTTCATTCTTTGCCAAAACGCCGAACTGACAAAATTTGATATTTCTATCATTTCTTTTAAATGTTAATTCAAACATCAGAGGCTCAAGTGTTGACACATTATTGACATCATTAATCATCCGAATATCTACATATTCCAATTCCCTTAATGGACCTTGACGCCGTACTAATTGTTTTGATGAGGCATGGTCACGAAGTTCAGCTATATTGTTATTAGTATAATAGCTTACGCAATCTTCTGCTGTGCCACTAAATTCAATCTTGCCGTTCTTTAGCACTACACCATTATTACAGAGAGCCTGTATACTCGCCATATTATGACTCACAAACAGAACCGTTCTTCCTTCACCCTTACTCACATCCTGCATCTTACCAATAGCCTTCTTCTGGAACTCGGCATCACCGACAGCGAGGACTTCATCAACAACAAGGATTTCGGGATCTAAGTGGGCAGCAATGGCGAAGCCGAGGCGGACGGTCATACCACTACTATAGCGCTTAACGGGAGTGTCAATATAGCGTTCACAACCTGAAAAGTCGATAATCTCATCGAGCTTACGACTGATCTCGGCTTTGGTCATGCCCATAATAGCACCATTCATATAGATGTTCTCTCTGCCCGTCATCTCGGGATGGAAGCCGGTGCCGACCTCTAACAACGAGGCGATGCGGCCTCTGGCTTTGATGCAGCCGGTGGTGGGGGCGGTGACGCGGCTGAGGAGCTTCAGTAGGGTGCTCTTGCCGGCACCATTTTTGCCGATGATACCAACGACATCGCCCTGCTCCACCTTGAAGTTAATGTCCTTCAAGGCCCAGACATATTCACTTTCGCCTTTACGCGAACGGTCGTTGGTTTCACCAATCTTCAGATAGGGGTCCTCCCGGCGGAGGATATTCATGGTCCACCACCTGTTAATATCGTGGGCGATGGTACCGGTGGAGACTAAGCCCAGGCGGTACTGCTTGCTGACGTTTTCAAATTCTATAGCGGTCATAAGACAAAAATTTAATTTTTGTACGATACGTTTTCACTACGTTACATCCTAATACGCTACACTTATGTTACGTTACGTTTTACTACTATTATTCATCAAGGCCGTAAAATCGTTTCGTTGCGAAAAGCAATGACTACTGTAACAGGTTATTGCCTTCTGATGGAACGGATTAATGCAATAAGCTGGCGTTCAATCTTGACAATACCATCGCGCATATTCTTATAGTTGACATCATCTATATATCCTACGTTATTAGCAATGGCTAATTGAGTTTCTACTTCATAACAACTGCCAAGAGCTATGTCAAGAAAATGGACAAAATCCGCATCTGTAGGACGCGCCGAACCCTCTGCGATATTTGAAGGTATAGAAACTGCCGCCCGTTGCAATTGGTCACACAATCCCTTTTTCTCAAACCATGGGAGCTGGCTGGTTGTCTTGTAAACAAAAGTGACAAAATTGACAGCATCTTGCCAAACCTTGTATTCTCTAAAGTTACGCGCAGTGTTCGCCATTTTCGTTTACATCTCATTTTTAGTCTTTGCCTTCGTTTTCGTAGCGAAGCGTTTCGTTTTCGTACAGCCTTTAGCTGTTACACTGTATCCATGAACGATCGCTGGACGCGGTTGAAGATGACGATGCCGAGGAGCAGCAGGATGCACATAAATGTGAAGGAGTAGCCGAGGGCGAGCCAGGAGAAGTAACCCTCGCCGAGGGTGACGTATTTGAAGGCCTCGATGATGGAGGTCATGGGGTTGAGCATGATGATGGTGCGCAGTGTCGGGTTTGTGACCATGCTCATGGGGTAGACAATGGGGGTGGCGTACATCCAAAGCTGGACGATGAAGGTGAAGAGGATAGTGAGGTCACGGTATTTGGTGGTCATCGACGAGATGAGAATGCCAAAGCCGAGGCCCAGTCCTGCCAGCATCATAACGAGAACGGGGAGGAGAACGATAACACCAACATTAACCGAGGCGCCGGAGGCGTAGAACCATATCCACAGCACAATGAAGAGGATGAGCTGGATGGCGAAGCGCAGGAGGTTGGAGAGTACCGTGGAGATGGGGACGACCAGGCGCGGGAAATAGACCTTGCCAAACATGGATTGGTTGGCGGTGAAGGTGTTGGAGGTCTGATTCAGACAGTCGGAGAAATAGAACCAGCAGACATTGCCTGCCATGTAAAACAGGGGCTGGGGAATGCCGTCGGTACTCATCTTGGCGATGCCACCGAAGACCACCATGTTCATAATGACGGTCAGGACGGGTTGGATGATGTACCACAGGGGACCGAGGATGGTCTGCTTGTATTGTACGATGATGTTGCGCTTGACGAACAGTGTTATCAGGTCGCGATAGCGCCAGATTTCCTTAAAGTCCACATGCCACAGCTTGTGGTGTGGGGTGATGATTAATGTCCAATCTTTGTTCATAATTTATAACGGGAACGGGAACCGGCGATAAATGCTGGAAGAGGGAGAGGGAAGATGGAAGAGGGATGATGATATAGATGGGGGATGGATGATGGGGGATGGATGAGGGATAATTGATGGAAGACGTAAGAAGGAAGAGGGAAGAGTGTTACTTGAATCCGTTAGGTACGTTCCTTTACTATTCTTTATCATTATCATCCATTTCCTGATTCAATTTCTTGCATCTTGCAACCAAAATCTTCACTAGT
>JAEEGL014402506.1_pt1 | contig 25214 bp, 5 predicted proteins | sample 9134231 | NCBI WGS metagenome assembly JAEEGL01 (sample SAMN16246548, study PRJNA631951) | gut metagenome | biome: gut microbiome; feature: rumen; material: fiber-attached | host: Bos | place: Iran: Karaj | collected 2018-10 | reverse complement strand
ATGCGGTAGTGCATCAGAATTTCCTGCCGCTCCTTTTCGGAGAAGTTGTTCCATTCCGCTGCGGTGAACTGCGGTGTCTTTTCGTCGCAGGCTGCGTTCACATTGGCATTCCCATCTTTTTCAAAGGTTTCAACCAATTTGCTGATGGGCATTGCCTTTTGTGCGTTGTTGTCGTAATAGTGCTTGAAGAGCTGGATGAAGGTCCATTGGGTCCATTTGTAGTAGCGGGGGTCGCAGGTGCGCACTTCGCGGTCCCAGTCGAAGGAGAGCCCCAACTTGTCCAGCTGCTCGCGGTAGCGGTTGATGTTCTGCTCCGTGGTCTTTGCGGGATGCTGCCCTGTCTGGATGGCATACTGCTCCGCCGGAAGCCCGTAGGCGTCGTAGCCCATGGGATGCAGCACGTTGAATCCCTTCAAACGCTTGTATCTCGCATAGATGTCGCTCGCAATGTATCCTAACGGATGCCCCACATGCAGTCCGGCGCCGGAGGGGTAGGGGAACATGTCCAGCACATAGAATTTGGGCTTTTCCGAATCATTTGCCGCCGCAAAGGTTTTGTTTTCCGCCCAATAGTCCTGCCATTTCTTCTCTATCTCATTGAAATTATATTCCATACAAATTTTTTTTGCTGAAACCGTAAAAAGTACAAATTTCCAAAAAAAATGGATACAGATGGCATGGCAAGGGCAGAAAAAAACAGGCCGCCTTCGGGCGGCCTGTCCAATGAAGAAGTATTAGCCATATAAATTATTTGATGACCGTCATTTTCCTGACCTGCCGTTGCCCGCGGTATTCCAGGCTATAATAATACAGCCCGGCGGGGAGGGTTTCCAGCTGCAGTTCCACACGGTTCGCACCGGCTGTGGCATCAATTTCCTCACGGTGCAGCAACTGGCCATTCACTCCCATCACGCTCAGCACCACACGGCCGTCCAAAGGCACATTGAACGGGATTGCCGTTACGCTGGAGGCAGGGTTCGGCTCGTTCTGGCCAAGGTTCCAGCCCTCGCCATCGTGGCGGGCTATGCCGATGTTGTTCCGCTTGCAGCTAAACTGGGCCATCAGCGTGTCGTTGCCGGGTTCCAGCTCGTCCGCATGACGCTCCACGTAGGCGCGCAGCCAGTAACGGCCGTCATAGTCCGGCACCGCGTATGTCAGCGCGAACACATGCTCCGCCGTGTCGTTGCTCCGGATGAAGTTTACCGTCTCGGAGATATTGTCCAGCAACCCCATGGCGGAATCCAGCACCTCCACGTGCAGCATCACATCCTGCACGTCCGCATTGCCGATGTTCGCCAGACGGACAACCGGAGAGACCTTCTTGCGGCCCAGCGTGTCAGCCGGCCTCGCAATGGAGAGCAGCTGCAGGTCCACCGTATCCGGCACATGCACCGCGCCCACCACGCTGCGGAGGTCGTTGGCGCTGTCACCGTCGCAGGGGAGCGTGACAGAAAGCTCCAGGAAGTAGTAGGGTTGCTCCTTGTCCGCGAAGGGAACCACGTAGGGCAGGCTCATCGCATGGGTCATGGTGTCACCGGCGGAGAGCGGAGCATACACCGTGTCCTCCACCACCAAAGCGCCGTTGAGAGACATGCGCAGCGTGAAGCGGTCCGCCTCCAAGTTGCTGCGGTTGCGCACCAGCGCGCTCACCCACACCGTGTCGCCACCCGGATGCTGCGTCTGCGCGTCAATGCCGATGATGCTGTCAATGGCAAGGTCCTGCCAGATGTACAGCGTGGAGTCGCTGACGGTGTCGTTCAGCGCGTTGTCGTCCTGCGACTGCATGGACACATTGATGTAATAGTTCCCGTTGGCGCGCAGGTCCATACCACCGAGCGTGATGGTGTCACTCTCATAGCCAACCAGGCTTTTGCTGTAGACGCAGGTGAAGCCCTGGTTCGAGGCACCCGTCACGGTGGCGCGGATGGTGTCGCTGCTGTACTCCACCGGCATCGCTGTGATGTTGCTGACAACCACCTTCAAAGGCACCGCGTCGTTCTCGCAGGCGGTGAAGGCGGTGAAATCCACCGGTACAATGCTGACGGACGCGTCCCTGTCGGCGGTGATGCGGATGCGGTCAATGCTCTGGTCGGCACCGCCGAAACTGATGGCCTGGAAGACGATGCTCAGGCAGCTCGCATTGGCGAAACGCGACAGGTCGATGTCGTACTGCTTCCAGCCTGTAGTGGTGTCGGTCGGGGTGATACGCCCGATGGTGGTGTAGCTGGCACCGCCGTCAGTGGTGGCGAACACGTAGAGGATGTCACGGGTGCCGCTGTTCACACCGTGCGCGTACCAGAAGCTCAGCATCGGGTTCACACAGCCTTGGATGTCAACCGCGTTGAACACCGCGCTCGCGCTCGCACCTGGGTTGCCAGCACCGGCAAACTCCAGACGCCCCTTGCCGAAGGCCGATGGCATGGCGCTGTCACGCACCACCTCCCAGTCAACGGTTCCGGCGTTGCGGACATTTACCAGCTCGGCAGGAACCGCGCTGAAATTCTCGTCGTAGGGGGGCTCAACCCTGCTCGCATTGTAGACCATACTGATGGTATCGTCCTCAGCCAGCACATCACCCTGACAGGACAATGTAACCTGAATGTTGTATTTTCCGCTGACACGTACAGGAATGGCGGTCAAAGGCACATTCATGACCTGCCCCGGAAGCAGGCTCCCGGAACTGAAAACGGTATCGTGGTGCAAATTGACGACTCCGCCCACATCCAAACTGATTTTCAATGAGCTGCTGTCAAATCTCGCCACGTAACGCCCCCTGTTTATCACCGACACCTCCACTTGAACGCTGTCCTCAAAACAATGCACATTCCTGATGGGGACGGGGGAGACAATGGAGTCTGCCCGAAGGTTAACGCCGTCCCACATCTTCATGCCGTAACAGCCCATACTTGTGACAACTCCACGGAAAATGCCATACAGATCTGTCCTGACCAAAGTATCAAGCGGACATGAATACGCATCGTAGTCAGCCATTTCCAGCCCATCCTCCAAATGTACGAAAACCGGTTTCACATTGATGGTGTTGTTGTCCGTACCGCTGGCGGCCTGCAGGGCAGAGACGGTAGTCAGCCTGTTATTGAGATACGCCACGCAGCTGTCCGAAACGGAATAGAGGTTGTTATATTCCCGTCCGCTTCCATTATTATTGCCAATATACAGGGGATAGCTGCCCGTCTTGCATTCCGTGACAAGCATGTTCCCGTACAAGTTGGTGAAATGGGTGGCGTTATGCGAACGTAACCAAATGCCTGTGGCTTCGGCTCCTGCATCAGCCTTCACATAAATGCTGTTGTGAAGCACATTCATCCGGCTGTACTGGCCATACAGATACATGCCGTAACAAGGATTGGCATTGCCGCCATATATGCGGATTTCGTTGTTGGCGACCAATGCGGCACTGTTGGAATAACCGCTCCTGTTCTGATCATAGTAAAAGTACATTCCATACCCACTGCCGGTACATTTTACATATATTCTGTTCCCCTCTATGCTTCCGTAATTGGACCAATAGTAGGAATACACCCCGTAGTACGAATTACTATTATTGATTTCCTGCGCATAGCGGCTGGTAATGCGGTTATGGCTAAGACTGCGGATTGAAGAATAGTAATTCACATACACACCGCCATAATAGCCATCCTCAAGCACATTGCTGTCAATATTCATGGAAGAGGAACTCATATTACCTCTGTCTCCAACCATGTAATTGAGATGTATATTGTAATAACCGCCGGCTATATGGTTGGTTATCAGTCGGACATCTACCGGGAATGCACCAGTGTTGCTACTGTTGTCGTAACTGAAGGCATGAGTTTGAGTATTGCTGCCTGTCACATTGGAATAGATATTGCAGCCTCTGAAAACCACATCCCTGCATGACCCAGTCATCCGGACACCCGACAGGTCGGCAGCGGTACTGCCAAAAGTCAGTCCATGGAACCGGATATGGGCAATATTGTTGAAAACAGCCCCCTGCTGAAAAACAGGGATGGCTGCACTGTCCGCGACAAAGGAGACAGTATTGGTGACGGAAGTGCCGCCAATGCTGTCTGTAAAGCTCCACATCCCATAGTTTCCAGAACGGATTTTCATCACCACCGGCCCGTTCAAGCCACAGGAGCGCAATGCGCCAACGGCCTCCTCCACCGAGGCGAAGTCCGGACTGTTGCCGCCTATGGTGTAATTTCCCGCCATGCGCCCGTTACAGAGATATTCATTGTAGCGTATGGTATCGTTGCCGTGTTCGGAATCAGCATTGCCGTTAGGGCTGGTGACAAAAGCGACAATGCGGTTCATACGGTTTGATGTGCCTGTGCAGTTCCCCAAAGCAATCACCTTGCTTTCCCCATAGGAAAGGCTGCCGCTCCAGTTTACGGAAGATTGTGCGACACCGTTGAAAATCCAATGGACAGTAGCAGATTTCAGCGTGTCCTGACCATTGTTGACCAATGTCGCATACACGGGGCTGCTGTTGCCGCCGGTCAGTGCTGTACCGGCGAAATCCGTCAGTGCGGCATCTGTTTTCTCACCCTGTGCCTGATAAGCGCCCATGTTTGTAACAACCAAACGTTTTCTGCCAGTTATATCCATGGGAACCAGCGGCTGCATGAAAAAAGCGCTGTTTGACACCAGATTCAGGTTATGGGACAAATCTGTAAAAACAGGAGCCACACTGACACTGTGCATTTCATTTCCGTTTGTCATAGCCTGCAACTGCGCTATTGAAGAGAATCCAAGATTATTGACGTATCCCCAAATGGGGGTGCCTGTATGATAATTGTTATAGTCCGCATTATATTGTGCTGTATTTGCTAAGAAGGCCGATGTACCTCCTTTCGCCACAAACTGGTTCCCTTTTATATAAATTGACGGGTTGCCGTTCATGAAAAAGCAGGAGCCGGAACCGGAGCCATCCACATACACCGTGTTATGGTAGAAATTAATGGCACTGCTATAGCCAAGACTTACAGCATATTGACTGGTATTGAGCTTAATCGCATTGTTAGCCACCAAACCAGGATTGCCATTCCTGCAGCAATAATTAAGGACTATCCCGGAGCACATCCCTGCAACGCTATCCGCATTACGGATACTGTTTCCTACAATGCTGTCAAAATCAACATAAATAGCTTCAATACCGGACCAAGTCACGCCGCTTGTATTCTGTCCCCAAATTTGGTTGTGGGAAATGCTCGCAATATTATGGTACTGTACCCTTATTGCACCATAAAATTGTTTTTTCAAATCGTTGCTGTCAATTATAACATTGTAATGTGAACTTGATGATATTGCCGATGACCCTGGCATACAGACCCCATATGTCCCTCCATAAAAGCGGTTCCCCGCAATACGGACACCATCAAAATAACTGGTGCCGTTCAATATGCCATAAATACAATATGCTGTATTAACATTGGTGTCCGCCATCAGATTGTTCCGCAAAATGCGGATGTCATGTCCGCCGCTTGACATATTTATAACGTTCGTCCCGTTGGAAGACTGCAGTGTCAGGTCGCTCACTGTGATATTGCTGTTGAATGATCCTATTTTCAACAAAGGACCATTGCCCGCTATCAGCACACTGTCCCTGTCATGTGCCATGGAGGTGACGGTCAGACGATGCCCTTTCATCACAGCGGAAATCTCCTCAAAATCCATGGTGCCGGCGTACCTGCCGCTTTCAAATGCCAGCGTGATGTCACCGTCAACTCCGCAGCTGTTCATACGGTCAAAGAAAACGCCAATACTGTCGTAACGGCAGTCCGCTTTCGAGGAACCGCCTATGACAAACATGCCGCGCATGGGACGGACGCACACATAACGGCTGTAACGGAGAGTGTCGTTTTTGGCATTGCTGTCGTTTGGCATGCTTACGCTGGCAAGGAAATGATGGGTGCCTTCAGGCAGAAGGTAGCTGCCCAAGGCCACCGTATCCGATTTGTTGAAGGCAAGCGGCTTGGCAGGAAGGTGGCGCACCACACGCTGCTGCACACCGTCCACAAAGAATCTGACGGTGACAGTGTCCGTTATCTCCTTCCATCCCGCATTGCGGATTACAGCCCCGACCGGGGAGGCGGAAGTGCCGTTGACATTATCAACACCTGTCAGGGCATCTATGGCCACATCGTTGGAATCTGGCTCCAGATGGTGGCAGCCTATGTAGGTCACACTTGTCCGCGGTATGCCGTTGATATCCTTGTCCACAGTGGCAATAGCCGGACATGAGAACGGCCCCGAACTTTCCACCGCACTGATGCTGAAGCTGTCCTGCTGGGTTAGCGTCTGAAGGGCCGCAATGCTTGTAAGGGCATTGTCTATGTAGGCCACATTTGTGGTTGAATAGAGGTTGTTCCATGACCGTTTGGTATAGTTATGGCCTACGTTTACCATCACAAAAGGTTGTGGTCTAAGCGGTCCTCTCGTGAGTATTCTCAAAGGATAGCTGGGGTTCCCTTGCGCTACAATGAGGTTGCGCGTAATGCGATTGTTAGAATTTATTCCGAAACCAGCAAACTGAAACCCAACATTAATACCCATGGCCTCGGCGTTTGGAGAGGTGACAAAGATGCTGTTGTGATGTGCATCCATTTTGGAACCGCCTGTAACGTTAAAAACAATTCCGACTGCTGGATTGCCAATCACGTTTATCAGGTTGTTAATGATTTGCAATGGGTCTATGTTCTGGTTTTGAAAAACACCGCAATTGATTCCCGTTGCAGAGCCGCTGGCGTTTGTGACATCGATTCTGTTGCCCTCAATCGCAATGATGTCACTGTAATTCGAACTCACTATTCCCAAGGCACTTGAAACGATACGGTTGTGACTTATGCTTAAAACGGGAGTGTACATGTTTATGTAGATACCTTGTACGGAATTGATGATGCTGTTGCTGTCTATCACCATGCCGATGTTCCGAGAAATGTCGTTAGGGTTGCCATGCGATGCGTTTATTCCATAATATCCCCCCTCAACAGTGTTGGAGACAAAACGCAGGCAGCCCTTCAATTTGCCGTCAAAATTGATGGCGACAACCGAAGTGCTGCTGGAAATGGGAACAGAGATTTTACAACGGTGGAATGTCACATCGGTGATGGTGTCCTCCAATGCGACACCTGTTAAGGTGCCTTCAATGGATATGTCCTCAAACAGCAGGTGTCCCACCCTCTTTAATGAGACGGCTGTAACCCCCTTGATAATAACGCTGTCGCGATTGCCTGTGGCAGAACGGATGGTCACCGTATTGGCACTGTCCGCACCCGGAATTTTCCCGTCAATTGAAATCCCGACATATTGGCCGTCAGACACCAGCAGTTCGACAGGGCCTCCGATCCCGCACTCCTTCAAACTGGAGACCGCCACATCCAAAGTCGCGAAATCACCTGTATCGCCCACCGTATAGTGACCCTTATAAGCAGCTCTACAAGTGTTATTAAAAGCATTTAAAGTGTCATTTGCCGTTGACTGGTCTGCCGACGGACCGATGGAACTGATGAATGTCGATATGTTGTTTTTCCCCGCAGCACAAATGTACGTCCCCAGGGCAATGGTGTCACTTCCGCCAGTTTGCAGGTTCCCTTTCCAATATACGGAGGGATGGCTCACCCCATTCACCTGCCAGCCAATCGTGGCGGAGGTGATGGTTTGCAGACCGCAGTTCTCCACCACCACTTTCGGATACAAAGTGTCGCCGGCATAAGTGTATCCTTTGGGCCAGCCCAATAATGCCATTAAGGCCGCATCGGATGTGTCAGGTTCGGCTGTGTAGCAGCCGCGTCCCGTCATTACGGCACGGTATGCACCCTCCAAGTCGGCGGTCACACTAGCGTAGCGCGGACATTTCAATCCCGCCAGACTCAGCAGATGCAAATCCGCCGTGTCCCTGAACCTAGGCATCACATTGCTCTCATGCAATGCGGTGGGTACTATTGACAGGAACTCCGCCAGTGATTCCCTCACGCCGCCCACATATCCCATACAACTCTTGCTGTACCAGTTGTTGTAGTCAATGTCCCAAACGGACATATAGTTGGGGCTGGTCATATATACAGGATAATCCGTACCTGTACAGTTGGGGTCGATCACCACATTATTATTGTGAATATATCCGGAATATGCCGAAGAGGACGAATAGACATACATGCCATAATGGGTGGAGGCGTTCCCAAGCACATACACGCTGTTGTTGACGACACGTGTGCCGCCACTATAGTAAACACTCAAGGCATAAGTGGTGCCGTTGTCGTTCTGGCAGACAATCTCATTGTTGCATATCAATGTCGTGCTGTCCGGATAATAGAAGCAGAACGGATTCTGTGTTTTTGAGTGCCCGTTGGTTTGGATGTGGTTCCCTTCAAAAAGACTGTTCTGACAATAGTAAAATTCAGTGTTAAAACTATTATTATGCCCCGGAGCCTCCATCAGAGTATTATGTGTGAAAACCACCTCTGTCCTATTGAAATGTAATGGAAGGTAATAGGAAGAGGAGATATGGTTGCTGTCAAAAGTAACCTTATGGTTAGACGAATTGCTGTGAATGAAAATGCCATAACCGCCCCCCTCAATATGGTTGCCAATGAAACGGACATTCTCCAACATGCATCCCTCCGTATAAGCCACAGCCTGGGCATGATTGGCAGTTGTTGTCTTAACCCCCTTCAGACGGCAATGACTGAATTCCACATTTTCACAAGCGGCGACATTGCCTCCGAAACATATCACACGTGCTGCAGCAGAATCAGCATTGAATGTCAGATTGTTGAAAAACAAATTCTTACAATTGCCCAATGTAACGACATTGCCACTAACCGGACAGAACACCACACTGTCGGCGGCACCGGCCATGGAGGAGACAGTCAGCCTGTAAATGCCTGTAAAATTACCGAAATTGGTGAAATCCAATGCGGTTCTATAAACACCCGAAGCCAGTTTAAGCTCCACGTTGCCGCCAAAGCCGCAATGGGTCAGGCTAAACATCGCCTCCTCCATATCCTGAAAGTCGCACGAGGCACCCGCACCAACTGTATAGGTCCCCCTTAACAACGAATCGCATCCGTATGCTATCACCGTCAGCGTGTCGTCATTCGAGATTGAATCGTATTTGTTGTTCGGCGTGTTCACCCAGCAGACAACCGTATCGTACCCGCCCAACTTCTGGGTATAGTATCCTAACGTCAGGGTGTCATTCAAATCACATGGCAGGTTGCCGGTCCAGTTTTTCGGGCTTTGCAGCACCCCGTTCACACTCCAGCCAAGTTTGGCTGATGTCAGGTTGCCGACCCCCTTATTCCTGATAGTCACGCTCACTGCCTGTCGTCCGGCAAGGGTTCCAGCCTTAGGGTTGTCAATGGAGTACATGGCCACGGAATTGGTGTCAGACGATGTGTACGGATTCTTAAGATAGAAACTACCGCCTTTGCGAATGGCTCTGACCATGGTATCCCTGCCATTGATCCAATAGGAAATTGTGGAACCATACACAAACTGGGGGATGCTTGCTTCCCATAGGGAATCGCCTCCGTTAATGTCGTTCATCAAAACGGAATCCGCCCCTGTGACTTTGCCGTCCAAATATACCATGTAATGCAGAAGGGGGCGCACAATGGGCGCTATCGAGCGGGCGGCCACTTTTGCCCGAATCAGGAAAGGCCCAGTCTGATATACGGTGCCGGTGAAAGATTGTGTGAAACTGACCTCCGGCAATTTCATATCATGGTTGGAGGCCAGCAGCTCAAAATCATCCAGATGCCACCCGTCCGCAATGAAGGAGCCGAAATAAGTCCCCTTCCTTATCACGAATTTAAAGGCGACCGTTGAATAGCCTGCATAGTCGCTCATGTCAAAAACCTCCTCATGGTACCAACCGGCAGTGGGAACGGCAAAGGTGTCGGCAGCCATCCATTCCGCATACGATGCATGGTCGAACGAAAGGTTTGCCTTATAATACTTGCATTCACCCTTGTAGGCGTCCGCCGGAATGGGCTGCCATTTGCTGCCCACATATTTTTCGCGGTAATAGACCTGACATAGGTCGCTGCCCAACACCTTACAGATATGCTTGAAGCGCAGCTGCACATGCTTGTAGTTGGAACAGTCGTAGAACGGCGTCACCAGCTCCACTGTGTCGCCGGAGTTGTACGGCACATAACCGTGCATAGCGTACTTGCCGCTCGCCGTCACATGCGTGTCCGAAGCCCACGTGGGCGCCGTCGGCGTGGAGGCCGGATATGCGCTCCAGCCCTGCGGCAGCGACTTCTTGAAACTCTCGTTGGCGAGATAGGTGATCTGCGCCCGCGCAGTGGTGCACATGCCGCATACAAACAGCAGCGGCAACAATAACGGCAGAAACAGCCGTCTTCGCAAAAAACAAACAGTATTGTCCATCATACATTAAAATTTAATGTCTCCGGCTGACACCTTGCCGTAAATACCATTTATTCTAAAAGGAAAACATAAAAAAGCGCGGGTGTCAATACCTTGCTCATCCCGCTTATCAGGCCTTCGCATCGCCTTGCATCCGAGAATAAGCAATGCCGAAGCCCGCGTCGTATGTAACACCTTGCAACTTATTCAAGTGTCACAAGAGTGTCTTTAGAGACCATCTGTCTCATGAAACATACAATCCATGGCGTCGCCGATTGCTTTACCGTGCGGATGCATTATGGAATTGCGAAGTTCGATAAGCCGCAGATAAAACGCCAGTACAACGTCTTTCTATGTTTTGCCACCCACACCCTCGTGCCCATGGGCTTCGGATGAAAATGACAGCGCAAAAATAAAAAAAAAATCAATACAAAACGCGAAAGATAGAGAAAACCCTGCATTTTTTTCAGATGTATGCAATAAGTCAATACAGCAATCCGAACAGCTGAAACCGTAAAAAGATACAAATTTCCAAAAAAAATGGATACAGATGGCAGGGAAAGGGCAGAAAAAAACAGGCCGCCCGAAGGCGGCCTGTTTAATTTGTAGAGACGGTGCATGCACCGTCTCTACAAAACATCGTTTTTACCGGGAGATATTCATCTTCCGGACAATCCGCTTGCCTTTGTATTCAACACCGTAATAATACAGTCCTGACGGCAGCGTACCAGTCTGCAGCGTCACGCGGTTCGCACCAGCCGTGGCGGCGATAATCTCGCGATGCAGCAGCTGACCGTTCACACCCATTATCGTCAGAGCAACCTCAGCATCCTCCGGAATGACGAACGGGATAACCGTTGTCGCATTGGCAGGGTTAGGCTCGTTCTGACCAACGCTCCAGTTTGTAGCCGCGTGGTCGGCGATGCCCGTTGTATTCCGTATGCAGGCGAATTTCGCTGTCAGCGTGTCATTCGCCGTGTTGGTTTCGCTGGCATAGGTGTCCAAATAGGCCTTCAGGTAGTAGTTGCCGTCATAATTCGGAACCGTGTAAGTCAGGCTGAAGGCATACTCCAACGTGTCGTTGCTGTTGATGAAGTTGATGTACTCGGAAACCGTTTCCAGCAGCGTTTTGGCGCTGTCCAGCACGTCCACATGAAGCATCACTGTCTGAACCTCCGCGTTGCCGATGTTCGCCACCGTCACCTTCGGCGACACCTTCACACGGCCGCTGTCAGTTGTCGGCTGTGCGATGGAGAGCACCTGCAAATCGATGGTATCCGGAACGGTGATGATGCCGACCATGCTCTTTCTGTCGTTGTTACTTTCCGCGTCGCAGGGAATGTTGGCCGACAGCTCCAGGAAGTAGTACGGCTGCTCCTTCGTGCCGAAAGGCACAACGTATGGCATGCTTACCGCATGGATGATGCTGTCGCCTATCTCCATATGGCGGAAAACAGTGTCCGTAACAATCATTTCGCCGTTCAGCTCCATAGTGACGGTGAACTTGTCAACCGCCATGTTGCAGTTATTACGCACAAGTGCACTCACAAATACAGTGTCACCACCCAGCTTCTGGGTCTGGCCGTCAATTCCGACGATGCTGTCCAAGGAAATATCCTGATACACATAAACTGTGGAATCGCTGATAGTGTCGTTCATGGTATTGGCATCCTGAGACTGCATACTGATGTTCACATAGTAGTCACCATTGGAACGCATGTCAATGTATCCCAAAGTCAATGTGTCACTTTCATAACTGCCAAGCTGCATGCTATAAACATAGCTGAAACTTTGTGTGGTGGCACCAGTAACCTCTGCCGTAATAGTATCGCTGACAAAATCCATAATCAGACGTGAAAGGTTTTCAACAGTAACCTTCAAAGGAACCCGATCATTTTCACAAGCATTGCCAAGCTCCATAGGAAGCAGATTCATTGCAGCGTCCATGTCAGCTGTGATGCGGACACGATCAATGTTCTGGTCAACACCACCGAAGCTGATGGCCTGGAAGACGATGCTCAAACAATTCGAGTTGACAAACCCGTTCAGATTAATATCATGTTGTTTCCATCCTGTAATAGTGTCGTAAACCATGATACGACCAATTTCCTTGTAAGTCGCACCTCCATCGGTTGTAGCCAACACAATGGTCAGGTCACGCAGGCTAGGATCGTTCACATGATTGTACCAGAAACTCAGTTTCGGGTTGATACAGCCATGGATATTGACCGCATTGAACACCGCATTTGCGAATGCTCCGGGATTACCCGCACCGGCAAATTCCAGACGGCCTGTTCCATAGACAGGAGTTGCAATATTGCTTGAACCCTGTTCAACAGACCAGCCTTTCTTTCCGGACAGGACAACATTCACAAATTCATTGGGAACTGTGCTGAAGTCAATGTCGTATGGCAAATCAACACGGCTGGCGTTGTAAACCATGCTCAGAGTGTCATCTTCAGCAAGAACATCATCATTGTAAGTAAGTTTTACGTTGATTTTGTAAATGCCGCTGATCTGGGTAGGAATAGTGGCCAAGGTGATGTTTCTTGTCTGTGTAGGTGTCATACGGCCTGTGGAAATCACAGTGTCATAATGCAGGTTCACAGCACCGGTCACATCAAGGTCAATACGCAATGATGTCGAATCGAAAATGGCGGCATCACGACCCATGTTCTTGATGGTGATGGTCACAGGAGTTTTGTTCTCATAGCAGATAACATCAGCTATCGCAACAGGACTTACAAACTCGTCAACCAACAGGTTCACACCATCCCACATTTTGGCACCGTAGCAACCCACTGCAGTGATAGCGGCACGCGGGTTACCGTTCAGATCGCTGGTCACAAGCGATGTGGCAGGACACAGGAACGGATCATAGTCATCCAATTCCAGACTATTACGCAGTTTAACAAATCTTGGCGAAATGTTCAGCAAATTGCTGTCCTGACCTGTGGTGGTCTGGAATGCTGCAACAGTAGTCTTCGCTGCACCGGCGTATCCTATATTGGAACCTGTCATGGAATAGTGGTTATTCCAGCTGCGCTTGCCATAACCTGTAGCGTAGTAGGTGTTGTTGATATACATAGGATAGTTGGTGTTACCATCGCATATGAACATATTGCGGCTTACATTTGTGTTATATGTGCCGCTGGATGAACCTGGCGTCAGATACATTCCGTATGCCGTGCTGTTCTCGGAAATACAATACACACTGTTGTGCATTATGTTCAAGTTACTGTAATAACCATAAACATACATTCCGTATTTGGCGCCGTTGGCTCCCATTATGCGAACCTCATTGTTAGCCACCAATCCGAATGTGCTGTTAGAGTAGCTCGGATAGTTATGGTAATAGTACATATACATACCGTATGATGTGGAGGTGCTTATGATATAGAACTTGTTGCCCTCAACCTTACCATAAGTGGTGTAATAGTAGGTATATAAACCATAATATATGCTACTGTTACCGCTTGCAGCTGCATAACGGCTGCTGATGGTATTGTAACTGATACTCGGATAATGCGAGTAATAGTAGCTGTAAATGCCATAGTAGTATGCGTCCGTCAGCACATTGCTGTCAATATACATGCTGGATGACATCATGTATGAGGTGCTTCCTGACGGATAGTACAGATACATGTTATAGTAACCTCCCGCTATGTTGTTTGCAACTATTCTCACCTCTACAGGATAGTATGAGCTTCCACTTGTGTTAGGATAGCTGAACGCCCTGTATGCGGTGTTCGTAGTCGTGGTGCAGGCATAGATGTTGCACTCGCGGATAGTCACTTCTGTACAAGCGCCACCCATCTCGACACCTACGGCACCGTTGGTGGTGTTACCGAAGGTGAGACCCTTGAAGGTGACATACGACAAGTTCTTGAAGATCATACCAGTACCGCCGTTGCCGCCGTCAAACACGACATTAGCCGCACTGTCAGCCATGATGGTGATCCTGCTGTTGCGGCTTGCACCCTTGATACCGCCGTCCATGTTCAAGGTCGCATAGTTGCCTGTGCGGATCTTGAAAGTGACAGGTCCGGCCACGCCGCAGGTGTATAATGCCATCTGCATCTCCTTAGGATCTGCAAAGTCAGCATTGGCGCCGCCTACAGTATAGGTTCCGGCTGCAATACGCCCGTTGCAGATATACTCTTCATAATCTGTGGTGTCATTGCCGTTGTCCAAATCCTGACCGCCGTTCGGGTTGGAGACCCAAGCCACCAGATTGTTCACCTTGACAGGAACCGGCAACACGTTGCCCAAGGCAACCACATCCGACTCGCCGGTAGCCAAAACTCCGGTCCAGTTTACAGGAGTTTGGGAAACTCCGTTGAAGGTCCAGTTGATTGTGGCCGACTTGATGGTGTCAATACCCATGTTGAACAATGTCACTTTTACAGGAGTGGATCCCGATGTGAATTTGGTGCTGGCAAAATTAATCAGCGCAGCATCCGTTCTGCTCAAATCAACCTGATATGCACCCATTGTGGATGTGGTGGTACGTCTGGCGTTCCATTCCTTATCGGTGGCTGCAAATGCAGGTGCAACCAAAGCGGAATTGGATTTCGGAACAAGTGAACCTGTTTCGTATGTGACCGCAGTGCTCACACTGTTTGCATCCATGCCTGTTGCGGCACGCAATGCGGCAAGTGAGCTGTAACCGTTACCCAACATTCTTACAAGGTTGGCACCGCCATGGTTGTAATAGTTGTTGTAGTCCATTGTAGGACCGGTGGCGTTGGTTGTGTAGTTGTTGTAGAAAGCCCACTGTGAGCTGGACACGTCAAATATGTTGCCCTTGATATTTGCCGAATATGGCGAATATCCGTAGTAATACATACCGTATCCTGCACCTGTACCCTCCATGTGGATGGTGTTATGCACGAAATCCATCAGGCACATGTAGGCGTATGAGGCATAGTAGCTGCTCGTGGTCTTTGCCTTCACGGTATTGTTGGCCACCAGCGCATTGCCCTTGCTGCCATAGTAGTTCAAGTAATACATGTACATCGCATAAGGATAGTTGAGCGAGCTGTAGCGTGTGGCATCTATCTCGTTGCCAACAATGCTGTCGTACTGGCCGTAGTAGTTATACATGCCATACCAGTAGGTGTTACCGTTGGTGCGGCGGCTCAAAATCCTGTTGTGGCTTATGCTGCCGCCTCCGTTGTAATACATGTAGCAGGCATAGTAGTACTGGCTGACAATGTCGTTGCTGTCAACATTCACATTATCGTTCACCGAACTTGAGCCGGAACCGTACAGGTAAAGGCCATAGTAGCCGCCACGGATCAGGTTGCCCCTGATGTTGATGTTGCTGATGGTTCCGCTGGACGGATTGTAAATAACATACGTGCTGGAGGTGGTGCTGGTGGTGTCACGCAGCAGGTTATTGTACAGAATGTCAATGTTGGAACAGCCGTTATCCATGTAAACCACATATGTGCTGGAGGTGGTGCTGGTGTTCTGCAGGGTCAGATCCCTGACAGTGATGTTCTTGTTGGCACCGCCTATGTGCAGGACAGTGGTTGTGGTGGCAATTGTAACATCCCTCCTGTTGCCTGACAGTGAGGTCAGGGTCAGATGGTGGTCACCCATGGCTGTCGCAATGCTGCTCAGGTCAATGGCGCCGGTGTAGCTGCCGCTCTCAAACTTCAGGGTTATGTCATCGCTCACACCGCAGTTCACCATTGCATTGAACAGTTTGTTGAGATCAGCGAAGGTGTAGTCGGCATTCTGTGAAGGTCCGATCACATATATGCCCTCCATGGTTGCACCGCAAACCATACGCTTGAAGTTGACAGTGTCGTTCACCTTGGTGGTGTCCTTCAGCATATCGACCCAAGCCTTGAAGGTATGGTCACCATCGGCCAGCTGGTAGCTGCCCAGGAAGAGGGTGTCATACTTCAGGAAAGCCAGAGGCCTGGTTGGGATATAGGTGAAGGCGTTCTGCCGCACACCGTCAATCTCGAAAGTGATGCGTGCGCTGTCAATCGCATTGTAACCCGTATTCCTTATCACAACATTAATCGGTGATGATGCGGCGGAGGTCAGGTTCTCCATGCCGATGAAGCTGCAGAGCATAGCATCGTTGGAGTCAGGCTCAAGGCCATAGCAGCCAACGCCAGTGTTGCCCAAACGCGGAATACCGATAATGTCCTCTTCAACCTCTTCCACAGCAGGGCAGCGGAACGCTGTCTGGTTCGCAATCTTCATTGAAGTGTTCAGATTAACCCAAGTAGGTGTGGTGTTGGTGGAATGGATATTGTTGGAGGTGTTCACGCTCTTGATGGCCGCCAGAGTGGTCTTCGCAGCACCCATGTAGGCGAGGTTGGCACCAGCGCTCACATAGTTGTTGTAGTCCATTATGGTGTAGGTCGGCGCACAGTAGGTTGTGCTGGAAATGTACAGCGGATATCCGGTGTTCTTCCCGTTAATCAGCATGTTGTTATAAACCCTCGTAGGATAGGCCGTAGAGGTGCTGTACAGGTACAGGCCGTAACCGGTGGATGAGGTGTTGGTATAAATTGAGTTGTTCGACACAGATGAGAGACACTGCGGGTACATCCACTCAATACCGTACTGCGTGCTGGAATTCTTGAGAATAACCTCATTGTTGCAGACCACAGTCAACTTGTTGTCCCTTCCGGGCTGCGGATAATATGCATATATACCGTAGCTGGTCGAACTGTTGTTCAGTATAATGCGGTTACCGTCAACTCGTCCCAGATGGTCATAATAGGCATACATTCCGTAGAACGCGCTGGTGGCGTTGCTTCCGTTCTTGATGGTGTTATGCGAAATGCTCTCGTATGCTCCATAGTAATACAGATACATGCAATAGTAGTAGGCGTTCTGGAAACTGTTGCTGTCTATCACCAGACCCTTGATCTTGCTCACATTGCCCTGATTGCCGTTCAGGTAGTACAGGTACATGTTGTAGTATCCGCCGCTGATGGTGTTGCCAATGAAGCGGACATCCTCAACCACCTGGTCACCGCCGCTGGTGCCATAGTAGTTCACGGCACGGTAGGTGCTGTTGGTCTGTATCTCGCTGAGGAGGTTGCAGTGGTGGAACTCAATGTTCTTCAGACTGCCTGCAAGTTCAACGCCTACCACGCCCTCAAAGGTAATCTCCTCGAAGAAGAGGTTGGCCGTGTTTTCTAACTTGATACCGGCCAAATCGTCGAAGATGACTTTGGTGCGGTCGTTGGAGGCGGAGCGGAATGTCACCACATTGGTGTCATTGCTGCCAGGAATCGTACCGCTGATAGAAATGCCATCGTATGTGCCGTCAGCAACCAGAATCTCAACAGGTCCGCCGACACCGCAGCTGTTCAGGATGAGCAGTGCATCCTCCATGGTTGCGAAATCGCTCTGGGCGGTTCCCACAGTGTAGGTTCCGGTCATTGCGGAGTCGCAGCCCACAAACTCAACGGTAACAGTGTCGTTCAGTTTGAAAGGATCATTAGCTCCGTTAGGTGAATAACAATATACCGATATGAAGTTGATACCTGTTTTAGGAATAACATTGCCCAACACAACCGTATCCATTGCGTATGGAGCCAAACTGCCCGTCCAGTTATAAACAGGGCCGTTATTGTCATTCAATTTATAGGATATGCTGGCAGATGTGATGTTATTGGTACCGACATTCATGATCACAACCTTCACAGGCACGCTCTGTCCGGTTGTGGTGGCTCCGACCGGTGAAATGACAGCCTTCATGGCAAGGTCGTTGTTGTTGAATTCAACGGCGTATGCACCCATCACGTTGGCGTTGGTGTCACGCTGTCTGCCCATGATGTCCGTCGGAGCGTCCGCCAGATAGTCACATGACACGCCCATGGAGTCCATAAGCATGAGGCTGGTGTTCACATCAACATAGTCAGGACGGGCGAACACGCCTTTCTTGTCCACATTGTTACGCCATGTAGCGATGTCGGTGAAGGCCGCACCGGAATAGCCGACATACGGTTTGGTCGGATATTCATTATAGCAGCAGTTGCCCTCAACATCAACACGGTTGGTGATGTATGATGCGGAACCGATATACATGGGATAGCAGTTCACCGATTTTCCATACAAATGGAAGATGTTGTTCTTGATTTCCGAAGCGTACATTGTGGATGTTGAGAGGTACAAACCGTAGTTGCTTGTATAAACATTCTTCAGGTAGAACGAGTTATGCAACATCTTCACAGCAGTGGTACCTACAAAGTAAACTCCATAACCGGTATTGCCGGACTTGAAGCCGCTGCGCAGCTCGTTGTTCACGATACGGTTGTAGCCGCTGGCAGTGTCACCGAAATAACCGATATAGTAACCTGCATAGATGTTCTCCAAGTCAAACACGTTGTTCTCAATGTTGGCATTGGTATAGTATGCGTACATGCTGTACATGTTGCCCACCGTGAAGTTGCCGCGGCGCTGGTGCACCTCATTGTTTTTGAAGGTTACAGAGTCGGCATAATACATGTATGCGGTATAGTAGTCAATATAGCCCACAACATTGTGGTGGATATTGATGTCGGCAATACGGGATGCTGTACCGCTTCCATAAACATAGAAACCGCAGGCACCGCCTTCAACCAGGTTGTGGTGAACCTCAACATCCCTTACATCTGCACCATACAGATACACAGGGTTCTGGTTGGTTCCGGTCACAGCCGCGCTGAAGTTCTTAGGAACATAAATCCAGCAGTTGTGGATGTTGATGTGCTCACTGTTGCCCATCACCATGACGCCACGGCTGTATGAGTAGGAGCTGCTCGTGGGAGACATGCCGCTCAGGGTCACATTGCAAATTTCAATGTAGGAACCGCCGTTAATCATAATCGGAGCCAGGTTGGATGAGGCGTCGTCGGCACGCTGCAGTACCACATCACTGCTGTCGCCTGTGATGGAGGTTATCTTCAGCGTGTTGGTCGCGCTCATACCAGTGATGTTTCCTATTGTCACATTCATATAATAGGTTCCCGGCTGGAATGCCAAGGTAACAGGACCGCCCATACCGCAGAGTTCAAGCACACGCACGGCTTCCTCCATTGAGGCGAAGTAGCCGGTGTCACCTATGGTGTAGGTGCCTGACATGCTGCTGCTGCAGGTGTAATTTGTGGCAGTTATGGTATCGTCATCGTGGTTGGCGTCATTCAATCCGCCGCCAAGTGAGTTCAGATACACTGTTATGTCATTGTAACCATAAACGCAAATATAGTTGCCCAAAGCAATGGTATCGATACCGCTTGTAGGCAGACTGCCGGTCCACTTGACCGAAGCCTGGCTCACACCGCTCACATCCCAACCGAAAGTTGCGGAAGTGATGGTGGTGAGACCCGTGTTCTGGACAACAACTCTCGGTTTCAAAGTGTCACCAATTGCCGTGCCTACATAAGGCCAGTCAAGAATTGCAATCATTGAAAGGTTGGTGGTGTCAGGGCTTGTGGTGTAGCAGCCGCGGCCTGTTGTACCGTAACGGTTTTTGCCGTCCTTGTCAACAGTAACACCTGGGAATGCCGGACATTTCAAGTCCACATAGCTGCGCACATGAAGGTCGTTCGTGTCTTTGAATATAGGCATTACGTTGGTCTCATGGACAGCCGTCTTCACCGCAGCCTGGTATGCCTGCAACGTTGTGATGGCAGAACCCACATAGGCAATGTTTGTCTTGCTGTACCAGTTGTTATAGTCAATGTCCCAGTTCGTGATATAAGTGTTGCTGGACAGGTACAGAGGATAAAGTGTGCCGCCTGCGTTCGGGTCAATCACTACATTATTATTATATATGGTCCCGGAGTAGGCGTTGCTGCCCGTATATGCGTATATGCCGTATTTTGTGGAAGCAGCCCCGTAAAGATAGATACTGTTGTTTACAACAGGTGTACCGTATGTATAATAGTCGTAGAGGCCGTAGAGGGTGGTGCTCCCAGCTATTATCATCTCGTTGTTGCTGCAGATGACCGTGCTGTCTGTATAGTACAGGCGCATGCCGTAGGTATATTGGGCATATCCTTTGGTACGGATATGGTTGCCCTCAACACGGCTGTTCCGCGCATAGTAGAAGGTGGGGCCATAATAGTAGCTGTAGCCCGGAACCTCCACAAACTCATTGTGCAGGAAGTCAATGTCGGTGTAATATGTGTAGAACGGATAATAGTAGGAGTTCTCCACATAGTTGCTGTCGAACAGGATGTTGGTGTTAGAGTTGTAACCGCTTCCGTAAATGTAGATTCCGTAGTCACCGCCCTCAATGTAGTTTCCGGTGAAGCGGATGTTGTCCAGACCGCTTGTGCTCGCATAAACCACAGCATGGGTGTTGCTGGTGTTGGAAATCTCATAACCTTTCAGGTGGCAGTGGATGAACGAGATGTTCTCGCAGGCGGAGGCGAAGTAGATCACACGCTCCGCAGCGGAGTCTGCCGTAAAGGTCAGGTTCTTGAAAATCAAATTTTTGCTCTCACCCAACGTAATCACATCACCCTCATTCGGGCAGAAAATGACACTGTCGGCATTGTTCGCAATGGAGGAAATGGTAAGGCGGTAATGTCCCATGACATCCCCGAAATTTCTGAAATCCAAAGCGGTGGTGTCAATACCGCTGGCCAGTTTCAACTCCACATTGCTACTGATGCCGCAATGGGACAGGTTGAACAGGGCCTCCGCCATGTTCTGGAAATCATAGCCCGCCCCCTTGCCGACGGTGTAAACGCCGCTCAACATCTGGCTGCATCCGTATGCTATCACCGTAAGGGTGTCGTCACTTGTAATGGAATCATAAATGCCGTTAGGTGTGTTAACCCAGCATACTATTGTGTCATAACCGTTCAACTTCTGGGTATATTTTCCTAAAGTTACGGTATCGTTGAAGTCGCATGGCAGGTTGCCCGTCCATGTGACAGGGGTTTGGACAACGCCGTTCACGCTCCATCCCAATTTGGCGGAGGTCAGATTGCTGATTCCATAATTCTTGATTGTCACTTTCACGGTCTGAGTTCCGGCAATGGTTCCCTCCTGCGGGTTGTCAATGCTGTACATCGTAACTGAATTGGAATCGACCCCGTCACCTTTGGAGACACCAAAATAGAATATTGTGGTGGGAAGGTCCGTAGTCGTACCGCTTGAATTGCCGGAACAACTGAACTGACCCATACGGTCAACAGAATTGTATCCGACGTTTTGGTTACGGCACCAATAGAGAATGCTTGAATTACAAGCATTGTTCGGGTCATCGTCAACTACATACCACATCAGGTTCATGCCCGCAGGCAGAAGGAAGCCCTTGTCAAAATAAATCTGGTTCCAGCCAAGCTGTCCGGTAACTTTTCCCTTGTAAACAAGTGTGGCTCCGTCAGCAATGGGGTCAATGGTGCTTGTACCCAATGCTGTCAGCGAAGTGGCTGTTGTGGCCTTCAGATAAATTTTCACATTATCATGTGAGTTGACAACATTGTAACTTGCATCATAAAAAGATATGGATCCGATAAGTCCGCCGCTCTTGTCCTTTTTGACCATGTCGGCCATGTAAAGCATACGCACCCAACTGGGGGCCGCACCAGCCAGCATGAACGGGAAGGAGCAGTTCTGGATTCCAGTGGTTGTGGATCCGTAAAGGGTTGAGTCACCTGTAAGAATATAATTTCCCCCAGGCGGGACATACTTGCTGGTGAAACCGCCGGCATCACGGGCAGTGTTGCCTACAGAGTCGCGGCCTTCAATATAATAGCTGATAGTGGTTCCGAAAACATACTGGGGTATGGTGGCTGTCCACAGGGAGTCGCCGCCATCTTCGTCAGTCATGGGAATGGAATCAATCACCTTAATGGAGTCACGGGTAGCCGTGTAATGCAGATAGGGATGCACAATCGGAGCCTCAGAACGGGTCGCCACCTTGGCTCTGATAACGTATGGACCGGTATTGAACACCGTATCACCGAAAATAGTGCTGATTGACACCACAGGCATCTTCAGCAGGAAGTTTGAGCCCATCACCTGGAAATCGTCAATATACCATCCGTCGGCAATGAACGAAGTCCAGCAGGTGCCCTTTTTGATGACGAATTTGAAGCGGACAATCGAATAGCTCGCGTAGTCGCTCAAATCAAAAACCTCCTCCTTCCACCATGAGTTGGCGGCGGCGGCAAAAGTGTCGGCAGGCTGCCAGTCATCGTAACTTGAGTGGTCAAATGCCCTGTTGGCCTTGTAGCTTACAGCCCCACCTTCATAGGCATCGTATGGAATCGGTTTCCACTTGCTGCCCATGTAGTTCTCCTGGAACATGATCTGGCACAAATCGCTCGGCAGAACCTTGCAGATTTGGTTGAAGCGCAACATGACATGCCGGAAATTCGAACAGTCATAGTACGGAGTCACCATCTCCACAGTGTCGCCCGCATTGTAAGGCACATGACCGTGCATGGAGTAACTCCCGCTTGTGGCAATGCCCTTTCCGTCGGGACTCCATGTAGGAGCGCTTTGCGTAGAGACAGGATAAACAGCCCAGCCCTGCGGCAATGAGGCCGAAAAAGTCTCATTGGCAAGATAGGTTGCCTGCGCTCTTACTCCTGCAACTGATGCTGCAATAAAGCATAAAAGCATCAGTTTTTTGCAAAAAATAGAAAATTTACGCATAATTTTAAATTTTTTTGCCACGATTCCCGAAAATGGCCAATTCCAATTACAGAAAAAAGTGCGGGAATCTGATCCGACCTGTCCTTAACAGTCCCAAACCCGAAGGCAACTCTGCCTTGATGATGCGCCCCTCTGTAACATAAAGTAAATCAATAGATAATGTTAAAAAGGGGGCATTTGTGTGATTTTATCCGCAACACTTGCACCATACGGTTTAAAACGCCTCAGACAAAATCAGACCAACACCTTTTTCTTATTTTCCAATATTTAGAATAATAATATGCAAAAATAAACAAAAATATAATATGTAACGGGGAAAGACCCGAAATTTTTTTCAGATGTATAAAAACCTGATTTGAAAATCAGGTGGAGGGACAAATTGTCCTCCTGCTCAGAAAAAGCGGTAGCCCACACCGGCTTTCACAATCGCATCGCTCCAGAAATTGACCTCCAGCATTCCGTACCATGTCCTGCCGACCTGCAGTCCGAGCGGTGTGAGGTTGAAGGCGGGTATGAGCGTATTGTTGGAATTTTCCGTTTTCGGGTTGTTTTCCCAAATCAGGCATACTCCCGCATCAAGGCCCGAATAGAGCCGTATCATCGGTTTGTGCAGATAGGTGAAGCGGATGCTTGGCATCAGCGATATCGAGTATATGTGGAAGTGGTAGTCCTCGATGGTTTTCTCCTTATCAATGAAAACGATATCTTTTGTGCCTTCCAACACCGCTTTTCCGCCTAACTGCAGCCAGGGCCTTGTCTGGAAATAGCCCTGGAGCGAGTAGGCTCCCAGGATGTCAATCCGGTGCGGTGTCCCGTTCAGGCTTTCGGCCAGCCCCTCCATGAAGGCCCGCAATACAAGGACACTCAAACCCATATAGGAGATAGGGCCTGCGGATGCGCTTATGTCGTAGCGGACCGGATATTCCGGTTTTGGGGTTATGGTGTCGGATGGCGTCTGCGCCTGTGTCATACTTGGATGCAGCAGAAGGGACAGCATTGCCGCAACAATCAGGATACGTCTCATAAGTGAATGCTATGAAATGGCTTTCAAACTCAGGTCCAAACTCTTCACAGAATGGGTCAGCGCCCCTACGGAGATGAAGTCCACACCGGTTTCAGCGTAGGCGCGGATGTTCTCCAGCGTGATTCCGCCGGAGGCCTCGGTCTCGTATCTGCCCTGCACCAGAGCGACACCCTCCCGCACCTTTTCTGGGGTGAAATTGTCGAACATTATGCGGTGGAAGCCGCCGAGCGACATGGCCAGCTGCACATCATCCAACGAGCGGCATTCAATTTCAACTTTCAGGTCCAGATGCTTCTCCTTCAGGTAGCGGTTGGTCTTCTCCAATGCGTTCTTCAATCCGCCAGCGAAATCGATATGGTTGTCTTTCAGCATAATCATATCGTACAAGCCCATCCGGTGGTTGCAGCCGCCCCCGATGCGCACCGCCATCTTCTCCAATATGCGGAGGTTCGGGGTGGTTTTCCGGGTGTCAAGCAGCCGCGCGTGCGTGCCTTCAATGCACCGCACATACTTGCGGGTTGTGGTGGCGATGCCGCTCATGCGCTGCATGATGTTGAGCACAAGCCGTTCCGCCACAAGAATGGACTGCACCTTGCCGGAGACGGTGAACACCACGTCGCCAGTGCGGATTTCGCTTCCGTCCCTGATATAGACTTCGGTCTTCAGGTCGGGGTCGACAATGTTGAAGACCTGCAGGGCGACATCCACACCTGCAAGGACACCGTCCTCCTTTACCAGCAGTTTGGAGCTGCCTTGTGTTTCCGGGTCAATGGAGAGCAGGGAGGAATGGTCGCCGTCGCCCACATCTTCACGTAGGGCGGCGCGGATTATTTCTCGGATTGGTTCGAGTTGTTCGGATGTTTTTTGCATTTCTTTGTTTGTTCGATGTTTATACTATATATCAGATAACCGGTCTTTTTCGTTTTGTCCGGCATTTCACTTTTTTTCATGATATAATGGATGCGATAGGCGCTGTTGTTGCTTGAAAAGCAGGTGCCGATCACATGGACTACATCCTCGTCCTTCCAACTTTCAGCCTCTTCAAATTGTATTGGAGGGTTCTCCTGGAAAAAATCGTTCAGTATGGATGTCGCCTGGGTCTTGCTGTAGGTTTCGGCAGACTGGTTGATGGAGAGTTCCACCATGTCGCGGAAATAGTTGGAAAGGGCTTCGGCAT